>Ga0247735_1000263_pt1 | contig 22394 bp, 21 predicted proteins | sample UWRJL178409R2_FD_180934 | JGI IMG/M metagenome (GOLD analysis project Ga0247735, IMG submission 180934) | Plant litter microbial communities from Arlington Agricultural Research Station in Wisconsin, United States - UWRJ-L178-409R-2 | ecosystem: Environmental > Terrestrial > Plant litter >... | reverse complement strand
AATACCCCTTTATCAAGATAGTTTATAATGGCTTCAGTATCATATTCTTTTAATGATTTTTGCATCACATCATTAAAAGAATACCCTAATTTATGGTCATGCTCCTTTATAAACCCAACTAATTTCATAATTACTTAGACTTAAATTACAACCAACTAAGCAACAAGATAGCCGGTACAAAATAAATTACAATCGTCCTTGCCCCATCATAATCTTTAGCAAGGCGCTGGCCAAGCAGTAAAAACAGCAGGGTAACGCATGAAAGTATGGTAGCAACAAAGGCAAAATCGCGGCCATCGTTAATAAAGATCTCTATGGCACCCACTACAGATAATGCCCCGGCAAGCACCTCAAGCAACAGGATTATTGCGAGCGATTGCGGAACCATGTTTTTTATGGGCGTATTAGCAAAATGGCCTTTTAGCCAACCTACGTTACCCTTCCAGTCCATAATTTTATCGTAGCCGGATTGTATAAAAGTTATGGCAAAAAACAATAGCGTAATTATTATAACGGGCTGCAGGTTAGAAATCATAGTCTTTTATTTTTTATGTATTAAACGTGTGAGCTTTATTGAGAGGTCGGTTAAAATAATCTTGGCGTTACCGTTGCGCTCTATATGATACAACGCATCGCTAAGTTCTTTAAAAATATCATGAATGTTGCTGCCGTTTACAAAAGGTGCAAAATTTTCGAGCTTAAATTTATCTACCGTAGGTTCCATGTACACCAGCTCTTTAGCATTATAATTTATAAGCAGCGCCTGGCGAAACATGTCTATACAAAAATTAAGGAACTGCTTTTGTGCCTCACGGCCTATACCTGCAATCTGTTCGCTCCAGGCAATAAGGTCGTGTATGGCGGCGGCATTGCCCTTAGCCCTAAAGGCGGCCCGAACCCACATAACAAACCATTCTTCAAAAGGGAGTTCGTCGTTAGTTTTATGCAATAAATGTAAAGCTTTATTATAATTTCCCTGTGCCTGGTGGGCGAGTTTTAGCGCGGCTTTGTCTACCATATTGTTGCGCGATACAAGGGCATCGGCAATAACTTTTTCGGGCAGGGCATTAAAATGCAGCACCTGGCAACGGCTAAGTATAGTCTGTAAAATATCATCTTCACTTTCGGCAATCAGCAGGAACACTGTTTTTTGTGGAGGCTCCTCCAAAAGCTTTAGTAATTTATTTGCCGTGGCGGTATTCATTTTGTCGGCCATCCAGATGATCATTACCTTATACCCACCCTCATACGCCTTTAGCGAAAGTGCCTTAACGATTTCGGTCGCTTCGTCTACACCTATTTGTCCCTGTTTATTGGCAATGTCAATTTTCTTATACCAGTCAAACAGGCTGCCGTAGGGCGTTTCGGCAACAAATTCGCGCCAGTGCTTTAAAAAATTGGCACTAACAGGGTGGCTTTTAACCTCGCTGTTAGATGCTACCGGAAAAACAAAGTGTAAATCGGGGTGCGACAGGTTGCGGAATTTCAGGTTGCAGGCGTCGTTACCGCCGGTATTCTCTGTGCTGGTATTGGCACACAAAATATACTGCGCATAAGCAATGGCAAGGGGCAGGGTACCACATCCTTCGGGTCCTATAAATAACTGTGCATGAGGTATGCGCCCACTGCCTGCGCTCGTGGCCAAATGGCTTTTAATATGGTCCTGGCCTAAAATTTCTGAAAAAAGCATAGGCAAAGATAACAGAAATTGCGGGATGGCAATTACTGCCTAATAAGGATATCTTGAATGCCTGATGTGGAACGTCTTTAAAGATGGTACGGCTGCATTTGTTTTTGCCACATAATACCATTTAGCGGCAGGGACATCTACCGTATAAAGCTCGCCGGAAGTGTGTTCTTTAACAGCCTTTTCAAATTCCGTAACCATAACGCCGGTAGTAAAAACGAGGTTGTCGGCTTTAAGGTTTTTATCCATGTTATACTCGGCAATAAGAGCAGAAAACGGCGTACCCGATTTATGCTTAGACAGTATTTTTTTGCGGATAGAATTTATTTTAGACAGCGATAATTTAGTACCATCAAGGTAAATGTAAGACGCACTGTACTGGGGCATTTCCTTTATAAACATTATTTTATAAATGTCTTTACCCTTTACAACAATATCCCTTTTGGCATGGCCGTCCAATAGTTTATAAAGGCTATCGGTAACCGTTACATCCATGTCATGCCAGGCTTCCATTTTGTGCATGTAATCTTCCGCCTGTTCCTGACTTGGGTTTTGTGCAAAACAAACCGTAGAAGTTATAAATAATGCAAGCAGCATCGTCTTTTTCATAGTAACCATTAGCATTTTAATATGGCGCGAAGATAGGGGAAAATGTGTGTTATACGCTTCGCTGCAATTCAATTTCTGGCATTTCATCATACGTGCGACCGTTGAGAATTCTGCCATTTGCTTTTTTATTTTTACCACCCCATTGCTTAAAGAAAAATGCTACTTTCTTTAATTTGCATTGTTCTTGAATATCAAGTACCCATTCGGCATCCATAGGTCTTGGTCTGTGTCCACTTTCACCCCCCACAATTACCCAATCAATATTTTCTAAATTTAATTCTCCAAGAGGACCAAGCAATGGTTCTAAAGACAAGAACTTTACACGTGCATTTGTTTGGCTTAGGTAATCAATTCGGTCTTTAACTTTATCATTTTCTACAGACACACCCATCCAGATATTATGTGTCCACTTTAACTCGTGGTGTAATTCTAATAACCGCTCAGCTCTTTTAGTTAAAACTTGGAATACGTGTTGTGGGTTATCATTCATTACATCAAAAACTTTTTTTATAAATTCTAATGGTACTTCTTTGTGAAATAAGTCACTCATTGAATTTACAAATACAACTTTTGAGTTTTTCCATGTATATGGAATTTTTAAAGCTTCTTCATGTGTACGTACGGCAAAATTATCTTTATATTTTTCCACACCCATAGCTTGTAACCTTTTAGACATAATTTCTGCATAGCAAAATTTACAGCCAGTGGTTATCTTAGAACATCCTGTTGTAGGGTTCCATGTCATTTCAGTCCATTCTATTGATGATTGTGCCATTTGTTTTTAATTTAATACAAAGTAAACTTTTTTACTATCAACGTCGTTTGCCTTATAATATTTAATGTAAAAAGATTTTTTTCTTGCTTTCATATTATTTTGAAGAAAAACTTCTAATGTATTATTGCTTTGTAAGTTTTCGAGAATTTGTTTTGCATGTTTAGGTAGATATCCTTGGCGAAGGGTGAATTCGTAAACTTCATAATTATTTCTCTTTTTCTCGCGTAAGAATATTTTAAGTTTTTCTTCGAATTCGTTGGTTTTATAATCAGAAAAGAGACTATATGTCGTTGCGTTATATTCCCAACCTCTGCCTTGCTCACTATCAATTTCCCATTTTGCTTCTAGCATTTTTTCAAAGCCTTTTATGTGAGAAGTAAAGAAATATAAACAGAATACAGTATTTTCCTCTTTTTTGATTGAAAAATTATCTACAAAATATTTATCTCCTAGTTTCAATTGAAATCCTTCTTTAATTTGAGATATAAACTTCCAAACACTATCATTTTCTTTCCATTTTTTATATTCAGTAAGTTCTTCAATAAAATCAATTAACGCTTCAGGAGTTCCATTTTTAGAAAATCTATACATATGCTGTGTAGGCAACCAAAGCAATACTTCACATTTTTTATTACAATTCATTAGTGTTTCTATCTGTCCAACTTTAATATCTTTATATCCAAATGGATCAATGAACACGAACGATTTTTGATTTTTGTAGGATTGGAACAATTTAGAAATTTTTATAACTTCCTCTTTGTAATCATTTGATGAGAATTCCAGTTTTCCAAAACTGTCATAATGTAGAGATTTTTCACTAATGAAAGTTTTTAATACTTCAATTCGTTTTAAATCAATATCATTGAAATAGCAATTGATTTTTGGAATCATAGTAGTCTTTCTAGCTATTTGACTATAATATGTCTCTTTAATTTGTCTTAATGCAACTACAGGACTTCCCTCACCACCATTAGGATAACTACCAGGTCCGGAGAAAAGATCGTACATGTTGATCTCTTCTGTATAACCATCATTACTAATTATGCTTAAATATCGTTTCAAATATTCACTTAATAATTTAACTTTCGCTTCTGAATGATCCTTTAAAATGATTTTGGAACTGGATTTGTTGGTCATAAAATTATATATAATTGATTCATATAAATTTAACAAAATTATTCTTCCAAAAACATTTATATTAAAATAATACTATTTCGTTTTCGCTCCCCTGCACTTCTCAAATCTCATTACAAATTTGTACGGTTTTACGGCACATTAAAAAATTTAACACTGGTGTAAACAATTGTAAATAAATGTAATACGTTATAAGCGCAAATGTTTGTCAACATTAATTTGGGTATTTATTAACAAAAAAAGCTATATTTGCGTTCTATCATTTTCTAAACCAAACGGACAACATTATATGAAAACTCTTTCAGACATTAATTTTAAAGATAAAAAAGCCTTGATACGTGTAGATTTTAATGTTCCACTGGATGAAAATTTTTCAGTGACCGACGATAACAGGATCACAGCGGCTAAGCCAACAATCGATAAAATTCTTGAAGAGGGAGGGAGCGTTATCCTGATGAGCCACTTAGGCAGGCCTAAAGGTGTTGAGGAGAAATATTCTCTTAAGCACATTGTGGCTAAAGTAAGCGAAGTACTTGGTGTGGAAGTTACCTTTGTAGACGACAGTATAGGCGAAAAAGCCGAAGCTGCCGCTGCTGCTCTTAAACCGGGCGAAGTACTATTACTTGAAAACCTTCGTTTTTACAAGGAAGAAGAGGCCGGAGATGAGGCTTTTGCCGGCAAACTGGCTAAACTGGGCGATGTTTATGTAAATGATGCTTTTGGTACTGCACACCGTGCGCACGCTTCAACAACAATTATTGCGAAATTTTTCCCTGAGGATAAAGTTTTTGGCTTACTTCTTGCGAAAGAAATTGACAGCCTTGACAAGGTTTTAAAAAATAGTGAAAGGCCGGTAACAGCCGTGTTAGGGGGTAGTAAAGTATCGTCTAAAATTACGGTTATAGAGAACATTCTTGATAAAGTAGATAACCTTATCCTGGGTGGCGGAATGACCTTTACGTTTGTAAAAGCGGAAGGTGGTAAGGTAGGGAATTCTATTTGTGAAGACGATAAACAGGACCTTGCTTTGGAGATTTTGGCTAAAGCCAAAGAAAAGAACGTAAAAGTATTTATACCTGTAGACGTTATTGCAGCCGATGGCTTTAAGAACGATGCTAATACACAGGTTGTTGATGTTAGGGAAATACCTGACGGATGGGAAGGCCTTGATGCCGGACCAAAATCGTTAGAGATATTTAAAGAGGTTATCCTTAACTCTAAAACAATACTTTGGAATGGCCCACTTGGGGTTTTTGAGATGGAAAACTTTGCTAAAGGCACTATTGCCCTTGGTAATTTTATAGCTGAGGCTACAGAGAAAGGCGCATTCTCACTTGTGGGTGGTGGCGACTCGGTAGCGGCGGTAAAACAATTTGGCCTTGAGCCTAAAATGAGCTATGTATCTACAGGTGGCGGTGCCATGCTGGAAATGCTGGAAGGCAAAACACTTCCCGGTATTGCTGCAATACTTGAGGCATAGTGTTAAAGTTTACAATAGAATACAAAATTTAAAGTTATACGTAACATTGTTGCTTTGCAATACGTTGTAATTTAACTTACTAAGAAGTAAATTATGAATAAAAAAAGAACATTGTCATTAGTAGCCGCCGTAGTGTCTGTAGCAGGTTTTGCACAGACGGATATAAAGGCTGACAACAACTTGATTATTAAACCTGAGATTAAATTATCATATCTTGATTCGGTAAAATCTACCTTTGCACGTCATGAAGGTATGGCTAAAATAGACAGCCTGTGGATGAAAGAAATGGCAAACGACGACCTGTATGCTAATATGCAGGAAGACCTTGCCAAAATTAATCCGGATGAAGAGGTAGATTTTAGCCTTAATACTGATTTACTAAAAGAAAGGCTTGCCAAGCTCGACGCTAACTCTCCTTTTAATATAGAGTACAGTAAAGGCTTAGAGAATATTATTAAGTCGTATTTAAAGAACAGGCCAAGAAGTTACGAGCGCCTTATGGCAATATCAGAATATTACTTCCCAATGTTTGAAGAGCATCTTGCAAAATACAATGTGCCTCTGGAAATTAAATACTTAGCTGTTATAGAGTCGGCATTAAACCCAAGGGCAAAATCAAGGGTAGGTGCAGCAGGATTATGGCAGTTTATGTACCCTACGGGTAAACAATACAATCTTGAAGTTAACAGCTATGTTGATGAAAGGAGCGATCCTTTAAAAGCTACAGAGGCTGCCTGCCAGTACCTTACAAGTCTTTATAACATTTTTGGCGACTGGGATTTGGTCTTAGCATCTTACAATGCAGGCCCGGGTAACGTTACTAAGGCTATACGCCGCAGTGGTACTTATAAAAACTACTGGAACATTCGTAAAAACCTGCCTAAAGAAACCCAGGCATACAACCCTACGTTCCTTGCTACCATGTATATTTACGAATATGCTAAAGAACACGGTATTAAAGCTAAAAAAGCACCGCTTACCTATTTTGAGACCGATACCATTATGGTAAAACGCCAAATGTCGTTTAAGCAGCTTGCAAGTGTTTTAGATGTTCCTGTTAGCCAACTACAGTTCTTAAACCCTATTTATAAGCTTGATGTTATTCCTTACACTACAGCTAAAGCTCATTTTTTAAGGCTTCCTAAAGATAAGATTGGTTTATTTGCGTCTAACGAAAAAGCTATTTATGCTTACATAGACCACGAAGATGCTAAACGCGAAAGACCATTCTTTACCACAACGCCAGATAGGGAAGAGGCTTATGCTTCTAACCACGCAAGGCCTTCTAAAAAGAAAAGTACTGTTGCTACAAGCTCTAAAACACATGTTGTAAAACGTGGCGATAACCTGGGCGAAATTGCAAGCAACTATGGTGTTAGTGTTGCTGACCTTAGAAAATGGAATAAAATTAAGGGTAACAACATAATGGCAGGGCAAAGGATAAAAATCCTTAAGAACACTGCTGTTACTACTCCCGATGTGGAAGAGGCTATTGCCGCTAAAGACTCTAAACCTGCCGATAAAATTGCTAAAGCTTCTGCACTTGTCAAGACGGATAACGGTGCTGAAGTTGCTGACTGTGATAACGCTGCCCCTACGGCTGCCGAAAACAGAAGCGCTATGGCGGCTGCTTCAAAAAGATCTCGTGAGGCTACTTATGAAGAGGCAAGGTTATACATTGTACAAAAAGGAGATTCGCTGTTTAGCATTGCAAGGAAACATCCTGGTGTTACGGTAGAGAATCTTAAAAAATGGAATGAAATTAACGGCGAGAGCATTCAGCCGGGAATGAAACTGAAAGTGGGCGACATAAACTAAATGTCTTATACATATCCTATAATGAAAAGGGTGCAGCAAATAATAGCGTTCGCGGTAATTATTTGCTGCACTTTTTCTTGTTCTAAAAGCAAGAGAGATACCGCTATATCCGAAGGTGAGATTAACGAGATATCTGTAATAATAAGCGATGTATTATGGAATGGCGAAGTGGGCGACAGCCTGCGCAAAAAACTTGCCGCACCGGTAGATGGGCTAAATATGGAAGAACCCATTTTTACCATTAACCAGTACCATGAGCAGTCTTTTGGCGGCGACCTTAAGCGCGGCCGCAACATAATTTTTGTAGAGAAAGGAGATAAAAAGAACTTCGATTTTAAGCAGGATAATGTATGCGCACCGCAAAATACCTTTACTATTACCGGCAAAAATACAGCACAGATACTGGATCTTATACAAATGCATGCCGATGAGATTATTAAAACCATACGCCAGACGGAAATTGCGGTTAACCAAAAACGCAATGAAAAGGCCGGCCTTATGGATACTAAAGATTTTGCAGCTAAGTATGGCATCGCTATAAAAATGCCTGCGGCTTATAAACCCGCTTTACAGGTTGATAATTTTTTATGGCTAAAAAAAGAAATTCCCGGCGGCAACACTAACATGCTGCTGTACCGTGTGCCTTTTAATGTTATAGATAGCAAAAAGGACATGATTAGCAATATTATAAAAATGCGCGATTCTATTGGTACGCGCTACATTCACGGGCAGGAGGCAGGAACCTTTATGCTAACTGAAGAAGCCTATTCGCCCTATGTTTTTATGACCAGTTTTAATGATAAGCGCGCCTTTGAAACTCGTGGTAACTGGGAAATGGAGAACGACTTTATGAATGGCCCCTTTGTTAACTACGCCATTCGCGACGAGAAAAATAAATGTTACCTGATTATTGAAGGTTTTATTTACAGCCCATCTTCGCCCAAGCGCGATCTTATTATCGAATTAGAATCAATTATTAAGTCGGTTACTTTTTTATGAGCATAAAATTCCAAATAAAGCCTTTTAACGAATTTTCTGTGGCTGAACTATATCAAGTATTGCAATTGCGAAGTGAAGTCTTTGTGGTAGAGCAAAACTGCGTTTACCAGGATGTAGACGGTAAAGACAGCAAGGCATTACACGTGCTTGGCGTGTTTGAAGGTGATATAGTAGCTTATGCGCGGCTTTTTGCACCCGGATACTACTTTGATAATGCCTCTATAGGCCGTGTGGTTATAAATGCCGGTTACCGCGACCGTAAATGGGGGCATAACCTAATGCAGGCTGCCATTGCAGGTATTAAAGAGCATTTTAACCAAGATGCAATTACAATATCGGCACAGCTTTATTTAAAAAAGTTTTACGAAGGCCACGGTTTTGTTAAGCAAGGCGAAGAATATCTGGAAGATGATATTCCGCACATCAGGATGAACAGGAAATAGAAATTTAAATTTCTCCGTGATTTAATAAATGTGAATAATGAGATTGCTTCGTGCCTCGCATTGACAGTAACGGGTAATGGGACGCAATTATTCAATCCTTTTTTCACGAACTGTCATTGGTGGCGAGTGCAACGTAGCGCGGCAATCTCTCTAAGCGGTTGTCTAATCCCCACAAAAAAGCCGCATCCTTTATTGGGAATGCGGCTTTTGTAATTTTTTATGTTTCTTGGTTTACACTTTGGTTATAACCAGTTCTACGCGGCGGTCATATTCAGAACCTTTTCCTAACGATTTTGTGTTGCCATAGCCCTTATAAGTCATTCGGGTAGGGGCAATTCTTTTGGTCAGGAAAAATTTATATACTGTTTTAGCCCTGTTTGCGCTAAGCTCTCTTTTGCGGGTGCCCTTATCTATAGCCTCTTTCTGGAAAGTGGGTGTACAGCATATATGTCCCTGTATCTCGAAGTTGAGGTTCCTGTATTTTTGCAGCAGTTTTGCCACTTTTTCCAATTCAAGCCTTGATTTTCCTGTTAGCTGGCTGCTGCCACGCTCAAACAATATGTTCTCAAGATAAATACGGTCGCCTATTATAAGATCCTGCTTAACGGCGTTATACATCCCCGGATCCATTTTTGGGGGCGGTACGGGCTTAAAATTAACCACAACATCTACACGGCGGTTTTTAGACCGTGCTTCTGTTTTATTGTCTATATCCTCATCGAGCATTATACGCCCCTTACCCTCAATAGTAATGATAATTTTGCTTTTTACACCTTTTGCCATAAGGGCATCGCGAATGGTACCGGCCCTGTTGTTGCTAAGTTTATAATTGTAAGCATCTTTTCCCCTGTCGTCGCAGTAACCATAAATTTGGACAGTTTCTATACGTGTAGTATCTACCGCTTTAACAAAAGCCACAAGATTATCACCCTGTTTGCTATCCATGTTAAATTTATCAAATTCAAAATAGACAGAAAATACTGTTTCCTCCTGTGCCCATAGGGCTGCCGGGAGTACAAGCATCAGGATGTAAAAAAGCTGCTTCATTTTTTAAATTAGGGATTACTGTTTTTCTTCAATGCGATGTAAGTTAATGTCCTCCGGTGGGTGAATAATAATAGGGTACTGCTCTACTTTTACAGAGCTGTTATCGAGCCCAAAAGCACGGCCTTCGCTAAGGCTTACCTTTTTAAGCTGGAAATAAATATCGAGTACAATCCTTTCATACCAAGGCAGTTCGTTATCATAAGACATGAACTTTTCTATAATAACAAACTTAAAGTCGCCTATTACATTATTCCTGTTAAGCGATTCGTAACGGCTGGTAATATCTACTTCGCCTTTTTTTACCATATCGCGCACCACCTGTTTAAACATAAGGTTTATACGGGGCTGTACCCTAAAGCCAAGGTAAAAATCGATACGGATAACATCGTCCTTCATTATTTCGCGAACGCGATAGTCCATGCGGTAGGGTTCGTCTACCACATTAACGTGCAGGAACCAGTAAATATCGGCACGCTTAGGTCTTTTTTGCAATATAGAGTAAATAATTTTAGACTCTATTTCATCGCCCATATTAGCGTTGGTCATGTATACCAGGTGCGTTGCATATTTAGGTATACTTGGGTCGTTACTAAGTTCTGCAAGTACATTCTTATAATTATCTATCTTGGTAAACTCGGTATACTCACTACGTATGCGCTTGGCAGTATGCCATATACCCATTGTAGCAGCAAGAAGTCCTGCAATTATAAGCGATACGTAACCACCATGCTCAAACTTACTCATGTTAGCCACAAGGAACGAGAACTCTATAGTAAAATATACTGCAATAGTACCCAGTATAAACAGCGGGTTATAACGTTTCATAACCATATAATATCCCAGCAGGGTAGTGGTCATTATCATACATAGTACAATGGCAAGGCCATAAGCTGCTTCCATATTACTTGATTCTCTAAAGTGAAGTGTTACAAAAACGCAACCCCAAAATAGTAACCAGTTTATAGACGGTATGTAAATTTGGCCCTTTAATTCGGTTGGGAATTTTACCAGTACCTTAGGCCAAAGGTTAAGGCGCATAGCCTCGCTTATCAGTGTAAACGAACCGCTTATTAATGCCTGGGATGCAATTACTGCCGATGCCGTGGCTATGGCAATTCCAAAAGGCAGGAACCAGTCGGGCATTAGCAGGTAAAATGGGTTACCGGGAATGCCCGGATTACCGCTAAGTGTGCCAAGTGTTTTGCCGGCATGCGCTACCAGGTAAGCACCCTGGCCAAAATAGTTAAGCACCAGCATGCTTTTTACAAATATCCAGCTTACACGTATATTGCTACGGCCGGTGTGGCCCATATCGCTATAAAGTGCCTCTGCCCCGGTAGTACATAAAAACACAAAGCCCAGCACATAAAAACCGTCATGGTGAATGGTTAGCAGGTGAAATGCATAGTATGGGTTAAGTGCTTTTAAGACAGATAAGTTATGTAGCATAGGTATGATACCCAGCACACCCAGCATGCCAAACCAGATAAGCATCATGGGGCCAAAGAATTTGCCTATAAACGACGTTCCAAATTTTTGAATAACAAATAGCATGAATAATATACCTATAACTATAGGCACAGTATTAATATTGGGGTTGTAAATTCGAAGCCCTTCTATAGCAGAAGAAACGGATACGGGAGGCGTAATAATACCATCGGCTAAGAGGGCGCTACCCCCTATGATGGCAGGCAGTATAAGCCCTTTCTTTTTAAGCCTTTTAACAAGGGTGTAAAGCGAGAATATTCCGCCCTCGCCTTTGTTATCGGCCTGTAAGGTAAGTATTACATATTTTACTGTAGTTTGCAGGGTAAGAGTCCAGAAGATACAGGAAAGGGCTCCCAGTACAACCTGTTCATCTATTTTTCGATCGCCAATAATAGCTTTCATTGTATATAATGGAGATGTACCAATGTCTCCATATATAATTCCCAAAGTAACGAGGAGTCCTCCTGCAGTTAGTTTGTTGAGGTGTTTTCCGCTCACGGTAAAATTTAGTTTTAAACAACAAAGTTACGCGATTTTCATTCAATAGCCTTGATTAGAGACCAATATTTGATTGTTGATAAAAATGTAGATTTTGGGGCAATACTTTACGATTTGTATTTGCTTAACACTGTTAAATTACTAATTTATTGTGTTTTAGCCTAATGTGTTGTGGTTATACTTATGTAGTGTAATTAGAGTTATAAATTTAATGCCATTTTTTTGCTGTTTCGCGACCATTCGCTTTGTGAAGATGCAAATAATTTTGATATAGGTAGGCAAGCCATAGAGTCGCATTGCATGCATCTCTACGGGGGTGGATGGGTAAAGTATCTTGCGTTTATACTTTATACTATCTTTAGTCACGGAGAGACGGCATGTTTATAGCATTGTATTATTAGTCAGACCATGAGCTTCAGAGAAGCGGCATGTTTATTTTTACATGCCGTTCCTCCGGAACTCATGGCCTGGTAGTTTTAAATTAGCTATAAATATGTCGCCCCGCCGGGGCTTTCGGGCAATTGTCGCTGATTCAGCTGTTTTTCACATACTGTTTTTGCGAGGAACGAAGCATCTTTTCTGCTGAATTTAGATTGACGCGCAAAGTTGCTTTCTGCCTGCAGAGAAGGAGGTAACTTATTTACCAAAGAAAATCAATATCATCAAATTGTTTATTTGGCTCATAATCTTTATTAGTACCAAAATATATTTCATCTTCATGGTAAAATAAAAGTGCCCACTGTAAAGTACAGTCAATTATTGTAAGATCATCTGCACCTGAATAGTAAAAACTGTCGAAATATTTTATAAATATTTTCCATGGAACTATCATGGCAACTTCAGTATCCCATGATAAATATATTGATTTGTCGAACGGTATTCCGCGCTGGTACAACCACTTTTTTACCACTTTTTGATTTTCAAGCGTAACTTTTGTTTTATCAATTTTCCTGAAAAAATCCTTTTTAAATGGAATGTTATCGTGTAGTCCAACTGACATTGTATAATTCCACAAAAATTTAGAGGCATCAGCATCTAAAGGCTTTAGTTGTTCAAGATGTTGTTCGGGTATTATATCGTACATCTCTTCGGTATAACGCCACTTTAACCTGAACCGCTCCATAGGTATAATGTGATTGACTAAATCATCAAAATCTATCTTGGACATAATCAATAGTATCAAAAAATCCCCAGCCTGCGCCGGGGATCATTATTATTTTTTAGTAAGCAATTTACTGTATTCTGCCGTATTATTTAGTAAAGCTGCTGCCTTTTTAATCTCGGGGTTGCTCGTAGTGTAATACTTGTATAACCCTTCTTTATACTGGTAGCGTTTTATAAGCTCATCTGTAATAAGCTGCTTAATTTCCTGCTTGTGTGCGGTAAGCTCTTTCTCTTCGCTTTTTTGCAGGGCGGTAAGCAATGCCTGATATTCAGCCGTTATGCTTGCATCAACCTTTTCTTTTTTAGCAACCACAAGGGTTTCTTTAAGAGCCTTTTCGGTCTCGGTATCAAACTCAAAATTTTCTTTTTTAAGGTATGCTTTAAACGCCTCAAAGTCGGCATCGCTAATGTTAGGAATCGCAGTGCCTAAGTTTGGGTTTTTGTAATAATATGTAGTAGCATAATTAAAAACACCATCTTTACGAATAAGCGCATCGGCAATGGCACTCTGCTTGCTTTCTTCAAGCTCTACATCGGGCAGTATACCGCCACCATCATAAACGGTACGGCCATTGCGTGTTTTAAAGGCGTTGTAGTTTTTTTTATCAATACGTATGGCTTTACCATCGGCATCTTTATGGGTATAATCAAGCGCCTGAATACCACGACCTGAAGGGGTGTAATACCTTGATATAGTTACCTTTACCTGTGTGCCATAAGTAAGGTCGAGTGGGCGCTGCACCAATCCTTTGCCAAAACTCCTGCTGCCCACAATAACGGCACGGTCTAAGTCTTGTAATGCCCCCGAAACAATTTCTGATGCTGAGGCGCTGTGCCCGTCTACTAACACAACAAGTGGGATATCAAGATCTACCGGAGGTTTAGATGTTTTGTAAGTGTTGTTATATTTCTCGTTTTTAGATTTTGTGGTAACAATAATTTCGCCCTCTTTAACAAACAGGCTGCAAATATTAACGGCTTCATTAAGCAAGCCACCGGGATTGCCCCTAAGGTCCAGGATTATGTTTTTAGCACCTTTGCCTTTAAGGTCTATTAGTGCAGCCTTAGTTTCGGTCGATGCTTTACCGTTAAATGCCGAAAGTACAATATACCCGGTTTCTTTACCCACCATTGCAAAGTAAGGTACTGCCTTAACATCTACCTCGCTAAGAATAATTTCAGCATTTACAGGTTTGCTTTGGCGCATGTATTGTATAGCTACCCTGGTGTTTTTACTGCCTTTAAGTAATTCGCTGGCATCTTCCTTAAAATCGGCAAGAGATATATCGCCTATCTTCACAATTTCGTCGCCGGCTTTAAGCCCTGCTTTATCGGCAGGATAATCTTTATAAACTTCTTTAACAATAAGCTTACCTTCTTTACGGGTAATAAGTGCACCAATGCCGGTATACTCTCCGGTATTGTTTATTTTAAATTTTGCAACATCCTGCTCGTTAAAGTAAACAGTATACGGATCCAGGTCTTCGAGCATGCTTTTTATTGCTTTATCCATAAGCTGCCCGGGGTTGGTTTCGTCTACATAATTAGTATTAACGGTTTTATAAAGGGTTGTAAAAATCTCTATTTGTTTTGCAATCTCAAAAAAGTCGTCTTTAAAGCTTGCCCCAACAAACAAAAACCCCACGGCTACGGCCGGGAGTACATATTTTTTCTTTAGTCTCTTAAGCATTGGTATCTTTTCTTTTAAATTTTTTTGCGGATACTACTAAACGCATTTACGAAAATAAGGATAATTAGTCAACTTTTACAAATTAACCCTAAAGTAACTGCCTACGTTATAAAACGATAAAAATGTGTAATTAGTACAACCGCAGTTAGCACATGATTTTACAAGCCTTCCTGTAACAAAAACTTCTCAAAAAGCTGAATAGTCTTTGTGTTTATCTCCTCATAGCTAAGCCTGTCTTTAGCCTGGTAAAAAAACATAAGGCTGTACGGTTTATCAAGCTTGTCTGTTATAATATGCTTGTTAAGGCGGTAGGTTTCGCGTAGTACCCGCTTAAAGTAGTTGCGGTCGTGAGCCCTTTTAAAATATTTTTTAGAAACAGAAACTCCCATTTTTATCATTCCCTCGCCATCGGGTTCCTCCATGGGCATATACACCAGCCTTAATGGGTATTTTGACACCGATTTTCCATCGGTAAACAAAAGGCCAATTGTGTTACGGCTTTTAAGTTTTTCGGCTTTTGGGTATGTAAATTTTTTTGGTTCCATGCGGCGGCAAAGGTACAGGTTTTACTCTTTTTTACCCATAGTATTGCATTTTAAAATATGTTATGGCAATGTGGGCTATATTAAGCTTATTTATTTGCCGCCCTGATTTTTTGCGAAAAATTATTCACTTAACAAAAAGAAGCGTATTTTTACCCCTCCCTATACTAAAATAGGATTTTAAAAGTTAAGGATAAAAATCTTTTACATTGAAAACCAGCACACATAAATATATTTATCTTCTTGGGGCCTTGGGCCTTGGCATAGCCTGTTCTACTAAAAAAGACAGCTTTGTTAACCGTAATTTTCATGCGGTTAATACTAAGTACAATGTTATGTATAACGGTAATAATGCACTAAATGCGGGCATTGGCGATCTTAAAGGCACCTATGCAGATAATTACTGGGAAATTTTACCCATAGAGCGTATGCAGCTTACCAGCGAAGAAATGGGCCCTACAGATAAGCGTAATGCTAACTTTGAAAGAGCCGAGACCAAAGCTACTAAAGCCATACAAAAGCACTCTATGAATATAGGGGGCAGTGAGCGCAACCCGCAAATGGACGAAGCCCACCTGCTGCTTGGCCAGTCTCGTTATTATGATAACCGTTTTATACCTGCTCTTGAGGCTTTTAACTATGTGCTGTACAAATATCCGGGCAGCAGCCGTATAGATGAGGTTAAAGTATGGCGTGAGAAAACTAACATTAGGTTAGAGAATGACGGTGTCGCCATAAAAAACTTAAAGCAGCTGCTAAAAGAAAAGCAGGGGCAAATGGATGAACAAATTTATGCCGATGCCAATGCTATACTTGCACAGGCATACTTAAAAATCAATGCTCCGGATAGTGCATTGTTTGTGCTTAAAAAAGCAATTACAGCATCTAAAGATAACGAGAAAACTGCCCGCTATAACTTTATACTTGGCCAGTTATACAGCAAGCAAAATGCACCCGATAGTGCTTATGCTGCTTACCAGAGGGTAATAGACATGAAAAGACGTTCGCCACGCATTTATGTAATTCAGGCACACGCCATGCAGGCAGGCCAGTTTGATTATAAGGCGGGAGATACTTTAGCTTTTATGGAAAAATACCGCGACCTGCTGGAAGATCGTGAGAACAGGCCGTTTCTTGATATTATAAACCATCAGGTAGGTTTGTTTTATGACAAGCAAAATATAAATGATAAGGCTAAGCTGTATTATAACAAATCGCTTAGGCGCAAATCGACAGATAAATACCTTAGCGCATCTAACTACCGCAATATTGCCGAAATTAATTTTGAAGAGGCTAAATATGTTAATGCAGGTAAGTATTATGACAGTACCATGGTAAACATGGATTTTAGAACCCGTGAGTACAAAAGCATAAAAAAGAAAAGGGACAACCTGGAAGATGTAATTAAATATGAGGCAATAGCGCATGATAACGACAGTATACTTCATATAACATCGTTACCCGTTGCAGGGCAGGTTACTTATTTTGAAGATTATATAGTTAAGCTCAAGGCTCAGGAGGAATTACAGAAAAAGAGAATGGAAGCAGAGGCCAGAAAACAGGCCAATATAGCTCAAAACTCGGCTGTAAGGATGCAAAGTCCCGGTGGTATTGATAGTGGAGATGCGATAAATTCTTCAATGTCTTTTGGAAGTGTTGGTAAAGATGCACCAGGAAAAAGTGGCGCTAATGATAAGGTTGCCTCCGGTACGAATCTTAGAGGTAGTAACGCTGCGGCCTCGGGCGCTACAAGTACAGGACTTACATCTGGTAAAGCGGGGCCTTTTTATTTTTACAACCCTGCAATAGTTGCCACTGGCAGGCAGGAATTTAAAAACCGCTGGGGCGGAAGGGCTCTTGGTGATAACTGGCGTGTAGCATCGGAAATGCGTGGTAATGCAACAAGCACTAATAGCAATGATGAAACTGCCAATAGTGCATCAAACGATAGTGTATCGGGTAAAAAGAAAGAGGATGTTTTTGACCCTCGTTATACCGCCGATTTTTATATAAAGCAATTACCTACAGAGCAAAAGGTCTTAGACAGCCTTGCTAAAGACCGCAATTTTGCCTACTACCAGTTAGGTCTTATTTATAAAGAGAAATTTAAAGAGTACCAGCGCGCAGCAGATAAGCTTGAGAAACTGCTTGTAAATAATCCGGAAGAGCGTTTAGTGCTTCCTGCAAAATACAACCTGTTTAAAATTTATGAGATCATAGACCCATCTAAAGCTAATGCTTATAAACAGCAAATACTTACAGGTTATTCTGATAGCAGGTATGCCGAGATTATTCGCAACCCACAATCAGATGCTGTGGCACAAGGCAGCCCTGAGGCTATTTATGCCTCATTGTTTAAAAAGTATGAGACAGGCGAGGTAAGGGAAATACAGGCATCTCTGGATGAATATATAGAAAAATATACAGGCGAGGAAATAGTGTCTAAATACGATTTTCTTAAAGCAAAAGTAACAGGAAGGCTACAGGGGCTTGACGAATATAAAAAAGCACTTAATTATGTAGCGCTTACTTACCCTAACAGTTATGAGGGTAAACAGGCAGAGGATATTCTTAAAAAAGAAATCCCGGTATTAGAGAAACTTGTATTTGGCCGCCCTGCAACAAGCTTTAAAATTATCTTTAAACTGGATGCTAACGACCCTAAGATAAAAACGCTTACAGAAAAGATACAGAAGTTTATTAAAGACGGTAACAACAACAGTATTACCTTATCTAACGATATTTATACCAATACAGAGAACCTTATAGTTATACACGGACTTATTAATAAGCTTGCTGCGGTAGATGCCGTGAGTATTCTTAAAGATTACAAATCGTATAAAGTAGCCGAGACCCCGGTAATTATCTCTACCGAGGATTATAAGATCGTACAGATTAAAAAATTGTTTGTTCAATATTTAGCAATACAGTAACGGCTATGTTCGAAAAACAAAAATCGTATACAGATTTGCTGGGTAAAACCAACCGTATTGTAGAGGGTACGGTTATTAAGGGCGACATTACATCGCATGCTGATTTAAGGCTCGACGGACAGCTTACCGGAAATTTAATTGCTGATGGCCGTATAGTTATAGGCCCTGCGGGCAGTGTTACCGGCGATATAAAATGTAAAACCGCCGATATAGAGGGCCGATTTAATGGCCGTATAGAGGTAGACGAACTATTAAGCATAAAAGCAAAGGCTAACATAACCGGCGAAGTAATTGCGGGCAAACTGGCTGTAGAGCCGGGTGCCGTTTTTACTGCAAGCTGTACCATGCGCAATGCCATAAAACAACCCATACCTACCGTAAATGAGCGACAGCAACAAGCCGGATAAAAGCCCCAACAAGTGGCTTGCCCTTATTAATATTCCGTTTCAAATGGGTATTATAATTGTGGGCTTTGCGTGGCTGGGAGGATGGCTCGACAAGAAATATCCTAACCCTAACGAGCTTTACTTTATCATTTTTACAATGCTTGGCGTAGGTATAGCCTTATATAATGTTATACGCCAGGTAAACCAACTTAATAAATAATGGATAATAAATTTATTGCCACAGTAGTAAAACTGGCAGGCATTGCTGCACTATGTGCCGTAGTAAACGTATTATTGTATCAAATACCAAAGCTGCATGAGCAGGCGGCTACATTTACTTATTCTGTAGCTACGGTTTATGGTCTCTTTTTTGGTTTCTCTGTAATTATACTTTTGGCACTGCACTTAATTGCAAAAAACGACGCATCGCAGGTGGGTTATGTTTTTTTAGGATTAACGAGTCTTAAAGTTGTTGGCAGCTACTTTTTAGTAGAACCCATTTTAGCGAAAACGGTTTCCTATCCGTCAGAGAGAATCAACTTTTTTGCTGTTTTTATGCTCTTTCTCTTTATCGAGGCATATTTTACGGCCATTCTCTTAAACAAAAAACAATAAATTGTTATTAACCCTGCATATTCTTAAAAAAAGTTGTTTTGCGCTGTTGAGATATTAATTTAAAATGTACCTTTGCGCAAAATTTCAGGACTGTAAAATTAAGAAAGTTAGCAAGATGGTGTTTAACAAACAATTTTTAAAGAACTCATTAACAGCCCTTATTGTTGCTGTACCCCTTATTTCGTTTGCAAATTCTACACAGGATTCTGTGCATGGAGGCGAAGAAGCGTACCATACTGCAAAGTTAGAAAAGCATGGTGAGCAGCACGAAACCGCACACGAGGCAAGCCCTGCCGAAAAGATTAACGACCACATAAGCCATCACTTACAGGATGCGCATGAGTTTGTTTTCTTTTCTGACGAAGCTACCGATGAGCATTTTGGTTTCCCACTGCCTGTTATCCTTTTTGATAACGGACTTAAAGTTTTTTCTTCTGCAAAATTTAACCACGGCGAAAGCATTGCAGAAGCTGATGGTAACTACTACAAGCTTTTTCACGGAAAAATATACAAGACTGATGCTGCCGGCGAGCTTCCTCTTGATGAGCATCATCATCCTAAAAACGCTATGCCGTTAGATTTCTCTATCACTAAAAATGTTGTTTCTTTACTGCTTACATCATTACTTATATTCCTTTTATTTACAAGCCTTGCAAAAGGTTTCAAAAAGAAAGGGCCTAACGCATTGCCTACAGGTTTTAACCGTGTGCTGGAGCCACTTGTAATATATGTGAGGGACGAAATTGCCAGGCCAAACATAGGCGAAGCTAAATACAAAAAGTTTATGCCTTACCTGCTTACTGTGTTTTTCCTTATCTGGACACTTAACCTTCTTGGCCTTACGCCACTGGGTATTAACGTTACAGGAAACATTGCAGTAACGGTTTGTCTTGCATTATTTACATTTGTAATCACTCAGTTTAGTGCAAACAAAGAGTACTGGGGCCACATTTTCTGGATGCCGGGTGTACCGGTACCTATGAAGATAGTTCTTGCGCCAATTGAGATACTGGGAATGTTTACAAAACCTTTCTCGCTTTTAATACGTTTATTTGCAAACATCACGGCGGGTCACACCGTTGTTATGGGTTTAATAGCTATTATATTTGTTGCAAAAGAGCAGCTTACTGTGGGTGGTAGTATAGGTACATCATTGTTGCTTACACTATTTATCTCTGTAATAGAGTTGCTTGTAGCATTTCTTCAGGCGTTTATCTTTACTATGCTGTCTTCACTATTTATAGGCATGGCAGTTCAGGAGCACGAACATGATCATGATCATAACCACGACTACGGCCATGGCCATGACAAGCATCATACAGAAGATCCTGAGATTCCTGTAATCTAAGCAATTACAAAACAATTTTTTAGAAACTTAATTTAATTTATATATTATGGAAATTCCAAATTTAGTTGGTGCTGGTCTTATCGTTATCGGAGCTGGTGTAGGTCTTGGTAAAATTGGTGGATCTGCAATGGATGCTATCGCTCGTCAGCCAGAAGCTGCTGGTAAAATCCAGACTGCGATGATCATCATCGGTGCACTACTTGAAGGTCTTGCTTTCGGTGCACTTATCCTTGGTAAAAACTAAGAAAAAACCTAAACATACATCTGCAACGGTTGGTTGCAGATGTTGTTTTTAATTAAAAAACAAACAGTTTAAATATAAAATAATGGATAAGTTAATTAATGATTTTTCGTATGGTTTGTTCTTTTGGCAGGCTATTATATTAGTAATCCTTATTATCCTTCTTGCAAAATTTGCATGGAAACCTATTCTTGCCTCTCTTGCTGCCCGCGAAGAAGGTATTACAAATGCAATTGCTGCTGCAGAACTTGCACGCCAGGAAATGCAGAATCTTAAAGCCCAGAACGAAGTAATACTTCAGGAAGCCCGTGCCGAAAGAGATGCTATGATGAAAGAAGCGCGCGAAATTAAGGAGCAAATAATAGCCGACGCTAAAAATGAAGCACAACTTCAGGGTGATAAACTTATTGAAGCTGCTAAAGCAAGCATTGCAAGCGAAAAAAATATTGCTATAGCCGAACTTAAAAACCAGGTTTCAACCCTTTCTGTAGAAATTGCAGAGAAGTTGCTTAAAACAGAACTTTCAAACAAAGAAGCCCAGAACAACCTGGTTGAGAAAATGCTTGAAGACGTTAAACTAAACTAATCCGTAATTAGTCATGACAGGATCAAGAGCTGCTATACGATATGCCAGGGCGATATTACAATTGGCACAGTCTGCCGGCACTGCACAACAGGTGGGTGAAGATATGACGCTTATTGCCACGACCATAAACGGTAATACAGAGCTAAACGATTTTATAAACAGCCCCACTATTAAGGCTGAGGTAAAAGAGAATGCTTTAAAAGAAATATTTGCTAATACTCAAACCATCACGCAGGGGTTATTTCACCTGTTGCATGAAAACAAAAGGTTTAGTATTTTGCATGCCATTGCAAGCCAGTACAAAACACAGTTTGATGTTGCTAACGGTATAGAGGTAGCTACGGTAACTACCGCAGTAGAAATTACACCGGAGCTTCAGGAAAAAGTACTTGCTAAAATAAAAGAGTTTAGCGATAAACAAATTACGCTTAAAAACATTGTAGACCCATCTATCATTGGCGGGTTTATAATAAGGATAGGCGACAAGCAGTACAATGCATCTGTTGCAAACAGGCTGCTTACATTAAAAAGAGAATTAAGTAATTAGTATTTACCACACATAAGTGTTTAAATTATAACTAACTATGGCGGAGATTAACGCTGCTGAGATTTCAGCAATATTAAAGAAACAATTGTCCGGGTTCGAAACTGGTGCTACTCTTGAAGAAGTAGGTACTGTTCTTACAGTGGGTGATGGTATTGCCCGTGTATATGGGCTATCTAACGCGCAATATGGCGAGTTAGTACAGTTTGAAAATGGGTTAGAGGCTATCGTGCTTAACCTGGAAGAAGACAATGTGGGCGTAGTATTGCTTGGCCCTTCTACAGGTGTTAGGGAAGGCTCTACCGTAAAAAGGACACAACGTATCGCATCGCTTAAAGTGGGTGAGCAAATTGTAGGCCGTGTGGTA
>Ga0247735_1000262_pt1 | contig 22430 bp, 11 predicted proteins | sample UWRJL178409R2_FD_180934 | JGI IMG/M metagenome (GOLD analysis project Ga0247735, IMG submission 180934) | Plant litter microbial communities from Arlington Agricultural Research Station in Wisconsin, United States - UWRJ-L178-409R-2 | ecosystem: Environmental > Terrestrial > Plant litter >... | reverse complement strand
GCCACAGCCGACCTTCCATGAACACATACAGGTAGCCGGGGCGGCAGAGCACGGGGGTGCCGTGGTCCTGAGCAGTGGTGATCCCAGGCAACGCGACGAAGGGCAGGACCGGCACGATCTGGTTCCACTGTTTGTCCAGTTGTCGGGTGGTGATATGCACGTCAGGGAGCGGCAGTTTGATGATCCCGCCGTGTTCTTCCTCGACCTCCAGCACTAGGCGATGGCCGGGTTCGCCATCCCAGTCCCAGACATGCCGCGAGCTAGGCTTGCACATCCAGGCAGAGACGGTTTCCGGGTTATCCCGTGCGGTCAGTTCTTCCAGAGGCTTGTCGGCATCCTTCTCGTAAAAAGCCAGACGCTGGGTCGAAGGATGATCCTTGCCGACCACCTGAACGATAAGTTTATTAATTTCACAGCAAGGGCCACGGCTCAAATCGCCGACGTGGTGAACCATCTCAGGATTCCTGTCCGGTGGATTGTTTCTGCAAGTGGCGCATCAAGGAGGCAAGGCGGGTTTCGTCTGAGCCTTCGGGCAGCGCAGGTGGCAAGTCAGGCCCGGGGTAGGTGCGGCGCAGATTCAGGTAGCGCTCAAGCGAGCCGACCTCTGTAAACCCAAAGCGCAGAGCTTCATTCAGCCATTGCCGGGTGCGCGCGAAGCACAGGTCATGCTGTTTGAGCCACCATTGATAAAGGAAGTGATTCTGCTGCTGACATTGAAGAGCCTGCTCCTGCTCGACAACCAACACATGCGCTTTGGCAAACGGCTTCCAGCTTTTCGCATCGGGGTTATCAAGGGTTTTCCAGGCGCTTGTATTTGAAGCGCGATCCACCCAGGTGCCGCCGTACCAGCTCAAACGTCCGATAGGCCCAAGCCAGAAGGCGAGGTGACTGGCCTCACAGGCCGGGAAGAAATAACTGGCGGTGACGGGGTTGGTGTAGCGCAGTACGCCCCTGCGCTCGCCGTCAAAGTTAACAAACAGAATCTGACGCAAGTGGGCTAGCAACTCCGCTCTGGAGTGCTCGCTTCGGATGAGCAAACCAGGCCATTGCTCAGGAGATTGCTGAACAGCGCTGCCCAAATCCGAACGCTCATCACAGGACACCAGGACAGGACTCTGATCCGTATAAAGCGCTAGCTCCGTATCAGCAAACAGCATTGCAAAATCCGGTGCGCTGACTCGTTGATAAAGTCTCGTCAGCAGGTTTTCAGTACGCTCCAGCAGAACCCAGGTATTCATCCCTGTGCCCTCCTGCGCAATCTGCTGGCACACGGGCAGTCTTCCAACGGGCATTCCATTGGAGTTTTGCCTTGAGGTTTCTGGCACAACTCGACAATCGGCGCGTCGCCCACCAGTTGCTCCGCAAGCGCCATGCTGTAAAGATTTGCAGCCGACTCGGGCGGGCTGATCGCCGCTTTTTTATCCAGTGATAACGGCAAGCCAGGCGCCGCCGGCATCCCCGGCACCGGCGCCACGCCCAACAAAATAGGCACACTGCTAAAAATGCCCGCCGGTGTGATGTTGATGCAATGCGGCCCAGCCTTGAGGGTTGTGCTCAGGCCCCCGTTGAGGATGACGTTGGCTTGCGAATCCAGATGGACCTGCGCGGTAGCACTTACTAGATGATTAGCCGCTTCAATACGCCGGCTGCCCACCACGGTCAGCGAATCATCAGCACCAATTTGGGTATTGCGCGCCCCATGGGTCAGGTGATGTTCTTCACCTTTCAACTCATGGCTGGAAAGCCCGCCCACCAGAACGCTGCGCTGGTTGTCGACCTGGATCGACTGGTCGTTGAGCACAAGCTCGGACCAGTCACGCTGTGCGCGAATGGAGATTTCTTCCCGTCCCTTGGCGTCATCGATGCGCAGCTCGTTATAGCCACCGCCGCCGGGGCTACTCTGGGTCTTGAACAGCGTCTGGGTCTTTTGCGCGGGCAGGCTCAGCGGTATGCGCGTGGTGGCGTTGGGCAGGCAGGCCTGGACATAAGGCTGATCGGGATCCGATTCGAAATAACCCACGATCACTTCCATGCCGACCCGAGGGATCATCGCGGTGCCGTATTGATCATGGGCCCAGCCGGTAGCGACCCGTAGCCAGCAGCTGGAATGTTCGTTGAGCCCGCCTTCGCGATCCCAGAAGAACTTGACCTTGACCCGCCCGTATTCGTCGCAATGTACTTCCTCGCCGGGTGGGCCGGTGACCAAGGCGTGCTGGCTGCCAAGGATCCGGGGCTTCGGATGTTTTAGAGGCGGGCGAAACGGGATCAGTCCCGGAATCGCTTCGAAGCGGTTGCGGTAACCTTGGCTGAACTCGCCCGGCACAGCGCTGCTGTTGGCGAACTCTTCCAGCACCTGGGGCTGTTTGCCTGTGTGGACCACGGAGGTCAGCAACCACTGGGCGTTCCAGTCCGGGTTTGGGTGTTCCAGCTCAAACAGATGGCCGCTGATCAGTGTCGGTTGGTCACTGCTGCCGCTGGCCTGACGGTAATCGCTGCGGTGGCGTTCCAGGGCCTTGCGTGCCTGTCGACTGCCCGCGTCGCCGTCGGTATAAGCTGCCGGATATGCGTAATCTTCAAGGTCCTTGCGGCCTTCACCGTCGGCGGATCTGAGCAGGTCCACCGGCGGGCGCTCGAAGTGATAATTCTGCCGTGCAACTTTGCCGGTGCGAGTGGCGAGGCGCAGCTTGAAGGTGTTGATGACCGGCGCTTCGCCGACCAGGCCGCTGCCCTGTTTATAGAGGACGGGGGCCTGCAGGATCGGCAGTTGAATCGGGTCATCGGCGAACACCAGCAAGTGCTTTTCGCGGTTGTGCTGGAAGTGAAAATGCAGGCCCTCTTCTTCGCACAACCGCCGCAGAAAATGCAGATCCGTTTCGTGATATTGGGTGCAGTACGCTCGGGGTTTGCAGGGTTCACACAGTTTGAAGGCAAACTCGTCGACGGGAATGCCGTGGTCCTTGAGCAGCTGACCGATGATCTCGGGCACGCTGCGGTTCTGGAAGATCCGGTGATTGCTACGGTGCTCAAGCCGTTTGAGGTTGGGCACCAGCTGAATGAAGTAATGGGTAAAGCGCTTGCCGGAGTCGCCCTGACTGATTTCGCCAATCTGCCCGTGCAGGCCGTTGCTGCTGTTAGCCCCCTCGAAACTCAGAAAGGCCGGACGCTGCAGCACCTCTTCAAGGTCCAGATTGGCCCGTTCACTGACCAGTTCGATGCGCGCACTGAACGGCCGGCTGATCGCCTCTTGAGCGCGGAATTCCAGGACGCGAAGATCATGCGTCACCCCCGCAATATCCAACGTAAACGAGGCGCGATTGGCGGGGGTCGACATGGGCAAGTCCTTGGCCGGGAAAAGGCAGGACTTTGCACCGAATCGACCACATCGTCAGTCAGGCTTGAGAGCCAGCACTTGTGGGAAATTTCTGCGATTTCCCACAAGCGATTTCAATGCCCCGGCACCACTAACTATCTACCACCCCCACCCCCCAAATCCTGATTGATTGAAACCCAAAGCAGGCCCTTCTCTGGCCTGCGTTTTCAGCCTCAATATGCAATCAGGATGATCAGAACGTTATGCAGCAACTCACTCAATTCTTTCCCACTCCGGCGGACACTTTGCCATTGGCGGTCGCGGCGCTGACTCGGCTTGGCGATCTAAATTTCGCAATAGGCAACGAACTCAAGGCTTTGCCCACACCCGGTACCAAAGATGCCGCGACTCTCGTCCAGCAGATCGACGCTTACTGGCAAGCCCCCAGCGCTCAGGGCAAGAGCCGTCGGACGATGTTCATCGAGGCCATGGAGCAAGGGCTGCGTGACGAGGTGATCGTCAAGGTTCATGAGCGCAACCTGGACAAGGCCTACGCCGACTGCATCCCGGCAAAAAACACCGACGAACCGTTTCCGGAAATCTATAGCCTTCACGTTCAACTGAGCGATGACGACCTGTGTGAAATCGCTGGTGCGCTGGTGTTCATCAACGATCAGGGTCGGGCTTTGCTGATGCTGCCTGGTGTCGGCGCTGAGGGTTTTGCCACTCGCACCGCATTGGGCGAAGCGCTGGTTCACTGGCTGAACCATGAGGTACTGCAAGAGGCGCTGTTCAACAATGCAGCGCTCCGCGATCAAGAGTTGATGGAAGCCATCAACAGCGACCCGCAATTTCATCTGGAACCGTTCACGGTCGTCGACCTGCGCCTTGAACCCGTTACGGGCAAACCCTTCGAGCATGCCTTCGAACGCCAGCTGGAAAAGCAGCGCAATGATATCCGCCACGCTTGCAATGACAGCGCCTCCAAGATCCGAATCGAAGCAGCCATCGGCATGCAGGGCTTGTTCGGCCCCGGCGCCATGCTTGCACAGCGGCAAATCGCTTACTGGGAACGCCAGCAACGCAGGAATCTGCCTCACTGGATCAAGGTCGCCAGCCAGAACGATCTTGATCAGTATCAGCAACGCCTGACCCATTACGAAGAAAGTCGGACTGCGCTACTCAGCGCCTTGGGTGGCGCGGCGTCCCATGAGCAGTACGCGCGGATGCATCTGCGCGCACGCCTTGCGTCCGATCTGGGTTACGACCTGGAGCCTGAGCAGATTGTGGTCACTATGCAGCGCCGTCTGGGGATTACCGGCGAACTCTATACGATCAGGCGCTCGTTATTGCAGCTGGCTTTATACGGTTTGCATCCCGGCGATCTTGCTGAGGATTCGCACTTCCAGACGCTGACGACCCTGCGTCTGGACGACGCACTCATGGACACGACTCATCCCCTTCTGACCAACGCTTACATCGCGAAACTGGTGGATGAGCTGAACCTGGGCACGAGCTTTCGCGAGTACCAGCGCCTGGCCTATGCCACCGAGCATAATCAGCAGCTCATGCGGCAGCTGACGCGCAAGCAGGTTACCGCACTGGCTTACGCAGCAAAGATGCAGGCGCATATTTCGGTAGACGACTTTGCAATCATTGAGCAAGTCGAGGGTGACGCAACCGGTCAGACAACCCCCAATCTGCAGGTCCAGCAGATCAAGCTCGACGATGGCGAAATTCTGGGCGGACTATTGGTGTTCCGCAAAAACGATAGCCAGGGACGACTTGAACGACTGGTAATGTTTGCCTCCGATGCACCGAGAGCACAGCGCTTTCAAGCTTTCGATAACGAGCGACAACTCACCCATGAATTGGTCAGCTGGACAACTTCGCCTGAGATGAGCCAGTACTTGCTCAAGCAGGTCTCGGCTTCCAGTCGTGAAAACCTGGAAACGCGATTTGCCGCGCTGCGTCTCAAGCCAAATCCGCCGGCCAATTATGTTCAGCTCATTACTCGCAGCCACTACAACCAGGCACTGGGGCAGTTTGTGCGCCAGCATGCGCGGGTCGCCGCCGCTGATCAGGCGCAGCGCACGCCTGACTGGTACCTGCACGCCAGCTCCGCTCAACGTCAGGAGCTGTTGGCCCTGGAAGACGCGATTGCCGGTGCCACCCAGAATTACCACGCCAAACCTCCGACCCAGGCTCAGGATTTCGAGGATTACGTTCACCAGCGCGCCAGCAAGAAGATCAGTGAACTGCTGGGCGTCGCCGAAGGCAGCGTCAACCCGGACCAGATCATCATCACCTCCGAGCGCGAGGTACTCAGCTACACCAAAATGCTGCGCAACGGTTATGACGACACCTTGGGCCTGCTTAAAAGCGGCGCTGACGGCCAGGCCACATTCAGTGGCCCGTCGCATGTGGACCTGACGCCGCTGACTGCGCAAAAAGTCGCACGTTCGGTGCATGGCAAGTGGCTCAGCGACGACTACATCAAACTGGTCAGGGATACCCTGCTCGACCCGGAATCTCCCGGCTACCAACACCGTCGACGCAGCAGCCTGCAAATCACCGTGTTGCAGATGAAAGCCGCCGCGCTGCGCAGCCATCTGAAAGGTCAACTCAACACCATGCAATATCAGTGGTTACGGCTCGCCATGGATCATCTGCACCTGACCGATAGCGAAGCACGTCGTCGCTATCCGCTGCACACCTTGCAACTGCGCCTGGAAAACCCGTTGATCGGCAGCGACCTTTCCGAAGTGGGCGAAGTGGCGAAAGACATCTACAACGTTATTTCTCCAACCAAGGTTGAGCTGACCCAGATTGAGACCGTGCAAGGCTGCTATCTGTTGTCATCCTCCGACGCCACCCAGGCCGTCATGCTCTACACCCCAAAGGCACCAGACGGCTTCGAGTTCCGGTTGCTGAGCGACTTCAAAACCTCACTCTCAAGCCCCGGCATGATCGACTACTACAAAGACCGCTGCCGGGTCGATGCACGTCGCAAGCTGTCGTTTTTCCTCAGGGACATGGAGCAAGGCGGCGATAGCAAGCCACCGGTCATTCCTCGCGATGCGGTTATCGATTTTCAGGACATCTGTTTCAACCGGCCCCTTGAACGCCAATTGCGCGATGTCGAAGACACCACCACCGGGCGCAGCGACATGCTCGCCAGGCTGGCGTGGGTAACCTTCGAACTGGTGGCGACGGTAGCGACGCTGCCCTTCCCGCCTGCCAGCTTCGCTGTCGGTGCCTTGCTCTCCCTGCACGACAGCATGAGAGCTCTGCAAGCCTTCGCCGATGGCGATCTGGAGACCGCCAGCGGTTACATCCTCAGCTCACTGTTCAACAGCCTGGGCGCGGCGGCGGATTTATCCGCTGGCATGAAGGGTTTCGGTGCTCTGCGCCAGATCGGGCACAACGGCAAACACGCCTCACCGGCACGGATCAAGCGCGCACCGAGCCAGGCTGAACTGCGCCCGGTGAACCTTGATGGGGATACCTTCTGGCGCAGTCAACCAAACGCCAATGGTCATGCAGCGGTGTATCGGGTGAGCGCAGAGCAAGCCCAAACCCCACAGGCCACCGGACAATTCGCCCGGCGCGACCTGGACGGACAATGGCGTCCCCTGAGCCAGCCTGCCGGGCAGACGCACACCTTGAGTGCCAACGGCCTGAAACAGGGTTTAGCGGTGAATATCTCACTGCAAAATGCGACCCCGCTGGCGTCTGCCCACGGCAAGGGCGTGAGCATGATCAACGGCAAGCACTACATCGAACTCGGCACACAGGTCTTCGAAGTGCAATTCGATGCAAGCGCTCGTTACTGGAACATCATCGACCCGAAAAACCCGTTCGCCTTCTTCGGCAAGCAGCCCGTGTATCTGGATGCTCAGGGAAAATGGCAGCTGCCCAACCGCCCCAACCTGGCTGGCGGGATGGATGAATCATTCAGGCCGCTGGTCAGCGAGGCCGCGACCGCAGAAGCGATTACGGCAGCGGTGGTCCCCTACGAACTGCCTCTGAGATTACGCGCTCATTTCGATGTCCTCGCGCACCCGGGCAGGTCCTTTGACGATCTGGGGCTGGACCTTGATGAGTACTTCGAATCGGTATTCCGCGACAGTCGCGCAGATTTCGCTTCACGCCGGGAAAAACTCTACGCACATGCTCAAACGGCACTTACTTCTGTCGCCCCCTCGCCTCGTCCTGCATTGCCGCTCCTTGAGGTCAATGCGGATGCTGGCAGCCTGATCAGAAAAGTATTCCAGAACAGTAACGCCATGGTGATTGGCGAGGCTCCAAGATCCGTTGCCAGCAAGCGCTTGCTGATCGAAAACATGGTTGCACTGGCTGAACAGGACGTGAAGGTCTTGTACATCCAGCATCTGTTTACCGATCTGCACATGTACAAGCTGGAGAAGTACCGCAAGCTGGGGGCCAGAAGTAAGGCAGGCTCCAGTGAGCTGAGGGTCTGGCTTGAGAGCCTGAACGACGGTGCGCTGAAAAACCGCAGCAGGGACTATGACTACTACCACCTGATCAAAGCCGCACACCGCCACGGCCTTGAAGTCCGTCCACTCAGCTCGTCGGTCAGCTATCCGCTCATCCACAACCCGGTGGCATCGGCCACTGCGGATGTTGCCGGTGATCAGAAAATGAGCAATTACTTCAGTTATCTTCTGATCAATGCCGATACTGCTGCCCATCCTGAGCGGCGCTGGGTGGCGTTGCTCGATCAAAAACTGGCCACCACCTACCAGGAAGTCCCAGGCATCGCCGAGTTACATGGCGCAATCAGCATTCGTGTGCATGACGTGCCTCAGGGGCGACCCACGCTGATCAGCCGGGATATTGAAGGCACGAACACCGGGTTCGGCAAGGCCGACTTCAAGGTTGAAATCGCCAACCCGTTGATCGTGGATCAAGGGACCTCGACGATCGCCGCCGCAACTCCCTCGTCAACGCCAAGCGTGCTTGATGAAGCGCTGCATCGACAGATCCTCGCAACCAAGGGCGCCAGGATCGACGACAGCTTTGTCGGCAAACCCGGTTTTCAGTGGACCGATGCCGGCGAATGGCGGGCGATCGACGCCCAACACTGGCCCGCTGAAAGCCCCCCCACTGCCATCCAGCTGTCGTTGCTCGATACCGTCTACGGTATGCCCGCTGAAACGCGGAGCAGCCTGCATGATTTGATCAACTTCAAACGCCGGGGGCTGGACTCACGATATTTCCTCGAGAGCGTTGGGGCTTCGCGGGTACAGGACAGTTTTTTCACTCTGCGCGGCAAGCTCCAGAAAGACGCACGCAAGATCATTGCCCAGAAGTTGCCAGCCCGCCCGACTGTCCCCTCCGTGCCACACGGAATCAACCACGGCGATTTGCTTGAAGACCTTTATCAACATACCAACGGCGTGGTGATTGGCGAAAATCACTCATCCATTGCCAGCAAAAAACTGATCATCGATAACCTGCCATTGCTGGCTCGTCAGGATGTGAAGACGCTCTATATGGAGCATTTGCTCAGCGACTTGCATCAGGCGGATCTGGACCGTTTTGTCGAGACCGGTCACATGAGCAAGTCGTTGCTCCACGACCTGCGAAAACTCGACCTGGGTCATCACACCGACGCCGACGGTATCTACACCTTTGAGCAATTAGTGATCAAGGCACGCAACAATGGTTTGGAGATCAGAGCTATCGACTGCGCTGCCAGCTACCACATCAAAGAAATCGACCATCCTGCGTTAACGACGCGGCATCAGATGTTCAGCTACTTTGCGTCACGTACGCTGCGCAAACATCAGGAAGTCATGGGCTCCCACAAATGGATAGCGCTGGTCGGGAACAGTCACGCCAATACTTACGAAAAAATTGTCCCCGGTCTCACCGAACTGGAAGGTGGTATTAGCATCCGGGTGCTGGACGTAATGCCTGGCCAGTCACGAGGTGTTTCGATAGATCCCGGGGAAAGTCTGCCGATTTCACTGACCCACCGGGAAAGCTTCATCAAGAGCGATCTGCGCCTGGAAATGGAAACCCTCAAGCCAGCCCTGGCGGTAAGGCCTCCGCAATCCCTGCCGATTGAGGAAAGGCTGACAAGGCCGGGTATGTTTCTGATCGAGGAAGGCAGCGACAGCCTGCAGGTTATCGTCCACCGCTCAAGGGACTACGCGATCCACCGCACGCCTGTGAAGGTGAATGCCCAAGGTCAGGTCTATGTGGAACGAAGCACCTGGCCTGCCGTGCACCAGAAGCCGTTTGAAGACATGGATGCGCTGATTGTTGGTCTGGAGGAGATCAACCTGACTCGGGTGGCGTGAGATGCGGTGAGCTTGTGGGAGGACGGGCAAGCACCGCTCCCACAACAGACCGTATTCCCCTGTTGGAGCCGGGCTTGCCCGCGATGAACGATGACGCGGTATGCCTGCTAAACCGCGCCGCCTGATTCGCGGGCAAGCCTCGCTCCAACGGGTTCGACGATTTCTGTGGGAGCCGGGCTTGCTCGCGATGAACGATGGCGCGGTATGCCTGCTAAACCGCGCCGCCTGATTCGCGGGCAAGCCTCGCTCCAACGGGTTCGACGATTTCTGTGGGAGCCGGGCTTGCCCGCGAAGAACGATGGCGCGGTATGCCTGGTAAACCGCGCCGCCTGATTCGCGGGCAAGCCTCGCTCCAACGGATTCGACGATTTCTGTGGGAGCCGGGCTTGCTCGCGATGAACGATGGCGCGGTATGCCTGCTAAACCGCAGCGTCTGCATCGCGGGCAAGCACCGCTCCCACAACAGACCGTATTCCCCTGTTGGAGCCGGGCTTGCTCGCGATGAACGATGGCGCGGTATGCCTGCTAAACCGTAGCGTCTGCATCGCGGGCAAGCACCGCTCCCACAACAGACCGTGTTCCCCTGTTGGAGCCGAGCTTGCTCGCGAAGAACGATGACGCGGTATGCCTGCTAAACCGCGCCGCCTGATTCGCGGGCAAGCCTCGCTCCAACGGGTTCGACGATTTCTGTGGGAGCCGGGCTTGCTCGCGATGAACGATGGCGCGGTATGCCTGGTAAACCGCGCCGCCTGATTCGCGGGCAAGCCTCGCTCCAACGGGTTCGACGATTTCTGTTGGAGCCGGGTTTGCTCGCGATGAACGATGACGCGGTATGCCTGCTAAACCGCGCCGCCTGATTCGCGGGCAAGCCTCGCTCCAACGGGTTCGACGATTTCTGTTGGAGCCGAGCTTGCTCGCGATGAACGATGACGCGGTATGCCTGCAAAACCGCGCCGCCTGATTCGCGGGCAAGCCTCGCTCCAACGGGTTCGACGATTTCTGTGGGAGCCGGGCTTGCCCGCGATGAACGATGACGCGGTATGCCTGGTAAACCGCGCCGCCTGATTCGCGGGCAAGCCTCGCTCCAACGGGTTCGACGATTTCTGTTGGAGCCGGGTTTGCTCGCGATGAACGATGACGCGGTATGCCTGCTATACCGCGCCGCCTGATTCGCGGGCAAGCCTCGCTCCCACAACAGACCGTGTTCCCCTGTTGGAGCCGGGCTTGCCCGCGAAGAACGATGACGCGGTATGCCTGCTATACCGCGCCGCCTGATTCGCGGGCAAGCCTCTCCCACGGGTTCGCTGGCTGCCAGAAGGTGAAACCGGCTGATGACTAAACCTTCGGCAAGCGCTGCTCCAGTAATTGATGCAGCGCGCTGTCCGCGGGCCAGTTGCGCATGAAGCGGGCGCGGTCGCGGGCGAAGGCGGTGGCGAATGAGCTTTGCGAGCTGTGCTGGCACATGGCGTCCAGGTCGATCAACGCCCAGCGATCCTGATGCCAAAACACGTTATGGCCCTTCAGATCGCCATGACTGATGCGCTCACGGATCATCTGCTGGAAAAGCTCATCCAGCGCCACCAACTCACTTTCCGGCGCATCACCAGAAGCGACGTAAGGCGCAAAGCGCTCGATGATGTCCGGCCCAGGCAAATACTCGGTTACCAGATAGGCCTTGCCGCGCAGCCCAATAAATCTCTGCTCCAGCAACGCCAGCGGCTTGGGCGTAGCGATGCCGAGAAACAGCAATCGATTGCCTTCACGCCACGAATGCCAAGCGCGGCTCGGGCGCCAGAAACGCTTGAACCAGTGGGCAACGTCCTTGATGTTGTAGCGCTTGATCACCAGGCTGCGACCATTGACTTCAACCCGTCCCACACTCGCCGCACCCCCGGTTTTATACAGGTGGCCCTGATCGAGCAATTCATCGGCCTGGGCCAGCACCGGTAACATTGCGGCCTCTTCGTCGCGGCGAATCGCCCGCAACCCGGACGCCCCATCCACCACGCTGAACAGGCTGCAATCGCGCCCGGTCTTGTCGAGGTAATCCTTCAAACGCCAGCTGCGAACCTTGTCGATCTGCTTCTGCAAGGCCTCCATCGGCAAGCCGTGTTCGGCATTGCTGAGCAGGTAATGCACCAACAATTCTTCGGTAAACGGCTCAAGGGATTTGGGCAGCTGGGCGAAGAACACCCCAAGGTTTTCCAGCACCTTTTGCCGAGACAACGGCTTGCCGGCTTCTTCGACACGGATTCCCGCACCGTCGATCAAGTACAACTTGCCGTGGCTACGCAGCAGATTGTCCAGATGCAGGTCTTCCTGCCACAGGCCCTTGGTGTGCAACTGCGCAATGGCGGATAACGCTTCGCCCAATACCGCTTGTTGAGCATCGTTGAGCGGGGTCTGGTGTTCGACTTCAGCCCAGGCCTCACCCAAGCTTTGCGACTGCTCAAGAAACTCGAACAGCAGCCAGCCACCTTCGTTCTGCTCAAGACCATCGGCCAGCAGCAGCGGCGTGGTCATGCCCTGTGCGGCGAGCAGGCGTACACCTTCGAGCTCACGCTGAAAATGCCGCGGGGCCTTTTGCCCGACCAGCAACTTGGCCAACACTGGCCGACCGCGCCACACGCCTGCGCCGACATAGCGCTGGCCAGGCAACACCCGCAGCAGAGTCAGTAATTGCAGTTCGGCGGGGCCAGCCGCATCGGCCAGCGCCAGATTGATCGGCAAGGCGGGAGTGCGTCCGGCGTTCTTGAGTTCAGACAAACGCATCAACGGATCTCTTCATGTTCGCTGCGGTGGGCAGCGCGTTTATGGCTGCCACGCTTGTCGAGCCGGGCATACCAGTCGTCAACCAGCGGGCTGTCGATTCCGGATTGCAGATAGGCCGCCAGCAATTCGCGCACATGGGCCTCGCTCCACATCGGTGCCCGACGCAGCAACGGCTCCAGATCCTTGACCCGGTCACGCCTGCCAAACAGTGCTGGCCGGGTTTTTTCCAGGTCGATCAATTGCGCTCGATACATACCGGCCTTGGCCCGCATGAAAATATGCTTGGGGTAGAAACAGCCGTGAACCTGGCCGGCCGCGTGCAGGGTCTGCGCCAGATCGCCGCAAGCCTGCAAAATCGCCGTCTGCTGTTGCGCGTCCATCTCCGGCCATTGCTGCAGCAAAGTATCCAGATCGGTCCAGCCATCCAGTGCGCGGGTCATGAGAATCGCCCGGCGCTCACCGTTGACCCGGCTCTCGCCATAAAACACCGCTTGCAGCGCCGGGATGCCCAGTTGCTGATAGCGGCTGATATTACGAAACTCCCGGGAGAAGGAGGGCTCGCCAAACGGATGATGCAGAGTGCGGGTCAGGTAATTACTCTGGCGCTTCAAATAGAAGCCAGAGCCTTCCAGTTCCATGCGGAACACACTGCTCCAGCCGCCCCGGCCGGTGTTGGGTTCGTCGACAGCCTCAAGCTGGACCTCCCACAGCGACTCGAAATCAGCCAGGCCGTGGCGCTCAAGCAACGGGCGCTCGCTGGGTGCAATGAAAACGGTCATTCGCGTCCCTCAAAAAAGCTGACGACATGGCGGATGCGTTTCTTGTCGGACTCATTCAACCGGTCGCGTCCTCGGTACTGCAGGTAGAAGCGCAGGCGCTGGGTATTCGACAGATGGTATTTCGCCAGTTTGTCCAGACAGGCCAGATCCTTGGTGATCCGGTAACGCAACATGAAACTCCACCAGAACGCGCCGTTGGGGCAATCGATCAGGAACACCGTCCCTTGATCGTCCACCAACAGGTTGCGCCACTTCAGATCGTTGTGAGTGAAATTCTGGTCATGCATGGCGCGAGTGTAGCGGGCCACCTGACGGCTGATGGTATCAACCCACGAACGGTCGGCCAGTCGCGGGTCATCACGCTTGGCCAAGGCCGATAAATCTTCGGTATTGGGCAGCTCGCGAGTAATCAGCGCGCCCCGGTCGTAGGTGGCACCACGGCGCTCAAGGCCCCAGGCCACCACTTCAGCGGTGGGGATGCCCCATTTGGCAAAGCGCTTGAGGTTCTGCCATTCCGAGCGGACCCGAGGCTTGCCCATATATCGGCGCAGGCCTTTACCCGCGCCGACATAGCGTTTGACGTAATAATTGATCCCTTCGCGCTGCACCTTGATGACTTCGGACAGCGGATCGCGGGTCAGGCGCTCGCCTTGCAAAGCAAATACTGCGTCGAGACTGCCAAAATCCTGCTCCAGAGAAGCGTAAGCCGGTTCCAGGTTCCAACCCGCCATCAGAGCGCATCCCCGTAGCGGACTTTGCGCTGATACAGCTTGTCGGCCTTGGTTTCCAGCCAGCTCAGCAGCTTGGCCTCTTCAGCCAGAATCTGGCGCAGCGGTTGCTGGAAGTAGCCCTTGAGGAAACGCAGTTTGTCGCGGCGGGTCAGGCCGATGTCCAGCGCCGAGAAATACAGCGCGGCCAGATCCTTGTTGCGCCAGCGCGGGGTAATAGCCCGACGTGTCTGGGCACGATGAAGATCGATCACCGACAGACGAAAATCATCCGCGGTCACCGGTTTGTCGGTGTGCAGCAGGAAATGGCAGATGTAACAGTCGCGATGATTGACCCCGGCGCGGTGCATCATGCCGACCATGCGCGCCACTTCGGCGATGAACGCACGCTTGAGGCGCGGCTCTGGCGGCTCGTTGCGCCAATTGATGCTGATGTCTTCGAGGCTTTCGGTGGGTGCCAGCTCTTCGGTAACGATGAACGAATGCTGCGCCGCCGGATTATTGCCTCGCTCGCCGTAGGCCACAGCGGTCATGGTCGGCACGCCGACTTCTTTCAGGCGAGCGATGGCTTTCCACTCCATGCCTGCACCCAGCACCGGCAACTTTGCAGTGATCAGGTTTTTGCCGATTTCGCTCCAGCCAATACCGCGATGGATCTTGACGAAGTAACCGCGTCCGTCGACTTCGGTGCGCAGCGTGCGCCGGCCTTCGAGTTCGCGATACACCTGACCGTCCAGACGCTCGACCTCGGCGAACGCATCGCGTCCGGCCCAGAGCGTTTTGAACGGTTCAGCAAGGAACAACTTCATGGGTAGTGCTCCGCCAGAATCACATCCGCCGCGTGCTGCGGCATGCTGTAGAGATCAGCCGTGTCAGCAAAGGCCAGACCATTTCGGCTCCATTTCGCCCGCGACGTATCGTCGGCCAGCATGGTTGCCAGGTACTCATTGAGCTGCGCTTGCTCGAACGGGTCATCCAGGACCAGCCCGCTATCCGCCTCGGCGATGTAGTGCGCGTAACCGCACACCGCACTGACCAGCACCGGCAAACCGGCCACCAGCGCTTCGAGCAGCACAGTGCCGGTGTTTTCGTTGTAGGCAGGGTGAATCAAGATGTCGGCCCCCAGCAGGAAGCGCGGGATATCGCTGCGCCCTTTCATGAAGGTGACATGCTCACCCAGGCCCAGCGCCGCGCTCTGCAGTTGGAATACTTTGGGGTCGTCCTGCCCGATTACAAACAGCCGGGTGCGTTTTTTAAGATCAGCGGGCAATGCAGCCAGCGCTTTAAGGCTGCGATCCACGCCTTTGGTCTTGAAGCCTGAACCGATTTGCACCAGCAACAGGTCATCCTCACCCAGCCCGAATTCCTTGCGGAACTCGGCACGAATCTGCGGCGCATCGGCTGGCGCGCGGCGGTCCTGGGCAATGCCCGGCGGTAACAGATGAAAGCGTGACAACGGCGTGTCGTAGTACTTGATGAACAGCGGCTGCTGGACTTCGGAAATCATCAGCACCTGGGTCTTCGCGTCTTTGGCGAACACCGCTCGCTCGTACTCGGCAAAGTGGCGATAGCGGCCCCATTGGCGATACAACGAGTGGCGCAGGGTTTGCGCTTTGTCTTCGAAGCAGCCGTCGGCGGCGTAATACACGTCCAGGCCCGGCATTTTGTTAAAGCCGATCAGACGATCCACCGGGCGCTTGGCGAGGTCCGCTTCCATCCACGCGCTGAGTTTTTCATTGCGCCGATGGTTGAAGAACGCTTTGACCGGCGCCACCAGCACTTCAAAGCCGGGCGGCACGTCGCCTTCCCAGATCAGGGTGTAGACCCGGATCTTGTGCCCACGCTGCTGGCATTCCAGCGCGATACGCATGAAGTCGCGTTGCAGCCCGCCAAACGGGAAATATTTGTACAGCACAAAAGCCAGTTGCATCAGCCTGGTTCCTTTGCCAGCAACAGCGAGCCCAATTGGCTCGCTACTCGCTCGGGATTCAAACGAGTGAAGCACACAGGCCACTCGCGTTTCAGATCGAACTGACGGCGGTCTTCTTCCGTCGGTTGATAGGTGCATTTCTTTTGCAGGCATGGCGCACAGGCCGGGTAGTCACCGGCCAGGTGGACCTGCGATTTGCCATAAGCGCCCGTCAAGCCCGGATTGGTTGGGCCAAACAGGGAGATCGTCGGCACATCCAGCGCCGCCGCCAAGTGACCAATACCGGTATCGACCGCCACGCAAGCTTTGGCACTGGCCAGCACCTGAGCGACCCCCGCAAGATTGAGTTTAGGCAACACCAGCGCATGATCGAGACCTTGCGCGATACGCTCGGCGCGGGCTTTCTCCAGCGGATTCCCCCACGGCAAGCGCACCTGCAGACCGCTTTCAGTCAGGCGTTCGGCCAGTTGTCGCCAATAGAGCTCGGGCCAGTGCTTGGTGTCCCACGTGGTGCCGTGCAGAAATAGAACGAATGGCGGTTTATCTGCGTCCGCGCTCTGATCGGTATTGCGCAGCAAACGGGCATGATCCAGGCCGTAATCCCCCAGCCCCGCAGGCACCGCATAACCCAGCGCCTGAGCGAACAATTGCCGCAAACGCTCGACCGCATGCTGCCCTCGAGCTACGGAATAAGCCTGATCGTAGAAACGGCTCGCCAGCGGTTCCCGGGCCGAATCCTTGTCCAGTCCGGCGATGGGCGCTTTGACGTAACGGGTCAGCCAGGCGCTTTTCAGCAAGCCCTGAGCGTCGATCACCAGATCATAGGGCGTGTCGCGCAAACGTTTCTTGAAACGCCGCCACTCGCCGTTCTTGAACGTCTGCCAGAGGTTTTTACGCCAGCGGCGAATGGCTACCGGGATGACCTCGCCGACCGCAGGGTGCCAGGTGGGAATCTCGGCGAAACCCTCCTCCACTACCCAGTCGAAACGGATGCCCGGCACGGCACGAGCCGCATCGGTCAACGCTGGCAGCGCATGAATCACGTCGCCAAGGGATGAAGTTTTGATCAGCAAGACCCGCAAATCAGGCGACCTCCACCGGGGTACTGCCCAGATTGCCCAGCGCTTGAATCACCGAATCCGGCTCCAGCAGGCGCAAGCAATTGTAATGACCGAAACGGCAGGTGCGGTCAAAGCATGGGCTGCACTCGATACCCAGCCGCACCACCTCGACTTGATCGGCGAGCGGTGGCGTGAAGCCAGGCGAAGTCGAGCCGTATACCGCAACCAGCGGGCGATTCAGTGCGGCGGCAACGTGCATCAGACCGGAATCGTTGGACACCACGGCATCGGCACACGACAGCAAGTCGATGGCTTCAGCCAGAGAGGTATCGCCGCTCAGGTTCACCGACTCTTCACGCAGGCCGGGAATCAGCCGCTCGCGAATGCTTTCGCCCACCGGGTGATCGTTCTTGGAACCGAACAGCCAGACCTGCCAGCCTTCACGGATCTTGGCTTCAGCGACTTTCGCGTAATGCTCGGCCGGCCAGCGCTTGGACTCGCCGAACTCGGCACCGGGACATAGCGCCAGCACCGGACGGTCAAGGCTCAGGCCAAATTTGGCCAATGCAGCATTGCGGGTCGTCACATCAATGCGCAGCTCAGGCTTGGGATACGGGCGTGGCAAGTCCGTAGCTGGTTCATACGCCAGGGCCATGAAGCGCTCGATCATCAGCGGATAGCGTTGTTTATCGAGGGTCCGCACGTCATTGAGCAGGCCATAACGAAACTCGCCGCGCCAGCCCGTACGCTTCGGGATACCGGCGAAGAACGGCACCAGTGCGGACTTCAGCGAGTTGGGCAGCAGAATGGCCTGATCGTACTGGCCCGCCAGGGACTTGCCGATCCGCCGCCGCGTCGCCAGCTCCAGTGCGCCGTGGCCCAGCGGAAAGCTCAGGGCCGCACGCACTTGGGGCATACGCTCAAGGATCGGACGGCTCCACTCGGGGGCCAGAACATCGATCACGCAATCGGGATGGCGCTGCTTCAGACATTGGAACAGCGTTTGCGCCATTACCATGTCGCCTACCCAGCTAGGCCCTACGATCAGAATTCTCATGTTTCATCCAAAAACGACCAGAAACGATCAGGGAGGCCGATCAGGATGCGTGACGTTCCCACACAACCCGTCGCCTCCCTGTCATAGCTTTGTATAGCTTCACCAGACTGCATCTGTGTTGCCACTGACGTCATCGCGGGCAAGCGCGCTCCTACAGGAAAACGCGGACCTCTGTAGGAGCGCGCTTGCCCGCGATGTGGCCGGGACGGCGCTGAAAAAATCAGCTCAACCCCATCTCACCCCAGATCCGCAGCACTTCACGCCGTTCGACTGCAAACTGATCACCGGCAACGACGCCGGCCTGATTCTGCAGAGCCTGACGGTGAGCCGCCGAACGGTACGTTTTGTAAGCCTCGCGCAACAGGCCGGCATCAGCAGCGGGGATCAGCCCGGCCTCCTCCAACCCTTCAAGAATACGAATGTTATCGGTGTAACGCAGCAGTGCCGGATGTTCCCGGGACCACGCCAAGGCCGCGTATTGCACCATAAATTCGATATCGACGATACCACCGGCGTCCTGCTTGAGGTCGAACGACACTGTCGGCAAGAACGCATTGGCTGCCGTCCCGGCCGCTGTCGCCTTGGTGCCGAGGCTGCCGCGCATCTTGGCGCGCATCTCACTGACCTCGAGGCGCAGCTTGTCCAGGTCGCGCTCATGGCCCAGCACCGCTGCCCTGACTTTCTCGAATGCCTGACCGACTTCCCGGCTGCCCACCAACACACGGGCACGGACCAGCGCCTGATGCTCCCAGGTCCAGGCTTCGTTTTCCTGATAGCGGGAAAACGCCCCCAGAGAACTGACCAGCAGCCCCGAAGCACCCGACGGACGCAAACGCATGTCTACTTCATACAGCTGGCCGGAGTTGGTCTGAGTGGTCAGCAAATGGATGATGCGCTGCCCGAGCCGGGTGAAGAACTGCGCGCTGTCGATGGGCTTGGCGCCATCGGTTTCAGATTGCAGGTCACCATCATGAATGAACACCAGGTCCAGATCCGAACCATGCCCCAGTTCGATGCCGCCGACCTTGCCATAGCCGACGATGACAAACCCCGGATCACAAAGACTGCCGTCTGGCCTCGACGGTGTGCCATGACGGGCCACGGTATGCCGCCAGGCCAGCGCCAGAACCTGTTCGAGAATCGCTTCGGCCAGCCAGGTCAGGTAATCGCTAACTTTCATCAACGGCAGGCTGCCGGTGATTTCCGATGCCGCGACTCTTAACCGGTGCGCCAGCTTGAAGTGGCGCAGGGCTTCCATTTGTTGTTCCAGGTCATCCTCAGGAATGCGCGTCAGTCGCTCGCGCAACTCAGCTGCCAATTCGGGGGCCAAGGGCGGACTGAACAGGCGGCCTTCGTTGAGCAGTTCATCGAGCAACAGCGGGAAACGCGTGATCTGTTCGGCGATCCATGGACTGGCTGCGCACAGGGTCAACAGGCGGCGCAAGGCATCGGGGTTTTCCGTGAGCAGCACCAGATAAGCCGAACGCCGCGCAACCGCTTCCACCAGCGGCAGCACCCGTTCAAGGACCAGATCGGGGTTGGCATGCTCGACCGCTTGCGCCATCAGCCTTGGGATAAAGGCATCAAGTCGCTCACGACCCAGGCGTTGCATGGAACGCAATTGCGAGCTGTGGCGCAGGTCATTGAGATTCTTCAGGGCCTTTTCGGCATCAGCAAAGCCGCCCGCCAGTAGTTGCCGACACGCGGCGTTGTCATCCTGGGATTCTTCCCACAACGGCAACCACTCGCCCCCCACCACCACTTCGGTGTCTTCCTGCTGCTCGTCGTCCGGATCTGAATCCGGGTCGGCGATGACCTGACGAAAATGCCAGGACACCCGCCCACGCCAATACATCAGCCGTTCATGGAAGCTCTGCCAGTCCGCAAAGCCGAGCATAAAGGCGATGCGCGCCTGATCCTGCTCGCCATCCGGCAACATCTGCGTCTGACGGTCGGCGATGGCCTGGATAGCGTGCTCGGTATAACGCAGGAATTCATAACCCTGACGCAGTTCATCAGTCACAGCAGTAGGCAGATAACCTTGTCCTTCTAGGGTTCTCAGGACCTTGAGCAGCGGGCGCTGCTGCAGACTCAGGTCTCGACCACCGTGGATCAATTGAAAAGCCTGAGCGATAAACTCCACCTCACGGATGCCACCGGCGCCCAGCTTGATGTTTTCCGCCATACCCTTGCGGCGCACCTCCTGCTGAATCAGCTGTTTCATAGTGCGCAGGGCTTCGATGGCCGAGAAGTCCAGATAACGGCGATAGACAAAAGGCCGGAGCATATCCAGCAATTGCTCGCCCGCCGCCTGATCACCGCCCACCACCCGGGCCTTGATCATGGCGTAGCGTTCCCAGTCCCGACCTTGATCCTGGTAATACTGCTCCAGCGCATTGAAGCTGAGCACCAGGGCTCCGGATGAACCGTAAGGCCGCAGGCGCATGTCGACGCGGAACACAAAGCCGTCGACCGTGATCGGGTCCAGCGCCTTGATCAAGCGCTGCCCAAGCCGGATGAAAAACTCCTGATTATCCAGCGGTCGTTTGGTCCCCACGGTTTCGCCGCCTTCGGGGTAGGCGAAGATCAGGTCGATATCCGACGACAGGTTCAGCTCCACTGCGCCGAGCTTGCCCATGCCAAGGATTACCATCTGCTGCGCCGCGCCGCTGCGTCGCCCAGTCGGGGTGCCGAACTGCTGACAATGACGTTCGTACAACCATTGATAAGCCAGGTCGATGCTGGCGTCAGCCATCTCCGACAGATCGCGACAGGTTTCCACAAGATCGGCCTGACGGGTCAGGTCGCGCCAGATGATCCGCACTTGCTGGCGCGTACGCTGGCGACGTAGATTACGCCCCAACTCGTCTTCACTGCTGGCTTCAGTCAACGCTGCGGCGATTTGCCCGCGCAATTCGCCAGGCGCAAAACTGCGCTCCAGCTCGCCGCTATCAGCGAGCTCCAGCAACATCTGCGGGTCACGGCAGACTTGCTCGGTGACGAAGTCGCTGGCAGCGCAGACGCGGTCGAATGCAGCGCGTCGCGACTCAGGCCAGGCATCGAAAGCAGCCGAAGCGCCGTCCGACGCAGCAGCTATAGACGTGCGAAACGTCTGTTGCGCACGAGTGACTAAAGGCAGCAGGATGGCCGGAAGATCGGCCAGCAAAGGGAGGCTCATGGTCTATCCTAGATCGGCGTGCGAAAGACGCAGTACCATGAACGAAACACCCATGGCACTGACCGGACTGTCGAACAAAAGTCATAAATTGCTGGAATAGTAGATTTCTCAGCAGCTGACGACTGTTTTAGTCAGATTATGTTTATTTTCTACTAACCGTAACGATTTATCTCACAACATCGAAGGAGCGATTTAGACGCTTCGCTGTAGTTTTACTACTGCCCGTACAATTCGAAAGGCTGAAATGACCGACGATTTGTAGTAAAACTACACGCCGCCGGACCAACCGCCGGTCATCCAAGAATTTATGTCGTCTGCCCACAAGGCCAGTCGCAAACACTCAGGCAACCGATTCTGGAAGCCTTTCCGCCCTGGAGCAAGCCATGCAAGACCTCGATCCCGTCGAAACCCAGGAATGGCTGGACGCCCTGGAATCGGTTCTCGACAAAGAAGGCGAAGACCGTGCTCACTACCTGATGACCCGTATGGGCGAGCTGGCCACCCGTAGTGGTTCGCAGCTGCCGTACGCCATCACCACGCCTTATCGCAACACGATTCCGGTCACTCACGAAGCACGCATGCCTGGCGACCTGTTCATGGAACGCCGCATTCGCTCGCTGATCCGCTGGAACGCGTTGGCCATGGTTGTCAAAACCAACCTGAATGACCCTGACCTGGGCGGTCACATCTCAAGCTTCGCATCCAGCGCCACGCTGTATGACATCGGCTTCAACTACTTCTTCCAGGCTCCGACCGACGAACACGGCGGCGACCTGATCTACTTCCAGGGTCACGCATCGCCAGGCGTTTACGCCCGTGCGTTCATGGAAGGCCGGATCACCGAAGAACAAATGAACAACTTCCGTCAGGAAGTGGACGGCAAAGGCCTGTCCTCTTATCCACACCCGTGGCTGATGAAAGATTTCTGGCAGTTCCCGACCGTTTCCATGGGTCTGGGTCCTATCCAGGCGATCTACCAGGCGCGCTTCATGAAGTACCTGGAGCATCGCGGCTACATTCCTGAAGGCAAGCAGAAAGTCTGGTGCTTCCTGGGCGACGGCGAGACTGACGAGCCGGAATCCCTGGGCGCCATCGCGCTGGCCGGTCGTGAAAAACTCGACAACCTGATCTTCGTTGTCAACTGCAACCTGCAGCGCCTTGATGGCCCGGTTCGCGGCAACGGCAAGATCATCCAGGAACTCGAAGGCGTCTTCCGCGGTGCTCAGTGGAACGTGACCAAAGTGGTGTGGGGCCGTTTCTGGGACCCACTGCTGGCCAAGGAC
>Ga0247735_1000261_pt1 | contig 22443 bp, 23 predicted proteins | sample UWRJL178409R2_FD_180934 | JGI IMG/M metagenome (GOLD analysis project Ga0247735, IMG submission 180934) | Plant litter microbial communities from Arlington Agricultural Research Station in Wisconsin, United States - UWRJ-L178-409R-2 | ecosystem: Environmental > Terrestrial > Plant litter >... | reverse complement strand
CCGATCACCTTGGTTGTGGTTTTCCCGCTCGTCGCGGTCGGGATGAGCGTGATGGGCCTGTCCACCGGTGACGGGAACCCGGCACTGCGCGCCCATGTGCTCGCCCGTGTGGTGGTGCCGACGGCCGTCTACCGTGTGGTGCCGCGCCTGCTGAAACGCTCCGGACGGACGAGCGCTTCGGCGAGCGCCCACTCCCGGCGACACACGGCCTGCAAGGCCAACGCCGCCTGACCGGCACCGTCGCGCCCTATCGTGGGGGGATGCTTTCCCTCACGGCAGTTACCGGGCAGGACCGCCCCGAGCTGACCGATTTCCTCCGTGTCGTCGACCTCACGCTGAGCGGCCTTGACTCCCCCGCCGTGTACCTGTGGATTGTTCGCGACCCGTACACCGCACAGATTTTCGCCAGCACCGGTTTCGAACTCAGTGCAGACGGCCAGCATGCGCTGATCCGCAGTGTGGCCGTCCATCCCAACCGCCGCGCGGGTGGCCTCGGCCTCCAGCTGGCCGCATTCGCCCTGCAGCAGGCGGCGGACGCCGGCGCGCGCCAGGCATGGCTGTTCAGCCGCCGGTCCGGCCCTTTCTGGCAGAAGGTGGGCTTTTCACCCGCCGTTATCGCCGACCTCGCGGCCGCCCTCGCCACCACCCACCAAGTGCGCCTGTTCAGCCGGACCGGCCAGCTCGACCGCGAAGTCGCGTGGAGTCGGACGCTCGAAGACACCGGAAACCTGGGCTTATTTGTGGGCGTTCAGCCCACTGGCACCTGAGTCACCAGCAGCGCGGTGATTCCAACGTTCACCAGCACGGTGATCCAGAACGTCACCTGGAACGCGCGCTTCTTCGTTTTGTGTCGAAAAACTTGCTGCGCGGCGAAGGCACCCGGCCAGCCACCAATAAGCCCCGCGATGAACAGTGTCTGTTCGGGAATTCGTCGACGGGCGCCGACCGCAGCGCTTTTGTCGATCCCGTACAGGATGAACGCACTCACACTGGCGACGCCGTCCAGCGCCAGCAACCACAGTGGCACCACCTGCTGCAGGCCGAGAACAATCGCGGCCACGGCGAACCCGGTCACAATCACCCAACCGACAATCGCGGATGCTCCGCCACGGCGGGCAGGGCGGGATTTTTTCGGTGCGCTCACCTGCCGATGCTAGTGCGTCCGGCGACAGGATCTCGGCGCCCCATAGCCACTGCGTAGCTCGTTCATAGGCTTTTCATTGACTTTGCGGGGAGGCTCTCGGAAGAACGTAAAACCGCTACATGTGAGGTAACAATGAGCCGCATCCCAGAACCAGAGTCCACACCGGACGGCCCCGCCTACGAGGGTCGACTTCTCGACCGGGTTGACGAAGAGGTCGTCGACCAGGGCGTCGCCTTCGACGTCCGAACCCTGCTGAGCCGACGCAATGTGATCGGCCTTGCCGGTTTCGGCGCGATCGCGCTCACCCTCGCTGCCTGCTCGACCGGAACCACCTCCAGCGCCTCCGGGTCCGCGACGGCCACAACCAGCGAGGGCGAGATCCCTGACGAGACCGCCGGCCCGTATCCCGCCGACGGGTCCAACGGGGTGAATGCCCTCGAGGAATCAGGGATCATCCGCAGCGACATCCGCTCGAGCATCGTCGGTGGGGCAACGGCAGAGGGTGTTCCCATGCAGTTCTCCCTCACCATCCTCGACATGAACAACAATGACGCACCGTTCGCGGATGTGGCCGTTTATGTCTGGCACTGCGATGCTGCCGGCGGATACTCCATGTACTCCGAAGGAATCGAGGATGAAACCTACCTTCGTGGGGTGCAGGTGGCTGACGCCGACGGGAAGGTGACGTTTACCTCGATCTTCCCCGCCTGCTACACCGGGCGCTGGCCACACATCCACTTCGAGGTCTACCCGGACGTCGATTCCATCTCCGATTCGGCGAACGCCATCGCGACCTCGCAGGCGGCTCTTCCCGAGGACGTCAGCACCACGGTCTACGCCCTTGCCGGCTACGAAGGCTCCAGCGCGAACCTCGCCCAGGTTTCCCTCGACTCCGACAACGTGTTCGGTGACGACGGCGGCGAACTGCAGCTGGCAACCGTCACCGGTGATGAGACGTCCGGCTACACGGTCGAGCTCACCGTCCGGGTCGACACGTCCACCACCCCCACCGCCGGAACCGCACCAGGTGGTGGCGGCGAAGGTGGCGGAGCAGGCGGCGGCGGAACACCTCCGAGCGGCGAAATGGGCGGCACCCGGCCCACCGACGCACCACAGTAATAACCTCTCCGCCACGCTTCCCCTCACTCCAACGACAGGACCTTTCTTATGGGCATACTCCAGAACCTCACCGGATGGCACGCCATCGTCATCCTGGCCATCGTGCTGCTGCTGTTCGGGGCGGCGAAACTGCCCCTGCTGGCCAAAAGCATCGGCCAGTCAGCGAAGATCTTCAAAACCGAAATCGCCGGCCCAGACGCGTCGGCCGCCCCCACCACTCCGACGGACACCAGCACCGCGGCCGCCGGCACCACCACAGTGTCGGATGCTTCACCCGTTGTGACGGTGTCCACCACGACCCCCGGACGCTGACGCGTCCCATACCCTCAACCCCAGAGTGAAAGGCACGGCATGTTCGGGCTTACCTTCGACAAATTGATGATCATCGCCATCATCGCGGTGTTTGTGGTTGGCCCGGAGCGGCTGCCCCTGTACGCCGCCAAACTTGCCGGCTTCATCCGCACCCTACGCTCCCTCGCCGACAGCGCAAAAACACGCGTCGGCGAGGAGCTCGGTCCGGAGTTCACCGAGACCGAGTGGAAAAAACTGGACCCCCGGCAGTACGACCCGCGGCGCATCATCCGCGAAGCCCTCCTTGAGGAGAATCCCCCGGCTATCGGCCCGGTTGTGCTCCCCGCCACACGGGACGAGCATTCCATGCAGCGCCTGCTCGGTTTGAGCCGCACCGCCCCACCACGGGCACTCCCGGTTGCGGACCTGACGGGAACCGGTACGTCGGGCACCAGCACTGAACCTCCGACGGCAGAGAACACCATGCCGGTCGGCCAGCTTTCGCCTGCCCTGGTCGACGCAGCGGACCAGGTACCGACACCGCGCTAGGCGTTGTCGCCTCCTCATGTCCGTGCGGCGGCGACGCTGCCGACCCTGCCGACGGTGGGTCTTTGGCGATACGCTGCCTAAAACCCTGCGCCCTGGCGCGGGGGCTGCCGTGACCAGTACCTGCCCGGCCCTACCCGCGAGAAAGGCAGACCCGCGTGGATCCCGTCATGACCATTGTCTGGATTGTGGCTTTTGTCCTCGTCACCGTGGTCGTTACCGGCCTGGCCGGACGCAAGGGCTGGTCGGCACCGGTTGCCCTTGTGGTGGTCGGCGGGGCTGCATCCTACATACCGGCGGTTCCCCGGATCGAGGTCGAACCGGAGCTCATCCTCTACGGACTGCTCCCCCCGCTGCTGTTCGCGGCCGCGATCCACACCTCCCTGATCGATGTGCGCGCCCGCAACGACAGCATCCTGCTGCTCTCGATCGGCCTGGTCGCCTTCACTGTGGTGGTGCTCGGCTTCACCACCTGGATGCTGCTTCCCGCGGTGGGCCTGGCCGCCGCGTTCGCCTTCGCCGCGGTGATCGCCCCGACGGATGCGGTGGCGGTGACCGCCATCGCCGGCCGGGTCGGGCTGCCCCGGCGGGTGGTCACGATCCTCGAGGGCGAGAGCCTGCTGAACGATGCGACGGCGCTCGTCGCGTTGAACGCGTCCATCGCGGCCATTGTCAGTGTGGTCAACCCGATCTCCGTTGGCATCGACTTTGTGGTTGCCGTGGTTGGTGGGGGTGCCGTCGGCCTGGCCATCGGTTGGGTGATGTCGTTTGTCCGGCGTCGGCTGCGCGCCCCGGTGCTCGACACCAGCCTGTCGTTGATCACCCCGTACCTCGCATTTATCCTCGCGCAGGCCATCCACGGTTCCGGCGTACTCGCGGTGGTGATTGCGGGTCTCTACCTCGGGGTCACCGCACCGCTGGTGCAGTCCGCCGAGGCCCGGATCGCCGAATCCCTCAATTGGCGCACTATCCAGTTCCTCCTGGAGAACGCGGTCTTCCTGTTTATCGGCCTCAACCTCGCGGGCATTGTCGAGAGTGCGACAGACACCGGCCCAGGGTTATGGCCCACCGTGGGAATCAGTTTGGCGATCCTAGTCATGCTGTCCGTGGCCCGCTTCGCCTGGGTTTTCGCGGTGACGGCCCTCTACCGGCACGGTCCGCGCGGGCTTCGTGGGCGCAGCTGGAGTTGGGGCAACGCGGTGGCGGTCTCCTCCGCCGGGATCCGCGGTGTTGTCACCCTCGCAGCCGTTTTCCTGCTGCCCGCCGAAACACCGGGGCGCGAGTTCCTACAGTTCCTCGCCTTTGTGGTGGTGATCGGCAGCCTCCTGCAGGGGCTCACCCTTCCCGCCATCATCCGGCGGTTGAAGCTGCCCGCGCCGAATGTGACCCAGGAGCACGCCGAATCGCAGCTGCTGATGGCCGAGGCGCAGACGGCGGGACTCAGCCAGCTCGACGAGGAGGTCACTGCCGCGGACGAGGAACGGGTGGTCAGCCGCCTGCGGGTGAATGCCGGGTTCCTCGCCGATGCCCTCAACAATCCGCTTCCGGCAGACTCCGAGCCCCTGTCGAATAGTTACACCCGGCTTCGACGCAGCATGATCGCTGCGGAGCGACGTGCGGTGCTGGATGCTCGTCGCGAGGGGCGCTACCAGGAGGCTGCCGTCAAATCGGTGCTCGCCGCCATCGACGCCGAGGAGACGGCGCTGCGCTCAACCGCGCCTAAAAAGCCCGCCTCCTGACTCTGACATCAGCGTCGGGTACCGCACCGGCCGACGCTTCGTTGCCGAAGCCGGCGCTGTCGTTTCCCTGGACCTCACACCCGGGAGCGCGGCGACTGGCTCGACGTGCCGGGTTCGTTCAACAACTGCAGGCCTCGGGTTGCTGCGCCGAGACGGTCACCTGCTTGAGTCACTCGCGGGTGGTGGTGTGCCGCTCGGGAGTGGAGAAAGTGAAAAAGAGGGCGATGGACGGTCGAAGCCAGATGCTGCTGCACCCATTTCCGACACCCGCGTCATCCTTTTAGGAGAGGAAAAATCCTTCGTACCGACGCAATCTAAAGGCGATGACTCTGTGCAGGTGTGCGAGGACTCGGTTGTCGAATTCCACCTCGAGTCCCGCGATCCCGTAGAGCAGCTTCCTCAGGGTGTCCCGCCTTTCTGATCAATTCCCGCCGGTCCCCCGCCGACGGAGAAGCATGGGTGTTCAGAGTTCCGCCGGAGTGTCCGCGGCTTCGGCAAATCCGCTGGAGTCGGCGTAATCGGTGTTGTCCCCATCATCACTTGCCAGCGGCCGCGGGTTGCCGAGGCGGGCGCTACGCAAATTGAGGTCGTTGATGGTGGCATCGTCCTCGGGTTGTTCGGCGATCCCCATCTCGGGAACCACCACGAGCTGGCTGGCCGGACCGATAAGCATCTGCGCCCGCCCCACATTTCCCTTCCCAAGCGCGATCGGGATATCGATGGTGTCCGAGGTATCCCTGGTAGCGAGAACTTCGGCGTAATGCACCACGGCCTGGGCCATCCGGTCACCGGTGACCACGGAGCCGCTCGAGTAAAAGATCCGCTTCATCTCTTCATAGTGACCCCACGGTCGAGACCGGATCAACCCTCCATGTCAACTCTGCCCACGAGACCACTGGCGCAGCCGCACACCCGAAGAAGGTTCCCGCCGTCGACAAAACCGGACAACGCAGTGTGGCTCCGATACAGCAGGTGATCCCTCCCTCGTGCCACACCGGCGGCCGAACTGGAAGGGCCCACCACGATGTTTAGGCCAGCGCCTTAGCTTTCAGGGCGGCATATTCCTCGGCAGAGATCACGTCATCATCCAAAAGCTTTTTGGCCCGCTCAATCTCCACACTCGGACTGATTCCGCTGGCTTCGCGAATGAAATGGGCCGTGAACTTTTTGTTCTGATCTGTGGCGATTTCTTGGCGTTCGGCCATTCCCCGACCCCGCACTATGAAGTACACAAACGCGGTCAGGTAAGGAATCCACACCAAAAATAGAATCCACACTGCCTTGTACCAGCCACTCAATTCGCGGTCGCGGAACAGATCCGTCAGAACAGAGAACAGGATGCCCAGGTACACCACGAACGCGAAAATCAGGAAGGCGGTCCACACGACGTCCCAGAAATTACTCATTGTGTTGGTCCTTTCTCTAGACCATTAACCGGCAGGGCAACCGTCGGGTTGTACACAGAGGGACAGTGGGCGCATCAGAACCCTTTCAACTGCCCGAGAATGTCGCCCGCTGACGACTGAATGGTCATCACACCCGCCCGGACTCGGCCCTGCGCGGCCTGGTTCAACCACTGGTTGACGCCGTCGCACTGCATTTGGGTCGTCGCTCCCGCAGTCAACATGATGGCCTCATCGTCGGTCGGAGACCAGGTACCGGTGAGGGTAGTGCAGCCATCGCTTCCGGAATAGGTGCGATCGGCGCGGATGTTCAGAAACGGCGACGTCGAGGTTTTCTCCTCGGTCCAGTAACCGATGGGGAACCCCTGTGGCCCCACCGTGGCATCCGTCGACCGGTGCACGATGGTTGTTGTCGCGTCGTGGGAACTATGAATTATCAGCGAGTCCCCCTCGATCCGGACCGCGTTCGCGGTGCTCACAGTCAGCGGAAGCTGGGCTCCCTCGCAGGACATCTTTGTCTGCGGTCCGGCGGTTGTGGCCAACTGCCCGTCGCCGCTGAGCTTCCAGGTAACTTGCACCCGGTTGCACCCGTCGGATGCGCTCCACGAGTTGTCCTGGACAAATGAGATAAATGGCTGCTCGGGAGTGTCGAACGTGTCCTCCAGGATCCAGGTGCCGACCAGCGCACCGGGCTGCACTGTTGAGACCGCGCGATCGGATGTTCCCGCGGAATGCAACCCGGGTGCCGCACAGGAGATGCATCCGAACGCCGCACCCAGGGCGACCAGGGCAGCGATTGCGCACGTTCGGCGATTCATGATTCGTCTCCTCAGCGCATCCTCACGCCGCTTCTGCCACTCTGGCGAGGATTTATTAACGGCGACCGGATTAGTCGCGAAATCACACAGGCCCTGACGCGATCTTTTGAGCACGCCGAGGGGTGTCTCTACTACCGCGCACACGGTGTGATGGGGTGTCCGGGCTCGGGCGAGATAGGTCGCATCGCGTCACATACCGCGGGGTGGCGCTAGTGTTGCCACGTGTCGCTAACGGTCGTTGTTGCCCCGGATTCCTTCAAGGGATCGCTGTCCGCCGCCCAGGTCGCCGAACAGATTGCCGTGGGGTGGCGTTCGGTACGCCCCGACGACAACCTGGTTCTTGTGCCGCAGGCTGATGGGGGCGAAGGAACCCTGGATGCTGTCCAGCGGGCCATCCCCGGCTCCCGGCGTCATTCGACCGGCCCCGTGGTTGGGCCGGACGGCCGACCAACCGAGGGCGAATGGGTCGAACTGCCCGGCGGCATCGCCGTGGTCGAACTGGCCCAGATGTCCGGCCTGCCGTTGATGCACAACCTCGACCCGCGAGGTTCAGGGACCCGCGGTCTCGGCCAAGTCATCCGTGCAGCACTGGATGCCGGCGCGACCTCGCTGCTGATCGGGCTTGGCGGATCCGCCTCCACCGATGGCGGGGCCGGCGCCCTCGCCGCCCTCGGCGCAAAATTCCTCGATACCGACGGTGTCACACTTCCGGATGGCGGAGCGGCCCTCGCCCGACTCGCCACCATCGACCTCTCCGCATTGCTGCCTGCCCCCGCCGGGGGCATCACCCTGCTGACCGACGTCACCGCCCCGCTGCTCGGACCCCTCGGTGCCGCGGCCGTTTTCTCCCCGCAGAAGGGTGCAGACGAGGACACCGTGGCCGAACTGGAGATCGCCCTCGCCCACCTCCACCGGGTACTGGGCGGTGACGCCGAAGTGCCCGGTGCCGGTGCCGCCGGCGGCTGCGCCTTCGGTCTACAGGCCGCCTGGGGCGCCACGATCCGCCCGGGCTGGGACTACCTTGCCGAGATCGCCGACGTTCGCGCGGCGATCGCCGGCGCCGACGTCCTCCTCACCGGCGAAGGCCGGTTCGATGAGCAGTCACTGCGCGGCAAGGTCGTTGGGCAGTTGCTCGGCGTCGCAGCATCCCACGGTGTCGCCAGCGGTGTTATCGCCGGCCAGCTCACCGCCGGACCCGGGGTGTGGAGCAAATCCCTTGTCACCCTTGCCGGCTCGGTCGAGGCAGCGATGGCCGACCCCGCCCGCTGGCTGCGCGCGGCTGGAACTGCGGCGGCGTCCACCCTGCCCGCCGGCACCGGGCAGCCGCACAACTGAACACGCTCAGGCGCGGTAGTCGGCGTGCGCGTCGAGGAACGTGTACAACTCCTGGTCGTCGACCCCCGGGAAGGTTCCCGATGGGAGCGGCGACAGGATGTGGGCATGCAGTTTCGCGCTCGACCAGGCCTTGCCAGACCACCGGCTGGTGAGGTCGTCAGAGGGCCGGCGGCAGCAGCTTTCGTCCGGGCAGCGTGAGCTGACGCGGTTCGTTGTCTCGCGGCCGCGGAACCACTTCGCGTGGGCGAAGGGAACCCCGATGGTGATCGAGAACTCGTCAGAGCCGGAGGTGCCGGTCTGGGTCGACTCGAAAAACGTGCCTTCCGGGGTGTCGGTGTACTGGTAGAACTCGGTGGTGCGGTTGGTGCGGGTAAAAGCGACCCTTGCGCTCCACTTGCGGCAGACCAGCTGGCCCTCGGTGGAGCCCGTCACGTCGACCGGCAGGCGCAGCCCGTCGTTCTCGTACGCCTTGTAGACACCGCCCTCGCCGCCGACCCGCAAAAAGTGCAGCGTCATCCCGAGGTGTTTGGTTGCCAGGTTAGTGAAGCGCAGCGCCGCGGCCTCGTGGGTGACCCCGAAGGCGTCCCGGAAATCCTCCACCGCGATGTTCCTGGCTTCCTTCGCCGCACCGAGGAATTCGACGGACTGGCGCAGCGGCATCAGGCAGGCGGCGGCGAAGTAATTGATCTCAAGCCTCTGCTGCAAAAAGTCGGCGTAGCTGTCCGGCTCGGAGTGGCCGAGCACCCGGTGCGCCATCGCCTGCAGCGCCATCGAACGCAGGCCGTGGCCCCCGGGGATCGACGCCGGCGGTAGGTAGATCCGGCCGTTCTCGAGGTCGGTCACCGAGCGCGCCGAATGCGGGAGGTCGTCGACGTGCACCAGTTCGAACCCGAGCTGCTCAGCCATCCGGCTCACCGAGCGGTGCGTCAGCGCCCCCACCGTGTGGCCGACCCCGCCGACCAGATCCTGCGCGAGTTCCTCGATCGCTGGCAGGTAGTTGTCGGCCTGGCGCAGCCGCTGGCGCAGTTCCGTGTTCGCGCGCCGTGCCTCTTCCGGGGTGGCGATCGCCTCGCTCGCCCGCCGGGCCAGTTCGACATGCAACCCGACCATCGCACGCAGCGCGTCATCGGTGAGGCTTCGGCTCGGACGAATGCTCGGCAGGCCGAGCGACGCATAGATGGGACTGCGCTGCAGCGCGGCCAGTTCGATCTCCAGCCGTGCCCGCTCGTTCGGCGCAGCATCCTCGAGCAGGTCGGCCAACTGGATGCCGAGGGTGCCGGCAATCGCGGTGAGCAGGCTCAGCCGGGGTTCGCGGTGGCCGTTCTCCATCAGCGAGAGCTGGCTGCCGGCGATTCCCACGCGGGTGCCGAGCTGTTCGAGGGTGAGGCCGCGCCCGGTGCGGAAATGGCGGATGCGCTGGCCCAGTGTCGCAAGATCCTTCATACCTTGACAATAGCGAAAGAATTCACTTTTTTACATCGTGCAATCCCGATCTTTCCCCGCAGATAGGCAGCAAACTTGCATCAGGTCGAAATAACAACGAAGTTTACGAGAGAGGACGAGCGCGATGATGACTCAGACGATGCTCAGCACCCCGCAGGCTCCCGCCGCCGTGGCCGCCCTTCCGGCCATCCAGGCATGGGTTGACGAAATCGCCGCCCTGACCAAACCCGACCACATCAGGTGGTGCACGGGCACGGCCGAGGAGACCGAGGGACTCATCCAGCAGATGGTTTCCTCCGGGACCCTGATCGCCCTCGACGAAACCCTTCGCCCCGCCAGCTACCTTGCCCGCAGCGACCCGAGCGATGTTGCCAGGGTTGAGGACCGCACCTTCATCTGCTCGGTTGACAAGGATGATGCCGGCCCCACCAACAACTGGCGCGACCCCGCAGAGATGCGCGCGACGCTTGGCCCCCTATTTGACGGCAGCATGCGCGGGCGCACCATGTACGTGGTGCCGTTCTCGATGGGCCCGCTCGGCTCCCCGCTGTCGAAGCTGGGTATCCAGGTCACCGACTCCCCCTACGTGGTCACCGGCCTTGGCATCATGACCCGGATGGGCAGCGCCGCACTGGAGCTCTTCACCCCGAACACCGAATGGGTTCCCGCCGTACACTCCGTCGGCGCACCGCTCATCGACGGCGCCGACGACGTGCCGTGGCCGTGCAGCAGCACCAAGTACATTTCACACTTCCCCGAAACCCGCGAGATCTGGTCGTTCGGATCCGCCTACGGTGGAAACGCCCTGCTGGCCAAAAAGGCTTTCGCGCTGCGGATCGCCTCGGTCATCGCCCGTGACGAGGGCTGGCTGGCCGAGCACATGCTGATCCTCAAGGTCACCAACCCGCGCGGCCGTGTCTTCCACGTTGTCGCCGCGTTCCCCTCCGCTTGCGGCAAAACGAACCTCGCGATGCTGCGCCCGACCATCCCGGGCTGGACTGTCGAGACGATCGGCGACGACATCGCCTGGCTTCGCCAGGGCTTCGACGGGCGCCTGCACGCCATTAACCCCGAGGCCGGCTTCTTCGGCGTCGCCCCCGGCACAAGCAAAAAGACGAACGCCACAGCGATCGAAACCCTCTGGGGCAACACGATTTTCACCAACGTCGCCCTCGGTGACGACGGTGACGTCTGGTGGGAGGGGATGACGGACACCGTTCCGGATCACCTTCTCGACTGGCAGGGTGCGGATTGGACGCCGTCGTCGACGACGCCGGCCGCGCACCCGAACTCACGATTTACCGTGGCAGCGGCCCAGTGCCCGTCCATTGCGGACGACTGGGACGACCCACGAGGCGTTGTTATCGACGCCATAATCTTCGGTGGCCGCCGCGCGACCAACGTGCCGCTAGTGGTGGAGGCACGGGATTGGGAGCATGGTGTCTATTTGGGCGCCACGATCTCATCCGAGCAGACGGCGGCCGCCGAAGGCACCGTGGGGCAATTGCGCCGCGACCCGTTCGCCATGTTGCCGTTCTGCGGCTACAACATGGCCGACTACTGGGGGCACTGGCTCGACATGGGCCAGAAGCTGCGCGCCACCAGCACGGTGCCGAGAATCTTCCAGGTCAACTGGTTCCGCAAAGACGAAAACGGCCGCTTCCTGTGGCCCGGTTTCGGCGAGAACTCCCGGGTACTCGAGTGGATCCTCGAGCGCGTCGACGGGCAGGCCGCCTCGGTGGAGAGCCCCCTCGGGCTCGTTCCCACCGCGGGAAGCCTGAACGTTGCGGGCCTCGACCTGCCGGAAGGAACCCTCGAGAAACTGTTTGAGGTCAACCCGCAGTCCTGGCTCGACGAGGTCGACTCGACCGCGGAGTTCTTCGAGACCTTCGACGGTCGTGTTCCCGCCGGGATCAATCGCCAGCTCGAGATGCTGCGCACCCGCCTGCAGGATGCTGCCGAGGCGGCCACACCGTAACCCCGCCCCACCCCACACCTGAACCAGAAAAGACCGGCGGCCCCACGGCCGCCGGTCTTTTCCATTTGTGGCACCCGCAAGCGAAGCATCCACAAACACCCAACAGCCACCACCCCGGTGGAAAAATGTGCGTGGGTGACCCAACCTTTTGGCCACGGTGCACGTCTATAGCAATAAGGGCCTATTTTTAGTGGGCCGGGCACCGAGCCATCCGGCTGACAGAAAGGCGAATCGTGTCGAGCGCTGACGCAGCACTGCCCGCCATCCCGGTGCGCTGGGAACAGGTCGTGGAGCGTCTCGTCGCTGAACGCGGCGACGCGCTGACCCGCTACGCCTACTTCGTCTCCGGCAACCAGGAAGACGCGGCCGACCTCGTGCAGGATGCGCTGGTGAAAACCTTCGGGCGCCTGCGCAACGGATTTTCCGTGGCCAGCGCCGAGGCGTATGTGCGCCGCGCCATTTTGAACACCCACCTCGACAGCGGACGCCGGCGCACCCGCTGGCGACGCATCGCCCACCTGGAGGCGGTGCCCGACATCGAGGATTCGAGCACGGACGCCACCGACTCCCGGATCGACCTGCACGGGGAATTGCAGAAACTCACCCCGCGGGAGCGGGCATGCCTTGTGCTGCGCTACTACGACGACCTCAAGGTCGACGACATTGCCGAAACCCTCGAGCTCAGCCCCGGTGCGGTCAAACGCTACCTCAGCGACGCCCTGTCGAAGATGGCCCTTCACCTGGCCGCTCCCGACTCCCCCTTATCCTCCGACGACCGCCCGGCAGGAGCGCACCATGCCCGATGAACCGAACCCGTTCGACCTGTTCCGCTCCCCGGACGCGACGCCGACGTTCGGCGCGGGCACAGCCCCCCTCGACTCCCAGGCCATCATCCGCCGCGCCCGCCGGCGGCGCCTCCCGCGGCAGATCGCGACGGGAGTACTCGGCACCCTCGCCGTTGCCGGGATTGGCGTCGCGGGCATCACCGGGCTGACCGGGATCGCCGGAGGCGCCGGCGGCGCCTCCTCCGCCTCCGATTCGTCCGTCGCCGCCGAGTCGGCACCCGATGTATCCCCGTACAGCGCCGACAATGATGACGTCAGTTTCAGCGACACCGAGTCCTCCGACCAGGCGCCGCCCAGTGACACCTCCGGGAGCCTTTACGGTGAATTCCAGCGCGCGCCGGCCGAGCGGATCAACCTGTGCGGCGGCACCCTCGCCGAGGTCGCCCCGAATGAGAGCGGCCTGGAACTGACCGCCGAATTCGGGGATGCCGCCGTGGGAGCATCCACCGTCGACGGAACCGTCACGCTGACCAACACCGGCAGCAGCCCGGTGACCGGATACACCGCCGCCACCGCCGCGATTACCCTGTCGCAGGACAATGTGGTGCTCTGGCACAGCAACGGGCCCAGCATCCTGAGCATCACCGACGTGGACCTGGGCCCCGGGGAATCGCTCAGCTACCCGGCGTCCTTCAGCCCGGTCATCTGCTCGGTCGACGACGACCTCGCCGATTCCTTCCCCACCGACCTGCCTGCCGCCCCCGCCGGCCAGTACCAGGTCGGCGCGGCGATCGACCTGACCACCGCAGGGTCAACCGAGCTCATCACCGGTCCAACCTCCACCGTCACCCTGCGCTGAGCGGATATCCGCGCCGCCGGCACACGGCCAGTGCTCGGCCAGCGTCCCGTCGGCGTGCCCCTCGCGCCCCGGAAATGCACCAAGACTTCACCAGCAACATATGGCGGAAGCTCAGGTATGCGTGGGAAGCTGGAGTTATGTCAAAGCAGTCAATCCTCGGTCGTATTACCCAACTCGCGAAGGCAAATATCAATGCCCTCCTCGATCAGGCGGAAGACCCGCAACTGATGCTCGACCAGATGGTCCGTGATTACACCACCAGCATTGCCGAGACGGAAAGCGCCGTCGCCCAGACGATCGGCAACCTGCGCCTCACCGAGCAGGACTACCGCGAAGACGTCGAGAACGCCGCAGACTGGGGCCGTAAGGCTTTGGCCGCCAGCGCAAAGGCTGACGAGCTGCGCTCGCAGGGCAACACGCTCGACGCCGACAAGTTCGACAACCTCGCCAAGGTCGCCCTCGGCCGCCAGCTGACCAGCGAGAATGAGGCCAAGTCCGCCCAGCCCTCGATCGCCTCGCAGACGCAGGTCGTTGACCAGCTCAAGCGTGGCCTCGACGGTATGCGTACCAAACTCAACGAGCTGTCCTCCAAACGCGACGAGCTCATCGCCCGCTCGAAGACCGCCGCGGCGCAGCTGCAGGTCAACGACGCGCTCAAAAGCATCAACCTCCTCGACCCGACCAGCGACATCAGCCGCTTCGAGGACAAGATCCGCCGCGAAGAGGCCAAGGTCCTCGGCCAGCAGGAGCTGCAGGCCTCCAGCCTCGACGCCCAGTTCGAGAGCCTCGAGGACCTCGGACGCCAGAGCGAGGTCGAGGCTCGCCTGGCCGCACTGAAGTCCGGTGGTACCACCGCTATCACCTCCGGCAGCTGACAGGTTTTTTGATTCGACCAACGCCCGACCGGAAAACCGGTCGGGCGTTGTTGCGTGTGGACCCCGGCACCTCCCCGTCGGCTGGCAGGTTCTGGAGATTTGGCTGAATCGGGAACACCGTCGCGGCTCGGCCCGTTTGCCCCGATATGACAACCATCGGATTTATTGGATCAGGCCACATCGGCAGCCAGCTTGCCCGTCTTTTTATTGCCAACGGTGACTCGGTCGTGATGAGCAATTCGCGCGGCCCCGAGACCCTCGCCGACCTCATCGCGGAGCTCGGCCCGCGGGCGAGCGCCGCCACCGTGCAGGATGCTGCGGAGCAGGGTGACATCGTGGTGGTCACCGTGCCACTGGCCGCCATCGAGACAATCCCCGCCGCACCGCTGGCCGGCAAGCTCGTAATCGACACCAACAACTACTACTTCGAGCGCGACGGCCACATTGCCGAGCTCGACGACGCGACTACAACCGTCTCGGAAATCCTCGCGGCACACCTTCCCGAATCGACCATTGTCAAAGTTTTCAACAACATCCACTCCGGTGAGCTGACCACCACGGGCACACCTACCGGTACGGCCGGGCGCCGGGCGCTCCCACTGGCCAGCGACGACGCGGACGCCACGGCAGCAGTTTCCACGATCCTCGACCAGTTCGGCTTCGACGCCGTCGACGCCGGCCCGCTGTCCGAGGGCTGGCGTTATGAGCGCGACACTCCTCCCTACGGTGTGCCGCTGGACGCCACCGCATTGGGTCAAAGCCTCGCCTCCAGCATCCGGACCGCCGCGAAGTAACACGGCCGGACCGCCACCCCGGGGCACGCGGGTGGCGGGGAAATACTCGCAGAGAGAACACCCCGCACGTGCCGGGCCTCGCGTGGCACACTGACAGAGTGGCTGTAACTTTCTTAGTGGTACCGCAATGGCAAGGCTCCGGATCCTCTCGCGCCATGCGCCTGGTCGATGGGGCCCAGTCGATCCGAGCCGACCTGCCGGCGTCCTCGACGGTGGTAGTTGATGTGCCGCTGGAGGCGGGGGACGACCTCGGCACCGCGGTCAATCGGCTCAGCTCCCTCCAGGCGGTGCGCGATGCCCAACTGGCGGCGCTCGGTCGCCTCGGCGAGGACCGCTGGGCGTTGACCATCGGCGGCGACTGCGGTGTGGAGCTCGCCAGTGTGCAGCACGCCGCGGCCTCCGGCGATACCGCGGTGCTCTGGATCGATGCGCACCCCGATCTGAACCGCCCGGACGAATCCCCATCCTCGGCCTTCCACGGTATGGTCCTGCGGACCCTGCTCGGGGAGGGCGACCCCACCCTCGTCCCTGCGGCGCCGCTGCGGCCCGAGAAGGTGATCCTGGTCGGTGCCCGTGCCTTCGACGACGCCGAAGACGAATTTGTCCGCACCTCCGGCATCCACCTCCTCTCCCCCGCCGACCTCACGGTCGAGGCTCTCTTGGCCGCAATTGACGCCACCGGGGCGTCCTCGCTGTACATCCACATCGACCTCGATGTGCTCGACCCCTCCGAAATGAACGGCGTCGGCTACCCCGAGCCGTTCGGCCTCACCACCGTCGACCTGGTTAGCGCGATCAAGGCCGCAAAAGTGCACCTCCCGCTGGTGGGCGCCGGTATCACCGAGTTCGCTCCGGCCTCGGCAGACCAGGCCACCGACGACCTTCCCTCGATCCTGCGAATCATCGGTGCCCTGACCCGCTGAGGATGCCTCGCCCTAAGCTGGGCAGCATGACGCACAGACGGGTCACAGTCGACCGCGATTCCCCCACCGGCAAGGTACTGCTGATCGGTCTCAACCGGCCGGACAAACGCAACGCCGCCGACCTGGCCATGATCCACGAGCTCGCCCTGGCCTACGGCCAGCTGCAGCGGGACGATTCACTGCGCTGTGCGCTGGTCTACGCCCACGGTGAGCACTTCACCGGTGGCCTCGACCTCGCCGACATCGGACCGCGCATCGGAGCGGACGGGCTCGACCTCGTGCCGGACGGTGGCATCAACCCCTGGCAGGTCTCCGGACAACAGCTCACCAAGCCCGTGGTGATCGCTGTGCAGGGCACCTGCCTCACCCTCGGGATCGAACTCGTTCTTGCCAGCGACATCGCCGTGGCCGCAGCATCCACCTCGTTCGGCCAGGTCGAGGTGTCCCGCGGCATCCTCCCGTTCGGCGGGGCGACCCTGAGGTTTCCCCGCGCGGTCGGCTGGGGAAACGCAATGCGCTGGATGCTCACGGGCGAGCGTTTTGGTGCCGACGAGGCGTTACGGATGGGGCTGGTGCAGGAGGTTGTGCCCGACGGCGAGCAGTTCGACCGCGCGCTCGAGCTCGCCCGCCGGGTCGCGGCCCAGGCGCCCCTTGCCGTCCAGGCCACGCTCGCCAACGCCCGCCTCGCGGTGCGGGAAGGGGACACCGCAGCGGAAGCCGCGCTGCAGGCCGAACTGGTGCGTCTCGCCGGGAGCGAGGACTCCGTGATCGGGATGACCGCTTTCCTGCAGCGCACCGACGCAGAATTCCTCGGCCGCTAGGCGATTGCCACGAAGAGAAGGCCCGGTGAACGGCTCACATTCAGGTCGTGCGGCCTACTGTGGAGGAAGACCCGAGACCACTTCTGCCGGAAGGAACGCCATGGCAACCACCGAATACGACGTCATTGTTATCGGAGCGGGGGCCGTGGGCGAAAATGTCGCAGACCGCACCGTCCAGGGCGGGCTGTCGACGCTGATCATCGAGGCTGAACTGGTGGGCGGCGACTGCTCCTACTGGGCCTGCATGCCGTCGAAAACGCTGCTGCGCAGCGGTATTGCGCTGCGCGCCGCACAGAACGTCGAGGGCGCAAAGCAGGCGGTCACTGGCACGCTGGACGTCGAAGCGGTGTTGCGGCGCCGGGACAGCTTCACACATGACTGGGATGACTCCAGCCAGGTGGACTGGCTTGACAGTGCCGGCATCGCCCTTGTGCGCGGCCACGCCGAAATCACCGGTGTACGAGAGGTGACCGTGGATGGTGTTCTCTACACCGCACGCAACGCCGTGGTGGTCAGCACCGGCTCTGCGGCGGTGCTGCCTGACATCCCGGGCCTCGCTGACGCCGACCCGTGGACCAGCCGCGACGCCACGAGTGTCAAAAACGTACCGGGCAGCCTGGCGATCATCGGTGGCGGTGTTGTCGCCGTGGAGATGGCCACCGCCTATGCCAGCTTCGGCTGCGCCGTGACGGTCATCGCCCGCAGCGGCCTGCTCGGCGGCAACGAACCGTTCGCCGGGGAGATGGTCGCCGAGGCGCTCCACAAGCTCGGGGCGACCGTACTCAGTGGCGTCTCCCCCGTTGGTGTCTCCCGGGAGGCGCTGTCGGTCGTGATCGAACTCGACAACGACGCCAGCATCACCGTTGACGAGGTTCTCGTCGCCACCGGGCGCACCCCGCGCACGACGGACCTGGGGCTGGCGAACATCGGCCTCACCCCCGGTGACTGGATCGATACCGACGACACCCTGCTGGTGAAGGGCTTCGACTGGCTGTATGCCGCCGGAGATGTTAATCACCGGGCCCTGCTGACCCACCAGGGCAAATACCAGGCCCGCGCCGCCGGTGACGTCATCGTGGCCCGGGCGACCGGAACCCCGGTTGACGACGCCCCGTGGGGAATCCATGTGGCGACCGCCGACCACGAGGCGGTTCCGCAGGTCACGTTCAGCGACCCAGAAGTGGCCTCGGTCGGCCTGACCGCGAAGGCGGCCGAGAAGGCCGGGTACTCGATCCGGGTCGTCGACTACGACCTTGGCGCGATCGCCGGCTCCAGCGTGCAGGCCGACGGCTACGAAGGCAAGGCGCGCATGGTGGTGGATGAAAAACGTCGGGTGATCCTCGGCGTCACCTTTGTGGGGCAGGACGTCAGCGAGATGCTGCAGGCAGCCACGTTCGCCGTGGTGGGGCAGATCCCGCTCGAACGGCTCTGGCACGCGGTTCCGGCCTATCCCACCATGAACGAGATCTGGCTGCGCCTACTGGAAACCTACGGGCGACCAACAACAACGTAGCCCCGCCGGGTGCGCTGGGACTCAGCGGCGCACCCGCAGGCTGTTGTACACACCGAGCAGCGATGTTGCCGCCGTCGCCCAGGTGAAACCTTCCGCGTAGGCGCGCGCACTCCGCCCCAGTTGGGCGCGGGCTTCCCGGTCGCCGAGCAGGTCAGCGACGATGCGTGCCCACTGCTCCGGGTCCCGGGTGTCGACCAGGACACCGGACTGGCCTTCGGCGACGGATTCCATCAGGCCGGTGCTGCGGTAACCCACAACCGGGGTTCCACTGGCCGCGGATTCCAGTGCCACCAGGCCGAAAGTTTCGGAGTGCGAGGGCACCAGGGTCAGTGATGCGGCGGCGAACAGGTCGGCGAGGTCCGACCGGTCGAGGGATCCGACAAACCGCACATCGGGTCCGACCCCGAGCTTCTCGGCGAGGGCGGCCAGCGACCGCTGGTATTCTTCCGCCCCCGGGGTGGGTTCGCCGGCGATCACCAGCAGCGGCGACCACCCGCGCATCTGCCGCAGCGCAGCGAGCGTGCGGATGGCGAGCTCCTGCGCTTTGAGGGGCTGCACACGCCCCGCGACCACTAACAGCGGCCGTTCCAGGTCGAGGGACAGTCGTGTGCGGATATCAATGCTGTTGGACAGTCGGACCGGGCTGAAGAAGTCGGTGTCCACCCCGGGCGGGATCACCCACAGTTTGTCCGCCGGCGCCCGCAGGTCGTCGATGAGAGAGTCCACCTCGGCGGAGGACCCGGAAATGACGGCATCGGCTTCGGCGGCAAGGAAGGCCTCCGAGTACAACCGTCGGTCGCTCTCCGGGGTATCGCCGTCGGCGAGTGCCTTGTTTTTCATGGCCCCCAGGGTATGGAAACTCTGCACAAACGGCAGGCCGAGTTCGAGGGCGACGGGGAGGGTGGCCAGGCCGCTCAACCAGTAGTGCGCGTGCAGGAGGTCATAACGTGGGGAGGTGCGGCCCACCAGCGCGGCGACGGCCTCACCGAAGTCGTCGGCGACCGTCGCCAGGTCGCCTTTGAGCACGGGAGCGCGAACCCCGGCGACGATGGTGCGCAGGGTCACACCGGGAAACAGTTCGAGCACTTCGGGCGCGCGCTCCGCCCGGGTCAGCAGGTCGACGGCGACCCCACGATCGGCGAGGGCGCGGGCAAGGTTCAGCACCGCAACGTTCATCCCACCCGAGTCACCCCGACCCGGCTGCGCCGCAGGCGAGGTGTGCATAGACACCATCGCGATTGATTTGATCCCACCCGTCATAGTGCAACCCTATTCCGCGTACCTGTTTGCCGCCCGATTGCGCCGCGGACAGTGCAGGATGGAGAGATGACGGATGCTGCGCCGGAAGCCCTCGCGAAACGGATCGTGGCCGCCAGCGCCCGCATCCCGCAACTGCGGCGCGCACTGGTGCACCCGGTCCTGGCGCGTCCCGGCTACTGGTTCGCCACGGGGTGCGGCCTGCTCTGGGGCGGTGTCCTCAGCCGCGGGCGGCTGAGGAGGCAGGGCGGGGTCATCGTCGCCTCCGGGCTTCCGCGGTGGGCATTCGGCCGCGGCGGTACCACCATCGGCGCGGTCTACCTCACCAGGGACAACATCTCGCCGGACATCCTGGAACACGAGGCGGTGCACCGCGCCCAGTGGAGAAGCTACGGGCTGGTGTTCATCGTGCTCTATGTTGCTGCGGGGGCCGTCGCCGCGACCAACCGCTTCGAAGTATCGGCGGGGTTGAAAAAAGGCGGGTACCAATGAGCACCATCGTTATCACCGGGGCGAGTTCCGGAATCGGACGCGCCGCCGCGGTTGCGCTGGCCGAGCGCGGCCACGAGGTTGTGGTGGTCGGCCGGGATCCCGGGCGCACCACAAAAACTGCTGCGCTGGTCGGCGGTGAAGCTTTTCTCGCCGATTTCGATCGACTCGACGATGTGCACCGGCTGGCCCGGGAGCTTCGGGCCCGGTACTCCTCCATCGATGTCCTTGCCAACAATGCCGGCGGGCTGGTCCCGCGGCGCGGCACCAGTGCTGACGGCCACGAGCGCACGCTGCAGCACAACTACCTCGCACCTTTCCTGCTGACGAACCTGCTGCTGCCCTGCCTGCCCGACGGGGCTCGGGTCATCAACACCGCGAGTGTGCTTAATCGTTTCGGCCGCATCCACCTTGATGACCTGGATGGTCGCCGGCGCCCGTATGGGGGCGGGTGGCCGGCCTACTGCGCCGCGAAGCTGGCGACGATCCTGTTCACCCGGCAGCTGGCGGTACGCACCGCTGTTGCCGCCTACGCGTTTCATCCCGGTTTTGTCGCCACGTCGTTCGGGCAGCAATCGCGCCTGTCCGGGATGCTGCTCGGTGTGGCGTCCGCCCAACAGATCAGTCCGGAACAGGGTGCGGCGCCGCTTATCGAGCTGGCGTCTGGCCCGACACTGATGGCCACCAGCGGCACGTACTTCGACGGGTTGTACCCGAACGGTGCGGTCGCCCGCTCCGCGAACAACGAAGCGCTCGCTTCCCGGTTGTGGGAGGCGAGCGCTTCATTGGTTGGTATGGGGCAGACCACCCCGGAGCAGCCGGGGACTTCTTAGCCGAGCTTGGCTGCGGCTTCCTTAAGCTGCGGTACGAGCAGCTCGAGGGTCAGGGGGATGCTCAGCACACTGGCGGCGCTGAAGGTGCCGGACAGGTCGCTCGCCGGGTCGACGTAGACGGCGCGGCCGTCTTTGACGACATCGAGGCTTCCGAGCAGGGTGTCGGCTTCTGCCTCGGCGATGGTGCCGGCCAGCGGGAGCACAACGGCGACGTCGGATTCGAAGATCGAGACCTGCTCGAACGGAACCTCAATGTAGAAGCTGCCGGTCGCCGCTGCGCTGATGGCTTCGGCGTTCTCAAACCCGATCTGCTCGAGGATGTCGTAGCGTCCGTCACCGGGCATATAGGCGTAGTACAGGGTCTCGGAGGTACCGATGGAGGCGATGGACTTACCTGCGAATTCGGGGTTGTCCGTCTTGGCCGCCGCGATGGCATCCTTGACCTCGGTGATTGTGTCCTGGCCCTCGTCGGCGAGACCGAGTGCCTGGGAGACGGAGGTCATCTGCACGTCCCACGCGGTGGTGTAGGCACCACTGCCCTCGGGACCGTAGATGGTCGGGGCGATCTCAGACAGCCGCTCGAACTGGGCTTCGTCGTTGGCGCTGCGGGTGTTGAGGATGACGTCGGGGTCGAGGACCTCGAGCTGCTCGTAGTTCAGTTCGTCGGCAGACCACGGGATCACCACGGGTGTCTCGTCGCCGAACAGGTCGGTGGCCCAGGGACCAACACCCTTGTTGTCTTCGCCGAAGCTCTGCCAGTCAAAGACGGCGATCGGCTTGATGCCGAGCGCGAGGGCCATTTCCGCATCCGACCAGCCGAGGGCGACAACCTTCAGTTCACCGTCAACGGCGGGAACGTCGATCTGGCCGAACATGGTGTCGACGCTGCCGAGCAGTTCGTTTGAGGTGGTTTCTGTCTCCGGGGTGGAGGCGGAGCATCCGCTCAGGATCACCAGGGCTGTTGCGGCAGCGGCGATGACCGGGAGGGTTCGGGAGAAACGAGCGCGCATGGACTTCTTTCGTGTACGGAAGGGGATGTGATGCCGAGTGGACTTTGGTGCGGGGAACCACGGCCTAAGCGGCCGCGATCCGGGTAGTGGCGCGAGTGGCAAGCGGAATGACCATGGGGGTTCCCGTTTCCGGATCGGCGAGGATGCGGCATTTGAGGCCGAAGACCTCCTCCACCAGCTCTGCCGTAACGATGTCGACGGGGGCACCTTCGGCCACGATGCGGCCGTCTTTCATCGCGATCAGGTGGGTGGCGTAGCGCGCGGCCTGGTTCAGGTCGTGCAGCACTGCCACAAGGGTGCGACCGCCCTCGTGGTTCAGTTCGGCGAACAGGTCGAGCAGCTCGACCTGGTGGGCGATGTCGAGGTAGGTGGTGGGTTCATCCAACAGCAGCAGCGGGGTCTCCTGGGCCAGCGCCATGGCAACCCAGACCCGCTGGCGTTGACCACCGGAGAGTTCGTCCACGAAGC
>Ga0247735_1000260_pt1 | contig 22456 bp, 20 predicted proteins | sample UWRJL178409R2_FD_180934 | JGI IMG/M metagenome (GOLD analysis project Ga0247735, IMG submission 180934) | Plant litter microbial communities from Arlington Agricultural Research Station in Wisconsin, United States - UWRJ-L178-409R-2 | ecosystem: Environmental > Terrestrial > Plant litter >... | reverse complement strand
CCGAGAAGGTGCGGGAAGATCGCCGTCGCCTTCTCCGGTGGCGACTTGGGGTTGTTCGATCCCGGCGCCTGCAGCAGACCGGGGGTGCGCAGCAGGTAGGAGATCAGGTAGAAGGCGACGTAGTTCAGCATGATCGTGACGATCACCTCGTGCGCACCGGTGAAGGCCTTGAGCGCGCCGACGATTCCCGCCCAGATCGCACTCGCGATGATGCCCGCGGCCAGCGCCACGATGAGGTGCAGCGGGAAGGGCATGTCGAAGGCGAAACCGACCCAGCCGGCGGCGGCGGCGGCCATGAGCATCTGCCCGCGCCCACCGATGTTGAACAGTCCGATGCGGAACGAGATGGCGACGCCGAGTCCCGCCGCGATCAGGGGTGTCGCGAAGGTCAGGGTGTCGGTGAACGGCTTGATGCCCGCCGCGAAGCCGGGGCGGTTCACCGCGTAGATCGACCCCTGGAACAGCGAAGAGTACGCACCGGAGACCGCGCTCCAGATCGCCTGGAAGGTATCGGACGGCCGGGAGAAGAAGTACCCGGAGGCCTCGCGCACCCCGTCATCCGTCGCCGCGATCAGGATGGCACCGACGACGAGCGCGAGCACGACCGCGAGGATCGAGATCAGCACGCTGCCGCTCATGATCTCGCGCAGCACACCGCTGAATCGCGAGGGGGGCGCGGGCGGAGGCGTCTGTTCTGCGGGGATCTGACCCGGCTCCAACACCTGGTCCTGGGCGGGGATCCGGGTCGGATCGGGGATCTCCTCGGATCCCGGAACCGGAACGCCGCTCTGCGGGTCGCTCATGCTGCTGTCTCTGTTTCTGTGGGGGTTTCGCCGGCCATCATGAGGCCCAGCACGTCGCGGGGGGTGTTTCCGGGCACGATGCCGACGATGCCACCGCGGTACATCACCGCGATGCGGTCGGCGAGGGCGACCACCTCGTCGAGCTCGGTCGAGACGACGATGACGGGGATTCCCTTGTCGCGCTCCTGAACGATGCGGGTGTGCACGAACTCGATCGATCCCACGTCGAGCCCGCGGGTGGGCTGCGCCGCGATGAACAGTCGCAGCTCGCGGGAGAGCTCGCGGGCGAGAACGACCTTCTGCTGGTTGCCGCCGGAGAGCCGACCCGCGTGGGTTCCAACCCCCTGGGCACGGATGTCGAACTCGACGATCTTCTCCTCGGCGAACTCCTCGAGGGTTCCGAGCTGCAGAGTGCCCGCCTTGACGAAGGGCTCGCCGTCAGAGCGGTCGAGCATGAGGTTCTCGGCGATGGTGAACTCGGCGATGAGCCCGTCGTGGCCGCGGTCTTCCGGCACGAATCCGACGCCGGAATCGAGCACCTTGCGAACGGATGCCCGGCGCAGCTCATTGCCGTCGAGCATGATCGACCCGGTGACACGGGGCTGCAGCCCCATGATCGCCTCGGTGAGCTCGGTCTGGCCGTTACCCTGCACGCCGGCGATCGCGAGGATCTCCCCCGCGCGCACCTCGAAGTTGATGTTGTCGACGACGACCTGGTTATGGGCATCAATCACGGTGAGGTCTTTCACGACCAGGGCGGGACCGCCGGGCTTCGCCACCTCCTTGTGCACCGTCAACTCGACGGCACGGCCGACCATCAACGACGCCAGTTCGGTGTTGGTGGCGGTGGGCGAGGCCTCGCCCACGACCTTGCCGAGGCGGATGACCGTGATGCGGTCTGCCACCTCGCGCACCTCGCGCAGCTTGTGGGTGATGAAGACGATGGAGGTGCCTGCCGCCTTGAGCTGCCGCATGATCACCATCAGCTCGTCGGTCTCCTGCGGGGTGAGCACCGCGGTGGGCTCGTCGAAGACCAGCACCTTCGCGTCGCGGGAGAGTGCCTTGATGATCTCGACCCGCTGTTGGACACCGACGGGAAGGTCGTCGACCAGGGCATCCGGGTCGATGTCGAAGCCGAATCGAGCGGAGATCTCGCGCACCTGGGCCCGCGCCGCATTGAGATCGAGCCGACCACCGAATGTGGTCTGCTCGTGCCCGAGCATCACGTTCTCTGCCACCGTGAACACGGGGATGAGCATGAAGTGCTGGTGCACCATGCCGATTCCGGCGGCCATCGCGTCGCCGGGGCCGGCGAAGTGCTGAACCTCGTCATCGAGGAGGATGTCGCCCTCCTCGGCCTGGTAGAGGCCGTAGAGCACGTTCATGAGGGTCGACTTACCGGCACCGTTCTCGCCGAGCAGGCAATGGATCTCGCCGGCCTCGACCACCAGATCGATGTGGTCATTCGCGGTGAGTGCGCCGAACCGCTTCGTGATGCCTCGGAGTTCAAGCTTCATGGAAACCAATCTAACCGGCGTCGGGCGTCATCGACCGTGCCGTTTGTGTACGGGGGTGGTAGCAGGGTGAGCATTAAGAAGGTCGGGGAGACCAGCGATGCTGGTCCCCCCGACCCGGTGAATCAGATTACGGCTACTTGGCCGAAAGGTACGACTTGACCGGGATCGAGCCGTCGATGATGCCGGCCTTCAGCTTGTCGAGTTCGCCCTGCAGGCCGGAGTCGACCTTGCTCTCGAAGTCGTGGAACGGTGCGATTCCGACGCCGTCGTTCTTCAGGTTGCCGACGTAGGCGACGTTGTCGAACTCGCCCTTCTTCTGCTTCTCCGTCGCCAGGACGACCGCGTCGGTCGCCTGCGCGATGCCCTTGAGCACCGAGGTCAGGTAGAGCTTGTCGTAGGTCGGGAACGTCTCGAACACGTCGGCGTCTGCACCGATGAGGGCGATCTCCTTGCCCGAGTCGGTGATGGCCGCGCCCGCGCTCTGGAAGATCGGTCCACCGACGGGGAAGATGACGTCCGCGTTCTGGTCGATCAGGTTCTGCGCGGTGCTCTTGGCGGTGTCGTTCGCCTCGAAGCCGCCGGTGAAGGCGCCCTTCTGGCTTGCGACGTCCCAGCCGACGACCTTGACATCCTTGCTCTTGTCCTTGTTGTAGCCCGCGACGCCGTCGGCGAAGCCGTCCATGAAGATGGTGACGGTCGGGTACTGCTGGCCACCGAAGGTTCCGACGATGCCGGACTTCGAGTAGCTGGCCGAGGCGTAGCCCGCGAGGTATGCGGCCTGCGCGGTGTCGAACAGGATCGGCTTGATGTTCGGCTCGTCGGTCTTGCCGTCGAAGTTGGCGTCCGCCGCGTCGTCGATGATGGCGAACTGCACGTCGGGGTTTGCCTTCGCCGCGGTGATGGTCGCCGCCGAGAGGTTGAAGCCGACCGTGACGATCAGGTTGCAGCCGGCCGAGACGAGGCTGTCGATGTTGGGCGCGTAGTCGGTGTCAGCATCCGACTGCACGTGCTTCTCCTTGACGCCGAGCTCCTTGGCGGCCTTCTCGAGACCCTGGAGGCCGAGCTGGTTGAACGACTTGTCGTCGAATCCACCGGCGTCGGAGACCATGCAGGGCAGGAATTTGGAGCCGGAGGCCGTTCCGCCCGACTTCGCGGGTGCGGATGCGCAGCCGGCGAGCACAGCGGCGATGCCGACCAGGGCAAGGCCGCTGAACACGGCCCGACGAGTGGTGATTCTCAAGTTGTCCTCCAAGGTGCTGCCGGGCACAGCGCACGGCGATAGTGGTCACAGGTTACCGAATGTTACTTCCGCCACGACGCCCAGTTCATGCCGCTGCGGGCAATGGTTACCAAGTTGCGACGGTAGGGAAATGTGGCAGAAATATTCGGGGCGCGGAAGCCCCCGCGAGGGCTACTTCTTGGGGGCGCTGGGCGAGCTGACCACGACGTCGCCGGAGATGATCTTCGCCTTCAGGCCGTCGATCTCCGACGCCAGTTCGCTGCTCACCGCGGAGGCACGGTCGTGGTACGGAGCGATGCCGACACCGTTGTTCTCCAGGGTGCCCACGTACGGGGTGTTGGTGAAGGTCTTCTTCTTCGCCTCGCCCGCGATGGTGACCACGGCATCCGAGGTGTTCTTCAGCACGGAGGTGAGCAGAATCGGGCGGTACTCGGCGGCGAGGGTGTCGTAGCCATCGGAGTCGACCCAGATGATCGAGACGTTGCCGGCCTCGAGCGCCGCGGCGGCAGCACCCTCTCCGACCTGGCCCGCGACGGGGAGGATGACGTCGGCGCCCTGGTCGATGAAGCCCTGCGTGAGGGCGAGTCCCTTGGTGGTGTCTTCGAAGTCACCGGTGAACGAGCCGTCCTGCTTGGTCTTGTCCCAGCCGAGTGCACGAACGGTGGTGCCGTGCACCTCGTTGTAGTGTGCGACGCCGTCGACGAAACCGTCCATGAACAGCGTGACCGGCGGCTGGTTGCCGCCACCGAAGGTCGCGACCGTGCCGGTCTTGCTCACGCCGGCGGCGAGGTAGCCGGCCAGGTAGGCAGCCTGAGCGGTGTCGAACACGATCGGCTTCAGGTTCTTCGCGTCCGCGGTGTCGTCGACCAGGGCGAAGTCGGTCTTCGGGTTGGCCTTCGCCGCGGCGAGGGTCGCCGGGGTCAGCTCGTAACCGACGGTGAGCACGAAACCGCAGCCGCTGTCCGCCGCCTGCTGCACGTTCGGCTCGAGGTCGCTCTCGGAGTTGGAGACGAGCACCTTGGCCTCCAGTCCCACCGACTTCTCGGCCTTCTGCAGGCCCTCCCAGCTGGACTGGTTGAAGGACTTGTCCTGCAGTCCGCCGGAGTTGGTGACCATCCGCGCGCAGAACTCGGAGGCCGAGTCTGAACCGGACTTCTCCGGGGCTGCGGCGCAGCCGACGAGGAGGAGGGTCGCGCCGGCGAGGAGTGCGGCGGAGCGGATGAGGGTGGCTGTGCGCATGAGCTGTTCGTCCTTGAAGAGGGTGCTGGGAATCGGAAAGGGAGTTAGAGAACGTCGTTGCGGCCGGAGAGTTTCAGGGCGTCGACCACAGCCTTCACCCGCTGGGCGTTGGCGCTGGTGGTGACGAGGAGCGCATCCGGGGTGTCGACGACGACGATGTCGGAGACACCGATGAGCGAGATGAGCCGCCCGCTCTGCGCCACCACGACACCGGTCGACGAGTCGGCGAGCACACGGGCGTTCTCACCGAGGATGGCGAGATCTGACTTGCGACCCGCGGAGTGCAGCTTGGCGATGGCGGCGAAGTCGCCGACGTCATCCCAGTCGAAGTCGCCGGGGATGACGACGAGGCGCCCGGCGGCAGCGGCGGGCTCTGCGACCGTGTAATCGATCGCGATCTTCTCGAGCAGGGGCCAGACCTGGTCGACCACCGCACCGCGGCGCGGAGTGTCCCAGGCCTCGGCGAGCTCGGTGAGACCGGCGAGCAGCTCGGGGCGGCTCTCGCCGAGCTGCTTCAGCAGCACGTCCGCACGCGAGATGAACATGCCGCCGTTCCAGAGGTAGCCGCCATCGGCGAGGTACCCCTCTGCGGTCTCGAGGTCGGGCTTCTCGACGAAGGAGTCGGCGAGCACGGCGCTCGGGGCGGAGGGGATGTCGAGGTCGGCCCCGCAGCGGATGTACCCGAACCCGATCGCCGGCTCCGTCGGCGTGATGCCGATGGTCGCGATGTATCCGGCGTCCGCCGCGGCGGCGGCCTCGGTGACCGCGCGCTTAAAGCCACGGCGGTCGGTGATCACGTGGTCGGCCGCGAAGGAGCCGATGATGACGTCGGGGTCACGGTGGTGCAGGATCGCCGCCGCGAGACCGATCGCCGCGGAGGAATCTTTCGGCTCGCTCTCGAGCACCACGTTCAGGTCTTCGAGGTCGGGCAGCTGCGCCTCGACGGCGGCGCGGTGGGCGCGGCCGGTGACCACCATGATCCGGTCGGCACCCGAGATCGGCACCAGCCGATCCCAGGTGGCGCGCAGCAGAGTGGAGCCGGAGCCGGTCAGGTCGTGGAGGAATTTGGGCGCGTCGGCGCGGGAGAGCGGCCACAGACGCGACCCGATTCCGCCCGCGGGGATGACGCTGTAGAAACGATCGAGTGCGCCACGGTGCTGTGCCATGCCGACAACCCTAACGAATGGGCATCCCGCAGCTTTCACCACCCGTTCACCCCGGCTCCATCGGTGCCGTTCGCCGAGCCGCATAGCGTGAGCATGAGCGAGAGGCGCACCCCCATGCGAGTAGCTGTCGTCAGTGAGAGTTTCCTCCCCACCCTCAACGGGGTGACGACCAGCGTCTGCAAGGTGCTCGACCATCTCCGCGCCGAGGGACACGAGGCGATCGTGATCTCCCCGGCAGCCGGCGCCCCGCGCGAGTACGCCGGATTCCCCGTGCACGAGGTGCCCGCCGTCGCCTACCGACAGTTCCCGGTGGGACTGCCGAGCCCGCAGGTGCACTCCCTGCTCGCCGCCTTCCGTCCCGATGTCCTGCACGCGGCATCCCCTTTTCTCCTGGGCGCCCAGGCGATGGCCGCGGCCGGGCGGCTCGGTGTGCCGAGCGTCGCCATCTTCCAGACGGATGTCGCGGGGTACGCCCGGCGCAATCACCTGCGGGCGACGACGGGGTTGGCCTGGCGTCTCGTGCGCTGGGTGCACGACCAGGCCGACCTGACGCTGGCACCGTCCACGGCATCCATGCGCGATCTGGCGACGGCGGGCATCGAGCGGGTCGAGCGCTGGGGACGCGGCGTCGATCTCGAGACCTACCACCCGCGGGGTCGCCTCAGCCCGGCGGCCCTCGCGCTCCGCGAGCAGCTCGGCGTCGGCCTCGATGACCGGCAGACCATCGTCGGCTATGTCGGACGCCTCGCCCCCGAGAAGCAGCTGCAGCGACTGAGCGCCCTGCGCGGTCTGCGTCGGGTGCGTTTCGCCATCGTGGGCGATGGGCCGTCGCGCCAGCAACTGGAACGGCGCCTCCGCGGCATGCCGATCAGCTGGCTCGGTCAACGCACCGGGCGGGAACTGGCCACGGCATACGCTGCCTTCGACGTCTTTCTCACCCCCGGCACCGAGGAGACCTTCGGCCAGACCGTGCAGGAGGCGCACGCCTCGGGCCTGCCGGTGGTGGCCCCGCGCGTCGGCGGCCCGATCGACCTGGTCGCCAGTGGCCACGACGGCTTCCTCTACCAACCGGGCGACGACCGCGGGCTGCGCAATGCTGTGCGACGGCTGACGGATGACCCCGCCCTTCGCCTGCGGATGGGCGAGGCCGGGCGGCGCTCCGTGCTCGACCGCAGTTGGGCATCGGTGTGCGCGGAACTGCTGCAGCACTATGGGCGGGTCATCTCCGCCGGACGCCCGGCACGCAAAGTGTCTCGATCCCGAGCTATTTAGGTTGCCCTTGGCAGCGAGTGTCTGAGCACCGCAATAGACTGGAGGGTGTTCGCCACGAACGGTCGCCGCCCTGCAGCGCAGGGCTGAGTCACGCCAAGGAGGGGGTGCTCGTGTCTGAGAAATCGACGGGGTCCCTGGCCGCACCGCAGCCAGAGAAACGGTATCCGGTACCCACGATTTCCGCCCCGCGGGTTCCGCGCGGCACGCTGTACCGCGGACGCGAGGGCATGTGGTCGTGGGTGCTCCACCGCATCACCGGCGTTGCCATCTTCTTCTTCCTTCTGGTGCACATCCTCGACACCTCGCTCGTGCGGGTCAGTCCCGAGGCCTACAACGCCGTGATCGACCAGTACAAGACGCCCATCATGGGCCTCGGCGAAGCGGGCCTGGTCGCCGCGATCGGCTTCCATGCCCTCAACGGTCTGCGCATCATCCTGATCGATTTCTGGGGCTGGGGAACCAAGCACCAGAAGCTGATGTTCTGGATCGTCATCGCGATCTGGGTGGTGCTGATGGCCGGCTTCCTCCCCCGTCAACTCATGCACATCTTCGGAGGGGAGTGATCATGAGCGTCACCATCGAGACCCCCCGCGCACCGCAGACCGTGCGCCGCCACCGCCGCTTCAACATCGAGAAGTGGGGCTGGATCTACATGCGCGCGAGCGGTGTGGTTCTGGTCGTGCTGATCTTCGGCCATCTGTTCGTCAACCTGGTCGCCGGCGAGGGCGTCAAGGCCATCGACTTCGGCTTCGTCGGGGGCAAGCTGTCGCAGCCGTTCTGGCAGATCTGGGACACCCTTCTGCTCTGGCTCGCCCTCATCCACGGTGCGAATGGAATGCGCACCATCGTCAACGACTACGCGGGCAACCGAACGCTGCGTGGTGTATTCAAGGGCGCGCTTCTTGCCGCCACCATCGTCCTCATCCTGCTGGGAACCCTCGTGATCTACACCTTCGACCCCTGTCCTGCCGGCGCTTCCGCCGATCTCCTGCCGTCGTTCTGCGCGGCGAACCAGTAATGGGGGCGGACGCAGCAGGCACCACGTCCACCGTCGACGGGGTGCACTACCACCAGTTCGACATCGTCATCGTCGGCGCCGGCGGTGCCGGCATGCGAGCGGCGATCGAGGCCGGACCGCACGCCAACGTCGCGGTCATCTCCAAGCTCTACCCCACCCGTTCGCACACCGGTGCGGCACAGGGGGGAATGGCGGCGGCACTGGCCAATGTCGAGGAAGACAACTGGGAGTGGCACACCTACGACACCGTCAAGGGTGGCGACTACCTGGTCGACCAGGATGCGGCGGAGATCCTGGCCAAGGAGGCCATCGACGCGGTCTACGACCTCGAGAACATGGGACTCCCGTTCAACCGCACCCCGGACGGCAAGATCGACCAGCGCCGTTTCGGCGGACACACCCGCGAGCACGGCAAGGCGCCGGTGCGCCGGGCCTGCTACGCGGCGGACCGCACCGGCCACATGATCCTGCAGACGCTGTTCCAGAACTGCGTCAAGCTCGGCATCAACTTCTTCAACGAGTTCTACGTGCTCGACATGGTGATGACCGAGGTCGACGGCCCTAACGGAACCACGGTCGAGCAGCCCTCCGGTGTCGTCGCCTACGAGCTCGCCACCGGCGAGCTCCACGTCTTCCAGGCCAAGGCGATCGTCTTCGCCACCGGCGGCTTCGGCAAGATCTTCAAGACCACCTCCAACGCCCACACCCTCACCGGTGACGGTGTCGGCATCATCTGGCGCAAGGGTCTGCCCCTCGAGGACATGGAGTTCTTCCAGTTCCATCCGACCGGGCTGGCCGGGCTCGGCATCCTGCTCTCCGAGGCGGCCCGCGGTGAGGGCGCGATCCTGCGCAACGCCTCGGGCGAGCGCTTCATGGAGCGCTACACCCCGACGCTGAAAGACCTGGCACCGCGCGACATCGTCGCCCGGTCGATGGCCACCGAGATCCGCGAGGGTCGCGGCGCCGGCCCGAACCAGGACTACCTCTACCTCGACATCACGCACCTCGAGCCGGCCGTGATCGACGAGAAGCTGCCCGACATCACCGAGTTCGCCCGCACCTACCTGGGTGTGGAACCGTACACGGAGCCGGTCCCGGTGCTGCCGACCGCCCACTACGCGATGGGCGGCATCCCGACCAACACCGACGCCGAGGTGCTGCGCAACAACACCGAGGTCGTCCCCGGGCTGTACGCCGCAGGCGAGTGCGCCTGCGTCAGCGTCCACGGGTCGAACCGCCTCGGCACCAACTCGCTGCTCGACATCAACGTGTTCGGCAAGCGCGCGGGAAAGAACGCGGTCGAGTACGTGAAGACCGCGGAGTTCGTGCCGCTGCCCGCCGATCCCGCACGCGGCGTGCTCGACATCCTCGAGATGGTCAAGAGCGGCGACGGCTCGGAGCGCATCGCCGCCATCCGTCAGGAGCTGCAGGTCTCGATGGACCGCAACGCGCAGATCTTCCGCACCGACGAGTCGCTGCAGGAGGTGACGGAGCTGATCGAGAAGCTCCGCGCCCGCTACCGCAACATCGCCCTGCAGGACAAGGGAAAGCGCTACAACACCGACCTGCTCGAGGCGATCGAGCTGGGCTTCCTGCTCGACCTGGCCGAGGTGCTCGTATTCTCGGCGCGTGCGCGACTGGAGAGCCGCGGCGGCCACATGCGCGAGGACTACCCGCTGCGTGACGACAAGAACTTCCTCGTGCACACCATGGCCTACCGCATCGGCGACCCGACCTCCGCGCTCGCCGGCGACCACATCCGTCTCGACTGGAAGCCGGTCGTGATCACCAACTACCCACCGATGGAAAGAAAGTACTGATCCCTATGAGTACCGCTGTCCTCGACAACAAGCCGTCCGTGCCGCAGGAGGTTCCCACCTTCACCGCGACCCTGATCATCCGTCGGTTCGACCCGGAGGTGGACGAGGAGCCGCGCTGGGAGGACTTCACCGTGGTCATGCAGGGCACCGACCGCGTGCTCGACGCCCTGCACAAGATCAAGTGGGAGCAGGATGCGTCGCTCACCTTCCGTCGCTCCTGCGCACACGGCGTGTGCGGCTCCGACGCGATGCGCATCAACGGGCGCAACCGCCTGGCCTGCAAGACCCTGCTGAAGGACCTCGATCTGACCAAGCCGGTCTACGTCGAGGCGATCAAGGGCCTGCCGCTGGAGAAGGATCTCATCGTCAACATGGATCCCTTCTTCGAGAGCTTCAAGGAGGTGCAGCCCTTCCTCATCGCCTCCTCGAAGCCAGAGAAGGAGCGCCTGCAGAGTCCGGTCGAGCGCGCCCGCTTCGACGACACGACCAAGTGCATCCTGTGCGCAGCCTGCACCTCGAGCTGCCCCGTGTTCTGGACCGACGGCCAGTACTTCGGCCCGGCCGCGATCGTCAACGCGCACCGTTTCATCTTCGACTCCCGCGACGAGGGTGCAAGCGTTCGCCTCGACATCCTCAATGACAAGGAGGGCGTCTGGCGCTGCCGCACGACCTTCAACTGCACGGATGCCTGCCCCCGCGGCATCCAGGTGACTCAGGCGATCGCCGAGGTCAAGGCAGCGGTTCTCCGCGGAAAGCCGTAACCACTGCAGCTCCCGCACGAAAGATCGCCGTCAGCTCACCCGAAGAGCTGACGGCGATCTTTTTTTCGGTGCACCGCTAGGTGGTGCGCTGCCATCCCCCGCGCCCTGGGCGGTGCGGGTGATGCCAGGTCATGTAAACCCCCGGTCGTGTCTTCCCGAGGGCCTCTACCCCCATCGGGAAGTGCGCATCACTGCGCACTCACCAGAAGAGAGACCCGGCCGGTCGGTCTATGACGCGCATCGGCAAGAATTTCCTCCCGCCATATTCAGGAGGTCGTGTGACTCGAGTGATCCCCGTGACGGATGTGTGAACCATCCGCCACTCCCCCACCACCTCTTACACCGCCTCCTGAATGACGCGAGGGCCTGCTGACGGATATTCGCGCCTCTCGTGACCGCCCCGCGCCAGGCCGCGCGGTCGGGGCTAGAGGCCGAGGCCGTCGAGGGTGATGCCGAGGCTGTTCGACAGAACGGAAAGCGGCACCGTGAGCAGGTCGACGCCGAGCAGACTGACCAGCGTCTGCTTCACCTGGAGGCTGCCGGTACCGGCCGGGAGAGCCGAGATGTGCACCGCCCACCGGCCGTCGAGGCCCACGGTCGTCGTAGCGTAGACGACCCCCGCGGTCTGCACCGATACCTTCGCTCCGGGCGTTCCCTTGCCGCTCAGATCGAGGGCGACGTTCGCGCCGACCACGCCGGAGGGCGCGGAATGCTGTGGCACCGGCGCCGGCCCGACGTTGGTGCCGGGCAGGAGTGTGCCGACCGCACCGTTCACTCCCCCGAGCACACCGTCGACGGTAGAACCGACGCCGCCGACGACACCGTTGACCGTGTCACCGACGCCCGCGACGGTCTCCCCGACGCCGGGCGCAAGCGAGCCGACCACCGAATCGGTCGCGCCGAGCACGTCGCTCGGGCTCGGCCCGGTCGCCGGCAGGGCGAGGCTCGACGGGGCCGGATCGCTCAGGGCGAAGGGCCCGGGTGGTGATGCCGCGGGCACGGTTTCCGACACGGATGCCGCGACCGGCCGCTCGGTCGGAGCCGGTTGTGCGGCGGCGGTAACCGCAAGCCCACCCGAGACGGCGAGCGCCACCGAGAGCGCTCCGACGAGCGGAGCGCTGACGGCTGCCGCGGTGAGTCCGCTCGCCACGGCCGGGGCGGTGACGGTCGTCGACACGAGAAAGGCCGGCGGCATGGCGGTGCTGGCCACGGTCGCCGCCGCGGCGCCACCCGGCGCGCTCATGGAGGCCAGGATGGCCCCGCCCACGCCACCGCCGAGGATGAGCGGCAGCAGCACCATGGCGAGACGGGCGCCGACCTCGTCGACCTCCTCGGAGATGATGCTGCACTTGGCGCAGTGTTCGAGATGGCCGACCACGCGATCCTCGTCGCGGGCGCTGAGCCCTCGGCGAGCATGATCGCCGAGGCGCTCGATCGTCCACCGGCAGTCCCCGGAGGCCGTCGCATCCGACACATGCGCCTGCAGCCAGGCCTTGCGCAGCCCCTCTCGGGCGCGGTACGACAGGGCCGCGACGCCGTTGGCGCTGAGCCCCAGAATCGGGGCCACCTCGTGCGGATCCATCCCCTCGACCTCGGTGTACCAGAGCACGGACTGCCAGCGCTCCGGCAGGCTGCGGAACGCCCGAGCGGTGAGGGTGCGGTCGAGGGCGATGGTCGCGGGATCGTCGCCCTCGACGACATCCTCGAACTCGCCGATGTCCTCGACGGCGACACTGCGGTTCGAGGAACCCCAGCGCGCCGCGAGGTTGCGGATGGTCGTATAGAGGTACGGGCGGAAGGCGCCGTCGGGACCGCCACCGGCGAGCACGCGCTGATAGATGCGCGCATAGGCCTCCGACACGAGGTCGTCGGCTTCGCTGCTGGACGTGAATTGTCGCGCAACACGCATGCCCGAGCGGGCGTGTCGACGCCACAGCTCGGCAAACGCGTTTCGGTCGCCGGCACGAGCCAGCAACACGAGAGCTTCATCCGAGGTGGTTACTCCCGGATTCCCCTGTTCTTCCATCACCCGATCCCCCGGACGCCCTGATCGCCCCGTGTGAGCGGCACCGCTGGCTGCGCTGCCGTCGTTTCCCGTTCGTCAGTCATCGGACCGACCAGTCAAGTATGGGCCGGTATATCGCTCGGTGCGAGCGGAAGTCAGGACTTTTTGCGACACCGGTCGAACCGTAGTCCCGCCGTCGGTCGCCGTCGAGGCCCGATCAGACGTCGGCGGATGCCCGCGCCCGTGCATCCGCGGCGGTGCGTCCCTGAAGTGCCCGCGCCGCCATCATCCGGGCATCGGCCATGCTGTGCAGCGCGAGCTCCGCGCGCACGTCCGCCAGCGCGACGGGGGTCATGCTGAGGGTGCTGGCACCGAGACCGACCAACACGACGGCGAGCACAGCATCCGCCGCCGCCTCGCCGCAGATACCGACGGGCTTGCCGGCGGCGGCGCCCGCGTCGCAGACCAGCTTGACCAGGCGCAACACCGCGGGATGCCACGGATCCTGGTACTGGGCGAAGGTGCCGAGCATCCGATCGGCCGCCATCGTGTACTGCGTGAGGTCGTTGGTGCCGACGCTCGCGAAGTCCGAGAACTCGAGCACCTGATCGGCGAGCAGCGCGAGCGAGGGCACCTCGACGGTCATCCCGACCCCGTGCAGGCCGAGTTCGTGCGCCAGGTCGACGAAGTAGGAGGCATCCTCGGCGTCGTTCACCATCGGCGCCATCACCCGCAGATCGGCGCCGGTCTCCGCCTGTGCCTGTGCGAGGGCGGTGAGCTGATCCCGCAGCAGCCACTCGTTGCGACGGAGGGCACGGAGCCCCCGGTTGCCGAGCGCCGGGTTGGGCTCCGGCGGCCCGGTCGGCACGAAGCGGAGGGGCTTGTCCGCGCCGACATCGAAGACTCGCACGACCACCGGCTGGCCCGCGAACCGCTGCAGCAGCGCGGTGTACTGTGCGCGTTGCTCCTCGACGGTGGGGGCGACGACCCAGTCGAAGAACAGGAGCTCCGTGCGCAACAGGCCCACACCCTCGGCGCCCAGGGCGACGGCCGCGGCGGCGTCGGCGTGCGTGCCGACGTTGGCCAGCAGGGGAATGGCGGTGCCATCGGCGAGCGCCCCGGCACGTAGCGGCACCGATGCTGCGGCCGCCCGGTCGGCGATGCGCTGGCGGGTCGTGGCGATCTCGGCATCGGTGGGATCGATGCGCACCGTGCCGCTCTGCGCATCCACGATCACCGTCTCACCGTCGGTGAGGTACACGTCCGCACCGGTGCCGACCACGGTGGGGATCGCCCGGGCGCGCGTGAGGATGGCGGTGTGGCTCGACGGGCCGCCGTCGCGGGTGAACACCGCGAGCACCAGCGCCGGGTCGAGCATCGCGGCATCGGCCGGGGAGAGATCGCCGGCACAGAGGATGTACGGCTGCGTCGACTGCGGGATGCCCGGGGCGGGAACACCGCGCAGCCGGGCGATCACGCGGCGCGACACGTCACGCACGTCACCGGCCCGTTCGGCCATGCGACCGCCGAGGTCGATCAGCGCCGATTCGAACACACGGAAGACCTCGAACACCGCCCGTTCGCCGGTGAGTCCGTGCGCGATGCGATCGTCGACATCGGCGAGCACAGTGGGGTCGGCGGCCATGAGGGCGCTCGCCTCCAGGATGTCGCGGGCCGTGCCACCGACAGCCGCTCCACGGGAGGCGAACTCGGCGGCGACCTCGGAGAGGGCCGCACGGGTCGAGAGGACCTCGGTGGCGGCATCCGTCGTCCTGCGCACGAGGGCCGGTTCGGCCAGGGGATCGGGCATGCACAGCACCGGTCCGACGGCAAGCCCGCGGCCGACGCCGACACCCCTGATCTCCATGGGTATCCTCTTCCTCGGGCGCTCCATCCCGCGCAACTCTACCGGGGGCTTTCGACCGTCACGAGGAGCAGCATGAAGTCAATCATCGCCACGATCAGGCTGCTCGTGAAGCGGATCATGGCCTGGCGCGCGGTGCGGGTGTTCCAGCTCTACTCGCAGCGCAACGGGCCGATTCTGGCCGGCGGGCTGAGCCTCACCGCGCTCTACAGCGTTTTCGCCGCCCTGTACGTCGGCTTCGCCGTGCTGGGCCTTGTGATCGAGTCGGATCCGGGATTCAAAGACGCCGTGGTGAGCACCCTCTCGACGTCGGTTCCGGGGCTGATCGACACCGGCAACGGTTCCGGCGGAGCGATCAAACTCAGCGCGCTGTTTCAGTCGCGTGTGCTGGGCTGGAGCGGCATCGTCGCCCTCGTCGCTGTGCTGGTCACGGCGCTCAGCTGGTTCGCGTCGGCGCGCTCGGCGGTGCGCGAGTTCTTCGAGCTTCCGCCAGACACGACCTTCTTCCTTCTGCTCAAGCTGAAGGATCTCGGACTGGTCATCGCGTTCGGCGCCGTGACGCTGTTCTCGGCCGGTCTGTCGATCTTCTCGACGAGCGCACTCGGTTTCGTGTTCGACCTCCTCGGCATCGATCGGGAGTCGGGCTTCGCCGTGACGGTGGCCCGCATCATCGGTCTACTCATCGCCCTCGCGATCGACACGGCGGTGCTGGCGGCGCTGTATCGCGTGCTCGCCGCCACCCGCATCCCGCCCCGGCAGTTGCTGTTCGGTTCATTGCTCGGCGGCATCGGCCTCGGAGTGCTCAAGGTGCTCGGCGCCACCATCGTCGGTGGCGCGAGCAAGAACCCACTGCTCGCCTCGTTCGCCGTGCTGCTCGGCCTGTTGGTCTGGCTCGGCCTGATCTGCCAGGTGATCCTGCTCACGGCCACCTGGATCGCGGTCGACGTGAAGGACCACGGCGAGTCCATCGTGCCGAAGCCGGCGACGAAGAGCGTGCGCAGACCCCCAGAACACCACCGCCCGCGAGCCAGGGCTGTCAGTCCCCCCGGATAAACTGGGCGGATGACTACCGCTCTGCGCATCGCGTCCGTCAACGTCAACGGGGTGCGCGCCGCGTACCGCCACGGCATGGGCGACTGGGTCGACTCGCGCGGCGTGGACATCCTCGCCCTGCAGGAGGTGCGGGCGTCCACCGAAGACCTGGAGAACCTGCTCGGCAGTGAGTGGAACATCCTCCACGACGAGGCGACGGCCAAGGGTCGGGCCGGCGTCGCGCTGGCCAGCCGCGGCAAGGCGGAGATCCACCGGGTCGACCTCGGCGAGGAGAAGTTCGACAGTGCCGGACGCTGGCTCGAGGCCGACTACCGCGTCGGCGATGAGATCGTCACCGTCGTGAGCACCTACGTGCACTCCGGCAACGTCGAAGATCCAAAGAAGATGATCGAGAAGTACAAGTTCCTCGACGCCATGACCAAGCGCCTGCCCGAGGTCGCGTCGCACTCTCCGCTCGCCGTCGTGGTGGGAGACCTCAATGTGGGTCACCGTGAGCTCGACATCAAGAACTGGCGCGGCAACCGCAATCAGGCCGGCTTCCTGCTGAAGGAGCGCGCCTACTTCGACAAGTTCTTCGGCGCGGCGGGTAAGAACGTCACCTGTGTCGACGGTAAGACCCGTCGCGGCCTCGGCTGGGTGGACGTCGGTCGTCAGTGGGCGGGCGAGGTCGATGGCCCGTACACGTGGTGGTCTGCGCGGGGCCAGTCCTTCGCCAACGACACCGGCTGGCGCATCGACTACCAGGTCGCCACCCCCGACCTCGCCGCGAAGGTCACGAACTACACCGTCGACCGTGCCGAGTCGTACGACGCACGATGGTCTGACCACGCGCCCGTCGTCGTCGACTACGCCATCTGACCCCACCCTCGTTTTTTCGCGTCCCGCGTGGGCGCGCTACTGAAAGACTGTGCACATGAGCTCCCTCCCCCGCCTGTTCTCCGGCATCCAGCCCTCCGCAGACTCGCTGCACCTCGGCAACTACGTCGGTGCGCTGGTGCAGTGGAGGGAGATGCAGGCGACCCACGACGCGTTCTTCTGCGTCGTCGACCTGCACGCCATCACCGTGGCGCAAGACCCGGCGCTGCTCCGCGAGCAGACCCGGCGCACGGCTGCGCAGTACATCGCGGCGGGCATCGACCCGGCGCAGTCGACCCTGTTCGTGCAGTCGCACGTGCCCGCACATGCCGAGCTCGCCTGGGTGCTCAACACGATCACCGGCTTCGGCGAGGCCAGCCGGATGACCCAGTTCAAAGACAAGTCGGCCAAGCAGGGTGCCGACTCGACCTCGGTGGGGCTGTTCACCTACCCGATCCTTCAGGCCGCAGACATCCTGCTCTACGACGCGACGATCGTGCCGGTGGGCGAAGACCAGCGTCAGCACATCGAGCTGACGCGCGATCTGGCCCAACGCTTCAACAGCCGGTTCGGCCCGACCTTCGTGGTGCCCGAGGTGAGCATCCAGAAGGAGAGCGCGAAGATCTACGACCTGCAGAACCCGACCGCCAAGATGTCGAAATCGGGCGAGTCACCCGCGGGCATCGTCTGGCTGCTGGACGAGCCGAGCGTGACGGCGAAGAAGTTCAAGTCGGCGGTGACGGATGCCGGGCGCGAGGTGCGTTTCGACCCCACCGAGAAGGCGGGCGTCTCCAATCTGCTCACGATCATGTCGGTGCTGAGCGGCACCTCGATCGAGACGCTGGAAGTCCAGTACTCCGGTCGTGGCTACGGCGACTTCAAGAAGGATGTCTCGGAGGTCGTCGTGGAGTCGTTCGCGCCGATCCGGGAGCGCACCTTGGAGTTGCTCGCCGACCCGGCCGAACTCGACCGGGTGCTCGGTGCCAACGCCGACCGCGCGAACGAGGTGGCGTCGGCGACCCTGGCAAACGTCTACGACCGCGTCGGCTTCCTGCCCCGGCGCTAGTGGAGTTCGTTCCGCTCCGTACGGAGCGCATGGTGCTCGACCTGCCCGTGCACTCCGACCGTGAGCTGGTCGCGGAGTACTGCGCAGACCCGGTGTTCGAGCGCTTCATGACGACGCCCTGGCCCTACCGACTGAAGGACGCCGACTTCTTCGTCGACGAATTCGTGCCGAAAGGCTGGGCGGACGGCAGCGAACTGACCTGGGCGCTGCGATCGGCTGCGGGCGGCCCGCTGCTCGGCGTGATCGGCTGGCGTCGCCAGCGCCAGGAGCTCGGCTTCTGGTTGGGTGGTCCGCATCGCGGGGTCGGCTACATGACCGAGGCGACGATCTCGCTGACAGACTGGCTGTTCGAGACCCAGGGGCAGGACATCGTGCGCTGGGAGTGCATCCAGGGCAACGCGGCCTCGGCGGGCGTGGCGCGCAAGGCCGGATTCCGGTACACGGGTGAGCGCCGGTCGACCCTGCCGATGCGCAAGGGCGACCTTCGGCCCTCGTGGCATGCGGAGCTGCGTGCCGGCGACCCGCACGAGCCGACATCAGGGTGGCCGGGGGTCTGAACTCGCGGGCGTGGGCGCGACTGGCCGAACAGTCATGCAGCCAACAGGATGCGCGGCCCGGCAGTACCGATCTGGTCCTGTTTGCGGACGATTCGGCGATCTGATCATGTTGGCGGACGCGGGAGCGGGAGCGGGCGGAGTGTGCTCGGGGCTGAGCCGTGGGCCGGGAATGTAATCCGCAGAACCGCGTTGACTATGCTCGTAGCAATTAGTTAGTGCTCCGGGGTCGGTGAGAATCCGAACCGGCGGTGATAGTCCGCGACCCGCGGATCGGCGAAATCCGGTCAGCGGTTGAGCCGGTGAAATTCCGGTACCGACGGTGATGAGAACGATCCAGCGATGGTGGTTCTTCAGTCCGGATGAGAGGAAGCACTCGCGAACGACCGACGACCCGATTCGGGCCGCCCGGCGTGCGCGGCACCCCCGGAGACTCCACCCAGAGGACACCGGATGACCGCCACAGCACCAGTGCAGATCGAGCAGGCCATGCGCCACGCTCTCTCGCTCGCTGCCCACGGCCCCGCCTGGGGCGTCAATCCGCAGGTCGGCTGCGTGATCCTCGCCGCCGACGGCACGGTGCTCGCGGAGGGCTGGCACCGCGGTGCCGGCACCGCGCACGCCGAGGTCGACGCGCTCTCGAAGCTCTCGCCCGGCGAGGCTGTCGGCGCCACCGCCGTCGTCACCCTCGAACCCTGCAACCACACCGGGCGTACCGGTCCGTGCAGCGAAGCGCTGCTCGTGGCCGGCGTGAGCGAGGTGTACTACTCCGTCGCCGACCCTGGCGAGCGCTCCGGCGGCGGCGCGCTGCGCCTGCGCGAGGGCGGCGTCGCCGTGCACGGCGGCCTCCTCGCCGACGAGACCGAGCGCGCGATGCGCGTCTGGCTCACGGCAGAGCGACTGCGTCGCCCGTATGTCAGCGTGAAATGGGCGTCCAGCCTCGATGGACGAGCCGCGGCATCCGACGGCAGCAGCCAGTGGATCACCGGCACCGCCGCCCGCCAGCGCGTTCACGAACAGCGCGAGACCTCTGACGCCATCGTCGTCGGCACGGGGACCGTGCTCGCAGATGACCCGAGCCTGACCGCGCGCGGGGACGCCGGCGAGCTGATGCCGCACCAGCCGATTCCGGTCATCATCGGCGAGCGCGGCATCCCCTCCGATGCGCGGGTGTTCCAGCATCCGCACCCGCCGATCCTCACCGCCAGCCGCGATCTGCCCGCCATCCTCCGCGGGCTGTTCGAGCGCGACATCCGTCATGTCTATGTGGAGGGCGGACCCGCCCTGGCCAGTGCCTTCGTCGCCGCCGACCTCGTCGACGAGTACCTCATCTACCTGTCGCCGACCCTGATCGGCGGGCCCATGACCGCGCTCGGCGATCTCGGGGTGTCCACGCTCGGCGACGCGCACGCACTCCGCATCGACTCCATCGAGCAGCTCGGAGACGACCTGCTCATCAGTGCTCGTCCGAACAGCGGCGCGCACCCGAACGACAGAGAGCACTGACATGTTCACCGGAATCATCGAAGAACTCGGCACCGTCACCGACTGGTCACCCGACGGCGATGCCGCACGCATCACCGTGCGCGGCCCGCTCGCCGTCGACGGTGCGGCCCACGGCGACTCGATCTCGGTCAGCGGCGTCTGCCTCACCGTGGTCGACCAGGGGGTCGACTGGTTCACGGCGGATGTCATGGCCGAGTCGATCGCCATGAGCACGTTGAAGACGGTGGCCGTCGGCACCCCGGTCAACCTGGAGCGTGCCGCGAAGGTCGGCGACCGCATCGGCGGCCACATCGTGCAGGGCCACATCGACGGCACGAGTGAGCTGCTCGGCGTCACCGAGGGCAGCGCCTGGCGGGTGCTCCGCTTCACCCTCAGCCCGGACCTCGCTCCGCTGGTCACCCGCAAGGGCTCCATCGCGGTCGACGGGGTCTCCCTCACGGTCAGCGCGGTCGGACCCGACTGGTTCGAGGTGTCGCTCATCCCCGAGACCCTGGCCGCGACGACCCTCGGCGCGAAGACCGTCGGCGACTCGGTGAACCTCGAGACCGACATCCTGGCCCGGCAGGTCGCCCGATTCCTCGAACTCGGCGGCGGCGCCCACGAACACGACCTCGGTAGTTCCATCGACAGAAGGAGCGGGCTATGAGTCTCGCCGACATCCCCACCGCCCTCGACGCGCTCCGCGCCGGGAAGCCGATCATCGTCGCCGACGATGAAAGCCGCGAAAACGAGGGCGACGTCATCATCGCCGCCCAGTCCGCGAGCCAGGAGACCCTGGCCTGGATGGTGCGCAACACCTCCGGGTTCATCTGCGCGCCGCTGACGGGCGAGATCGCCGACCGTCTCGAGCTGCCTCCCATGGTGGTCGACAACCAAGACCCGCGCGGCACCAATTACACGGTGAGCGTGGACGCCGCCGACCGCATCAGCACCGGCATCAGCGCCGCCGATCGCGCGCACACCCTGCGCGTGCTGGCCGCGCCGGACTCGACGCCCGCCAGTCTTCACCGTCCCGGTCACATCCTTCCGCTGCGCGCGGCGGATGGCGGGGTGCGCGAACGCGCCGGCCACACGGAGGCCGCCGTTGACCTGCTGCGCCTCGCGGGACTCGTGCCGGTCGGCGCGATCTCCGAGATCGTGGCCGAGGATGGCGAGATGATGCGGCTTCCCGAACTGATCGAACTCGGCGAGCGCGATGACGTTCCCGTGATCACCATCGAGGCGCTGCTCGAATATCTCGACGCGTCCGTCGACGAGGTCGGACTGCCCGGAGCTGTCATTCCTGAGACCTCTCGGGTGATCTTCGAGGTCGAGACCACCATCCCCACCGCCCACGGCAGCTTCCGTTTTCGCGCATACCGCGACCGGATGACCGGAGCAGACCACCTTGCCGTCATCTCCGGCACCCCGACCAACGGGACGCTGCTGCGGGTGCACTCCGAGTGCCTCACCGGTGAGGTGTTCGACTCGCAGAAATGCGAGTGCGGGCCACAGCTCGACGCGGCGCTCGACCTCATCCAGAAGGAGGGCGGCATCGTGATCTACATGCGCGGGCACGAGGGGCGCGGCATCGGCCTGATCAACAAGCTGAAGGCCTACCGCCTGCAGGAGGACGGGCTCGACACCCTCGATGCGAACACCGCCCTCGGTTTCCCCGCAGACGGCCGCGACTACGGCGCTGCCACCGCAATCCTCGACGACCTCGGCATCAGCGAGGTCCGCGCGCTCACCAACAACCCGGAGAAGCTGCGCCAGCTGCGCGCACACGGCATCACCGTCACCGAGCAGGTCCCGCTGGTGGTGGGCGTCGGCCAGTTCAACGAACGCTACCTCGAAGCGAAGCGCGACCGGATGGGGCACCTGCTTCCCAACGACACAGAACTCGAAGAGTCGGCGCGCGCCCACCAGCGCATCCTCGACGTACAGAAAGGACACCTCGCATGAGCGGCGACGGCGCACCCGAGATCATTACTGACGGCACCGGACTGAAGGTCACCATCGTCGCCGGACGCTGGCACGAGGTGATCACCGACGGCCTGCTCGCCGGTGCGCACCGTGTGCTCGGTGACTCCGGCGCCGAGGTCACTGAGATCCGGGTTCCCGGCAGCTTCGAACTGCCCGTGGTCGCAAAGGCCGCGCTCGAGAACGGGGCGGATGCCGTGGTTGCCCTGGGCGTGATCATCCGTGGCGGCACACCCCACTTCGAATTCGTCTCGGATGCCGCGACCAGCGGTCTGACACAGGTCGCGATCGAGACCGGAAAACCGATCGGCTTCGGCGTGCTCACCCTCGATGACGAGCAGCAGGGCATCGACCGGGCCGGACTCCCCGGGTCGAAGGAGGACAAGGGCGCCGAGGCGGCAGAGGCCGCGCTCGCCACCGCCGCGCTCATCCGCAGCCTGCAACGCTAGGGTGGTGGGGTGGTGAATCCCTTCAAGATCTTCGTGCTCATCGCCGTCGTGCTGGCTCTGGCGCTGGCGGTCGGTTTCGTGATCGTGGTGTTCTTCCAGACCGGCGCACAGCCACAGAGTCTGCCGCTGCCGGTATTCGGCGCGCGCGTTCTGTGACCTCTGCGCGTTCTGTGACTTCTGGCGGCTCGACCACCCCGCGGCCGAGAACGGCACGCCCCGCGCCGAAGGCGCCGAGCCGCGTGCTGCTGCTCGCCATCGCCGCGATCATCGTCTCGATCGTCATCGGCCTCATCGTGCACGGCGTCA
>Ga0247735_1000259_pt1 | contig 22473 bp, 23 predicted proteins | sample UWRJL178409R2_FD_180934 | JGI IMG/M metagenome (GOLD analysis project Ga0247735, IMG submission 180934) | Plant litter microbial communities from Arlington Agricultural Research Station in Wisconsin, United States - UWRJ-L178-409R-2 | ecosystem: Environmental > Terrestrial > Plant litter >... | reverse complement strand
GAACCCATCATCTTCTGCTTGATCACCTTCGCTGGTGCCGGGCAGCGTTTAACATTTGGGTCTCAGCACTGCGTCGCTTCGCTTGGATGATCGGCGGCCTGTTTGGCTGTCTTCATGGCCTCAAAACCCATGATTGTGAGTTAGGCCCATCGCCGGAAATAAGATCAATGACGGTGAGCCCCAAACCCGGTTACTACCGTCTGTCCAGTAGTGTCAATGTTTATGGAGGCATTATTGGAGGGAGGGGGTGCAATATAAATAATATATGGGCCTGGACCACCCCCCTCCGAAATCCGCCATATAAAAACTCTTGGGATCAAGTATTTGGAGTTGATTGCAGCTGTACAGTAACTTGAAATGTCCGGAGGTCTGGTAACGCCTTTGTCCGACGCGACAGTGGGTAGTGGAGGGCGGCATCGGCTTTGGTTCTATGGAGGTGCAGTGAATATCCAAACGCAGAGTAACGCACTCGTAATTGTCTGAAGGTCTAAAGGAGCACGAGAACAACCGGCGTTCAAACCATCGGAGGGTAACTTTATCACGGTTATCGATAGATGAACTCTGCATGCCCCGCATGCCAGTAGATGCCAGTGCCAGTGTCATTATCAATGATCAGAAGCTTAAGCTTGCTGAGATTCCTTATCTGGGCAAGGATATCGCTTCGGAAACATAGTATTGCGTACTCGGAGTCTCAGTACCCACGCTTTCACGCGTTAATGGAAAGTAAATACAAGGGAACAGGCCTTGCTTTTCGAAGTCCGGTACTACCGTACGTTGCCGCGAAGATTCAGGCGTCCACCATGCGCGCCATGCGGCATGTCAGTAGGGAGTCTGACAGATATGTTTTAAAGTTCTTTCAACTACCCTTCCTTATCAGTCGGGCTGGCACGCTTAAAAGGGCCACACATTCAATCCACCCAGGTGACTAAAACGACTGCCAATGGCATTGGCAGGAACCTTGTCGATCGCTCCGTGAAGCACAAAGGGGGTTTGCGCCTAGCCTGCAAGTGCAATGATGCCATGACGGACTTCATATATGTAACATATACTCGGCATGTCTATGTATAGGATCTGGAGGTGATCTCATTTGTACCTTTCCGTCTCTTCACGAGGAACATCTACACAAATGCGCGCAATGGCGGAGAAAGTCTTTAGCCAACCAACTGCGTTGGTTGAGCAGGTTAGCTCTAGGGACGCCTCGCTTCTAGTAAGTTTTCTGAACTGAATCCCAATGAAGTTAGGCACGACATCGTCTCCAGGGGGGATCCGTACCGAACTTCCTGAACAGATGAGGAAAACATACCCAGCGGTCATCAGGGCCTCGCTGCCTTTCTGGTTCTGGTTTGTGAAAATTGGCTTAATTTTTGGACCTTAGACTTGTACAGAAGTTGGGATTCATAAACTTGCACCCAGGTTGAACTGGATTCAAGATCAGCCTTGATAAGACTTTCAATAAGGTGTTCGGTTGATGATGCTCAGGAGAGTTACATTCAATTCAATTGAACCATTACCCGCGAAGGTCGTTTGGTCTTTTTTTATTCTTCGCCTTTGACTTGCATACCGAGAACGACGGACTTATGGATCGGCAACCTATTTGGAACCACCGTCGCTGCTTCCGGTAAGGTGTCTTCTAGTTTATTTGGCAACACCCACAATTTTTTTCCTCCTCCCTTTGCTTGCTGTGCATTTGGCAGATTGTGGGATCCTCTGAGCTGGCACGAAACCTCGGTAAGCGCCGTCTGCTGACAGAGAAGATCTGGATCTGACCCGGCGGCAAAAATGACCAAAAAGGGACAGACCCATTAGCCACGCAACGAGCATCAGTTAGAATCCGCGATCTCAGTCCGGCGATTTCATTTGTATCGTATGTATATATTTGCTCGGGAATGGACTATGCAACCTTTCCTTCCTCCTCCCCGCTATTCAGCACAGCACACAGCCAAGGGAGCCCCACTCCCCTCAACTACCACCAATGGCGAGCAGTGCAGTATACAACGTAGGTCGTCCTTTGAACTTTTTGCTTTATTCATTAACAGCCCTTGCAGCATCGGCCTATGCAGCCAAGTGCTGTGCGCACAAACCCCACCCAGGCGGCTTCACAATCACCACCGTCTTTTGCTGATTCCCTGGATGCAATCAAGCACTGGCACGAATCGCTTCAGGCGGAGCTCACAGCCATGAGGGCCCAGCGCGACGAATGCGAGTCAAAGGGTGAGTTTTCAATTCCTCTTCGGTGTCCAGACCGTGACGTATATTTTACAGTCGATGCACAAGTCGCCGAGATGAATTCAATGCGACGATCGCTTTTCGAACTAGAAAGCAAACACACAAGAGTGTGCATGCAATATGAGGATGAACTCAAACGCCTCCATTCCGAATTAATGATTGCGCGAGGACAGCAGCCTAGCGGCATCATTGGACGTAGCCCACGCGTTCTAAGTATCAGCGACGCGCCACTCAGCTTCTCCCCTTCTTCCGCCGCGGATCCCCCCTACCACCCTCAAGGCAATCGACCTTTGACTCGGAATCACCTCCCCATCGAACGTGAGCGTGATATCGTTAGCAACGACCGCGAATTCCGAGGAAAGGCTAGGGACGAGTCGGATCGTGACCGAGAATACGACCAGCGTGATGCTAAACGACACAAGGCACACGAACAAGCGGGTAAGTCATACCATTCCTTCTCAATTCCGCAATCGCGTCTCTCGCTTGTGCATCCGTTCGGATGAGTTGAACCAAACCTCCTTTTTACTATTTTAGATATTCCGATGGGATCGCGTAACACACTTGGCGTACCGGGTCAGTCCACCGTGAAACCGCTGTCTTCCCAACCTCCCTTCAACAATTCGTTGGGCATCTATCGTAATGAAGCCGCCGGTTCCAGCTCGTCAACTAAATCAACATCAACGGCTCTCCCACCTATGAATCTGACTCCGCCAGCACCACCTGTCGAAGAACTTTCATTCTATAACGTCCCCCCTGAATACAGAAAAGAAGGCCCGGATTGGTACGTTGTCTTCAACCCTCAAGTGAAAAAGGCACTAGACGTCAACCTTCAACACACATTTGTACACGCGACGTGAGTGGTGTTGTGCGATAGAACTACCGTAATGGATGCTGATGATATCATTTTTTGTACCTTTTTTTGTTTGTTGATTCTCCCTCCGATTGCTGTGTTTGTCAATAGTGTTGTCTGCTGTGTCCAGTTCTCGGCGGATGGGCGCTTTGTCGCCACGGGGTGTAATCGAACTGCTCAAATATTTGATGTGCAGACGGGACACAGGATTTGGTACGTTGATGCATAACTTTTCCCTGTCGCTAGCGATCGAGGTGGTGGACATTAACTCACAATACCCTTTGACGCTTTCATAGCACAATTGAAGATGAGTCCGCACCGAAAACCGGAGATCTGTATATCCGCAGTGTGCGATTTAGCCCCGACGGCAAACTCCTTGCTACAGGAGCAGAGGACCATAAAATCAGGGTACGTACTCGGGCTAGTATTTTGCTTCGGGTCCAAGAAATCCTGATCGGTCCTTGGCCCTTTTTACCATTCAGGTATGGGACATCGCCAAGCGCCGTATCCTACACACCTTTAACGGTCACGAACAAGAAATCTACTCACTCGACTTCTCTCGTGATGGCCGGTATATCGTCTCCGGGTCGGGCGACAAAACCATGCGAATTTGGGACATGAACGACCAGTCTGGTCGTATCGTTGTCATTTCCGACACCACCGCCGTACCAGCTCCTGGCCAACCCGAGTCGGATGGCGGCGTCACGAGCGTCGCCATATCCCCCGACGGCACTCTTGTAGCCGCCGGCAGCCTGGACTGCTCGATCCGGATTTGGGATGTGACATCAGGAGCACTGGTTAAGCGCCTGCGTGGGCACGAGGATAGTGTGTACAGTGTCGCGTTCACGCCTGACGGAAAGGGGATCGTCAGCGGTAGTCTGGATAAGAAGCTCAAGTTCTGGGACATCACCAACACCGTCAACGAGTTCCTGCGGTCAAAGGATGGTCGTTCCAGCACACCGAGCACGAGCACCGCAGTTGACCGTCGTGGCAGTTCGCCGCCTGTTACGAGTTTCGTTGGTCATCGGGTAGGTCTATGTTTCAGCCACCATGCTCCCTCCCGAGCTCTTCATTTCATTTTTCTAAAACTCTATTCCCTAACCACCAGGATTTTGTCCTCTCTGTTTCTATCTCAAATGATGGCCGGTGGGTTGTTTCGGGATCAAAGGACCGCAGCGTTCATTTCTGGGATCGGAACGGTGCTCTTCAGTTCATGCTACAAGGTCATAAGAATTCTGGTGAGTCCCTGACCTTTTCTGCCTTGCGCATGGCTTCTTCCATGTCGAGCCCTCGTTGGGTCATATATCGATTGAACTTATCTCTAATCACCACACGTAAATCTCTTTCAGTCATATCTCTGGATATTAATCCCCTTGGGGGAATGCTGGCCACTGGAAGTGGAGACAATACTGCCCGTATATGTGAGTTCTTTTCGGCTTGGACAAACTTCGAACGACCTGAGCTGACAACTTTGTTCGCTTGCAGGGACATATTCTGCTATCTAATTACCTCGCTTTGTTTCGCCATCTCCTTTCTTGTTACACTCGCATCTCGAACTCTCGCATGGAAATCACTTCGCACCACTCTACAATACAACACTTCAATGCATTTACCCCTCATTTACTTCCCCGTCTAATCAAATTTATTACCATTACCGCCATCCATCTCGTTATGTACCATGTTGTGTTCTTCGCTTTCGTCGTTAACATTGTCGGTTTTTACTTACTACTACTATATCATCGAAGAGATTTATTATGTACCAGCACTACATGTCTTTTTTTGTCTTTTGTACCAAATCAACCCTACAACCATGTTTGCAAATGGAACAGACTATTCACCTACTGGTCATCGTCATGTCGATCCGTGTCATTCTGACCCATGCACCACTCTTTGATTGCACACGGGGGCATCGTACCCGCGGGTTCGTCCCCTGCATCCGTCAGGAGCAGAGCCACAACGCCGTGAGGAGGTACAGCTCGTGCCGTAAAGTTGCGGACTGCGGTCCCGTTATCCGTGTGAGTCCATAGATCCTATAGGGACACAGAATCCAAATAAATGATTGCTCTCAGAAAACTGGAAAAGAAATACCAACCCGAACGTTGTATTGTCGTCCAGCGCGGATCCACGGCGATTCTGTCAAGCGGAACCATAAATCGGCAGGATAATCCAAAGAGTTGAGCTGAAGGGGATATAGTGGATTCAGTGACCCTTCGTGAGGGGATTAAATAGATTTGGCAGCTTACAAGCATGAATACGGTGCCATTCTGACTTTCTCCACTCCAGAATACGGCAGGGTGAGTGCTATCGTATGTCCAATCCGGCTGATTCGGAACGAATTAGCGATGTATTGATACGCAGAATTTTGCAATGGATTTAGTGCTTACGTTTATTCCCCACCTGAAAGGTGTTACCGATGTGCCTACAACTGGGTCTTGGTTGATAGCGATGATTTCCTTGTTCTTGAGGATGCTGAGCATCTCGGGCTTGACTCTCGAGAGCTATTTGTGAGAGTGATATTAGTGTTTGCCGTTGCATCCGGCATAACGACACTCACGTCAGTACTCTAATGGATGCCGTCAGTGTCAACTCTGAACAATGGACGTGACAAACTCAACGATCAATAGAGGGGACTTCATCAGGGCCCAGACCGTGAAATGGGACTTGGCTTCATCGTAACTAAGATCGCCGTTGCCGCTAGACTGAGCATCAGCATCGATGGGAGAGGTGTGAATTGCAAATTTTCGTTACACTTCGAGCTAGCATATCAATCAGCAACTCAGGAAACAAAGCTTGAAAGAAGTGAACTTACGATATCAAGATCATTACGGCCGTAGAAGTCGGTTGACCAAGCGTAAAATGAGTTTCTAGTCAAAGAGAAGGTTTAGTTCGTTCTAGAAGAAATCTAGATTAAGCGACGTACTGGTTTATAATGCTCGTGAGGGAATGCCAGTTGGCACCTACAATTATCAACGACATTCAAGCAATAAACAAACCCTCAAACCGGCATCCGGACTCACCAATATCATCCGTAGTCTGGATACAATTGATTAAAAGAGACAATCATAAGAACGAGTGACCTACCCTCCAAGAGTGACCAAGCCGCTTCCCCCAAATCCATGGTTGCTCCTGTCAAAGCTGTCAGTCATAGCTCAAGTGATTCCACGGACGCCTACATACCCGACCCCATTCGCAAAGGGAGAAAAGGAACGGCGGTTTTCCAGACAACTTGCTCAGGCTTTTAATAGCGTTCGACATACGTGTGTATTCTGCCCATTGCTGTCAGCAACGGATCGACCTGAGCATTGAAGGTACCCACTGCCAACTATGCCCTCCTTGATAACCTCGTCATGGGGCACTGATAAATCAATCAGCGCAGCGCAGTAGAGTAAACCTAGTTATTCACCTGCGCAATTGTCATATCTGATTGAATTAGACATGAACAAATCATTTTTTTACAATGAAAGAAGAAAATACTTCAGTAGTTCGAAACCCCAGTCCTGGAAGGTTTTGATGTCTCTGTACGCGATCATAGTTAGGCCCAAGTGCTTCTGCGGACTGAGCTCAAAAGCAGCTACCTTTCTTCGTTCATGAATGATCCTGGATATAGCTGGCAAGTGAACCACCCGGAATCACTATACTACATCAAAGTAGAGGGGTAAGGTTAAGAAGTCTGACAGGGAGAAGGTCGAGGAACGCACGATGCCCGCTTTGCTACATCACCCAAACGTATATGAATATTCGTGATGCGAGAAGTTCGGGATTCAGCTCACAATCCCAACTTGTGGATCTTGTCGGTCAACCACTTCATTCCAGATGGAAAACGCTCCTTGTCTGTAGGCAAAACTGAGATAGCATTTCTTTAAGCCAGTGTTTGTTAGTCCTTACTTGCAATGATATCGCCGGAAGCACTTCGGTTTTTCTCTGAGTAGCAATCATCGATGTTGATCCAGTTGTACCCAACGTCCTGTAGGCAGCTTCAGTGCATCTTTTGGGTCGATGAATAACAGGACCATACCAGCAATCCCAAGTCTTTCATATATTGAGATGTCTCGAGAATCAGGGACTCGTTGATGCTGCACTATTAAAGTGTTAGACATAGAAGCCACAGGCATGGAGACTTCGCACATAGTATGCATTCCAAGCTACGGGCCACCCGGTAAGCATGGTCTCCAGTGAAAATGTAATAAACTCTTACTATTGTAGCCCATAACTTATTCAAACATTTTAGTTGCTGTTGAAGGAAGTAGCGATACTCAGACTCACAGGGAAGCTTGCCTACGTCCGCTCCGAGGTCAAGAGATTTGCCTCCACGGACGTTCCACACAGTTGCCAGTGCAGCTACAATGAAAATACCAATAGTCATGGCGATGGTAAAAGGCGTTAACACGAGTACTATCCCGCGCTTTCTTGCTACATTGCTTTCATTTGCTGTATATATATGAAGGTCAGTAGATGCTCTAAAGAGGACTTCTAGAAGGCGTACTGGATGTATGCGCCTGTCCACCTGAACCATATGGATGATCTATTGACATGGTATATTTAGCACAGGTGGTCATCTGCGAGCAGTAGAACTCACTTACAATGTCAGACCAAGGCAAAGATGATCTTGACGCTAGATACCACAGGGTAAGGTAAGCCTTCGCGCTGTCAATGCTTCTCCCGAAGAGACTCACAGAATCGTCACCATTCATACTGCGATCCTCGTGGACTGCGTTTCGTGATGAGAACCCATATGGAAGTGGGCATTAGAAGCCAACTCACAGGATCTTTCTTGCATTTGCGGCCCACCTTCTAACAAGCGAAGCGTCAGTGCCGGAAAGAATCGAGTGTTTCAGTCGCGACTGGGACGCACCAATGAGCCTTTCATGCGAGGAATGACCCTCTTCTACTGGCAGAGGAGAGTAAACTAGAATATTATGATCCGTTCAGAGGTTACAGCAATCATGCATCGTGGTCAGATGTTCACCTCTGTTGTACTCCATGACCCCGCTCGAGTCTTCGTCGTCCTTGGTAACTCCCACTTATACGTCCACGTCTTAGTGCAGAAATCCTCCTGAAGTAGCTCGGAAATTAGTCGCAGTATCTTGTACAGAGATTCTTGTTGATGCACTGCGAAGCTGGTGGTGGTTGGTGATAACCTTTGCACCGTGCAGCGCAGGCAGCCAATGGCGAAGGCCCATATGCGGTGACAGCCCCTGAGCACGTGTTGTCTGTCCATGCCGGATCCCTTGAAGCATACGCGGTCATGTGCGCAAATTTTACACGTGATGACCCTAAGTCGCGTTCGCGATGATTGTCATTGTCATTGATTGTCGTCAACAAACCACCAATCTCCCCTTGCACCTATTGTGCTAGAGCACTCGTATAAGGTTAAAAACGTCTGTGATTACCCCCTTCATCTGGTCTAACATATACGTCCCAGATGCCCGTCACCAGGCCCTCCCTTGAACTGTCTGTTGAGCATGGCGAATTGGTTCGGAAAGCAAGGGAGCTGCAAGTCCACCTCGAAGGCTCGGACCTTCAACTTGCGAAGAAAGTTATCGAGCTGAACGCTCGCGACACCGAAGGCCAAGCAGGGTCAGATAATGAGGATGAGGAGAACAAGGACCCCGCCATCGTGGCGATGGATGTTGCAGCCCAAATCGTAAGTTGATCCCATCCACGACGATCGTTGGCTAACCCTGTGCACTAGTCATATCTTCGAAAATTGAAATTTCAATATCTGGAGCAGAACGCGAAGGATAAATATGTCAAATCCATCGTTAGCGACATCGACGATGCGCCTATAGTCACGGCTGAAGAGAACAAAGAACTTTCGACAATAAATGAGGAGAAGAAAGAGAAGCTCAAGGTCTCGAAGGAAGGCCTTGTCGATATGCAAAACAATATCAGGCTGCTAGCGCCTCTGGTTGAGCAAGGTCAGTAAACGACCAAAACCGCGGACACAAGCTGACTATTTGCCCCAGACTACGTCCGAGTGAGAGAGGCGACGGATCGAGCCGCCTTTTTATCCCAGAAAATCATCGAAGCACGAACGTCGCTCATGCTACTTCGACAAACTCACCCTCAGCCACGCCTGACGATCCCACTCGCTGAGCAAAAACTCGCTGATCAGGTGACGGAGATGCAGATGTTGAGCGATAAGGTGCAGGATGTCAAGCAAAAGGGCAAGAGCGAAAAGTCATGGATCAGATCCAGCGCCTCAGAGCTAGAGAGTTTGCGGACTAACGCGACAGAAGCAGACAAGGCTGTAATGATGGCTCAGGTGGACGAGGATGACAGCAGACTCGTTCCATTGTACGACTGGTGAGCTTCTTACTTCCATAACATTGACATGCATTCTGACAACCGACCTCAGGTACAATGCATCTTTAACACTGCAACGCTCCCTCAACAATTTAGAGGAATCCCACTCCGCATCTGAGAACGAACTTCGACTGACATACAAGCTTGACTCGCCGTCGCCATCACCTCCCCATCGCATCACCATAACACTTATATTCGCGCCAGACACTAGACGCCTCGCTGATGCGCAAGTGTCGGGGCTAGACGAGCTGGGAGTGAATGTTGGGGATCTAATTGATGCACAAGTCCAGGTTGACGATGTCCATGGCCTTGTAGCTGCTGTTATAGCAAGATCAAGAGCAGCTCTAGCTGCTTAACTAAATTCTTCAGTCATATATATCCAGTCGTTTAGTCAATTTATTATAGAATCTATACTGTAGTGTTCTCAGTCTGAACTCCGTCTACACAACTTGAAGCCAAGCAATGGCAACAATATTAACGCCACCTGGTTCATTTTATCGTAAACGGCTGTTTTATATATACCTCCCGCAAACTCAACACAGACCCCAACTCTATCTGAGCTTTTACTCTTTAGTTTTCGCTTAGGCAGTTTTGTCGTAGGATAGTTTTATGCAATGCATTATAAAAAGTGCATCCAGGATTGCCGGCCCGGGTGCTATCACAGTGGCTCATGACCAGTGACTACCAAGCTTAGACAACACAGGTATCGAGGGGATTCAAACTGAGGTCTGCTTTACACCATGTTCACGATAGCGCAACTTGCTGGTGCCTTCGTCAGGCTTTTCGTCTTCGACGGCCTCTTGTCCGACAGTGGTGTGGACACTAGCGGAGGTTCGAAAACGAAAACGAACGACGTCGCCCGTCTCCCTGGTGAGTTCCCATATCGTTCTAGAAAACGACCAAATAACCAGACTCTTATGCCCGTATTAGTTCTTGGTTACAATAGTAAGCTAGTTGCCTCCACTGTCCCAGTTGTGCCTAACTGGACGATCAGCATGGAATGCCTACCAGGTCTGTGAAGTCGATCGGACATGTCTAGACCTTTTACCAACGTAGTTGTAGTGCAATATTGATGAAGATCTCGTATTAAAGACCGCGGAGCAAATGAAGGCCTTAGGTCTCCAGGTGTGTCGGTATTCACGTCGTCGTAGAGCGCACTGACCGAGAGCAACGCTCATTTTCACTACAGGCAGCGGGATACAACTATGTGAATATCGACGACTGTTATTCTGAAAAGAAACGGAGTCCAAGTGGCGATATCGTAGAAGGTCAGTAGTGTCCTCAGAGCTCTTGGAAACAGTATTGACACCATATCCTCAGACAAAGTCCGCTTCAAAGGTGGCATGAAGAAACTCAACAAGCGGATCCACGCCCTTGGATTGTGAGTCTCATTGACCTCGTTCTCGTTCTTTCCTCCAACTCAATCGAACAAAGCAAAACCGGAATTGTAAGCCTAGTAGGTGGGCTGCAGAATCTGCGTTAATGTTTGCTTTGCAGTACAGCGACGCAGGGTGGTTCACATGCGCGGGATATCCTGGTTCCTACGGCAATGAAGTTCGGGATGCGACCACCTTCGCTAACTGGGGATTTGACCTGCTAAAGTATGATTCAGTTGTCTATACATTCCACCCGACTTGGTATACTTATTGTATTGCAAGGTATGATAACTGCAATATTCCGTTTGATAACATCACTAGGGAGGGAACGGTTGGACGTGAGTCTCAGATATACATAAACCTAGCCATATGCGCCTCATTGACGCATGCGACCTCAGGATATCAACGAATGGCTGACGCGCTCAAAGAGGCCGGCCAGAAGTTTGAAAAATCATTCGTATTTTCCCTTTGTGAATGGGGATGGGTATGTCGTATTAATTTCAACCCGGATAGACTTTGACACAACCATAGAGCCAAGTATGGATGTAAGAAAAGCTCATCAATATCGACTCGGATAATTCTAACTGACAACTATGATTATATCATGCAGCTGGGGTGCAGAAATGGGTGGGCACAGCTGGAGGGTAAAGTGATTCGCGTGCTGTATATGAATGTATCTGAACATGCTTCTTATCCCAGACGACCTACGACATTAGGTCGCAGTGGAAATCCATTACTGATATTCTCAACACGTTAGTTGATAAATGATCTAACTCCATGTCCAAACTGACGAGAACTATCCCAGAAACTCTTTTTTGACTCATGCAACAGACTTCTACGGACATAATGACTTGGATATGGTATGTAGTTTGCCAACCCAACTGTCTCTCACTTATATTAGGCGCGATCGTTTCAGCTTCAAGTGTAGGTCACGTCCAGATACCACGGACTCTATGCTTAAGACTTCGGACAGTGGAAATGGCGAACTTACTTACGAAGAATCGAAGTCACACTTCACGGCCTGGGCCCTACTGAAATCCCCTCTTCTGGTATGTTATTTCTTTCCTTGTGATTACTTCCAAAACGGCTTTCCAACACAACCCCAGATCGGTACCAATGTGGGCTAATTTTGACAACTCGCCTGAATGATAAGCTCTGACAAGCTTTTCTGTCGAACCAGCTTACTGCAATCACTCCCGAGATTCTAGACATACTTACCAACCAAGAGATCTTGGCTATCAATCAAGATCCAGTGATTGGAAAGAGTTTGTCACCCTTTCGGTGGGGTATCAATGTAAGAGACATGTCAAATGAGGTTTTGCGTTCATCAACTAACTAATTCAGCCTGACTGGACTAGCAATAAGACCCATCCTGCTCAGTATTGGAGTGGCCGCTCTCAGAATGGGACCCTTTTCATGCTCGTAAGCGGTCGCTTTCTCATGCTTCTTGGAATTGAAGTAGCCAATGTCATGTAGCTCAATACTTTAAACAAACCCGCCACCATGTCGTTCAATCTGACCGAATCTCCATTCATTCGCGCAGGTCGTCAGTACTCCGTAAGGGTACGCACGTTTTCAAATTCCTGGCTTCGTCTTGAAAATTTAACATGACCTTCTGCTTCCGTGCAGGATTTATGGACACACACCGACAACGGAACCGTCGTCAGAACATTCATAGCGGAGGATGTACCTGCACATGGCGTCATCGCGCTACTCCTGGAGGATGCCGGTAATGAGCCTGAAGGTTTGTACCCGCCTTGCAGTGTCTGGTTGCAATGCACAGATAAGAATGGTACTCAAATCGGCGGATGATGTGTACTCTAACCAATAATTCTGTAACGAACTTTTCTACCAATTTCCAAACCAGCTTAAGGTTATTGCCTTACGTGACGAGTCACTTATCTCTATTGTTATCCTGCCGCTACTGACTCAGCCCCGTGTTCCGAGGAGTCGCGCCGAGTCGCATTTCCCATTTTTGGATTGGGTCGGCCCCGCCCTAGTCACATGATATTACACCGTGGAGCCCTTTATTAGATGCTACACGCGTAAAACGACCCCACTCCCCACTTCATCTTTAACAGCAACCTCCATCATGGTCTTGAGAAAATCGACGACGACGAAGAAGCCCAAGGCCACATATGTGGAACGTAAGTCATCACCTCAGTTTTCTTTTCGCAGTGGCTTATCACGCAAATTACTGCCGACTAGGTGTCCTACAAGCCTTCAGTCAAATCCAAAAGGAGCACAGAAAACACTCAGTCCACCGCGCAAGTCTCAGAGCTCAAGGTATGGTGCATTGCTTTATTTGCGAATCAATCACTCAATCGACTGTTTCCATTTGTTAGTGAAGAAGAACGTGCAAACCAAAAAGGAGAAGTTGGGGCCGCACTGGTCGGCATGGGTGAATAAGGCTGTTGGCAAATTGGTGAGTCCAGATCGTGTCATAATCCCCTCTCGTACTGATGCTGGTCACAGGAAGACGAAGGAATACTTGAGCCCGCTTCGCCTTCAGGCAGTCTGGCTCTCACCCCCAATGGGAAGCGAGCGTCAGTGCCACCGCCTTCATTACCACTGATCACCAATCTAATCTTTCATTATCCAGAATCTCTAGCGCACGCAAATCGCTTAAAGCTTCCAATGGTGGTTCTCCTACACCGCGACAAGAAGATTTGGTTTGGAAGCAGGTTACACTGCATAGTCTGAAACGGTCGCATGGAGAGTCTCACTATAATTTTGACCACGCTGCAAGTGGATCACCCATGAAGAAACGTGCGAGGTCCTCAGACGTAGGGTCACCCAGCAAGAAGGCCATTTCGAGAATGACAAAGTCCGAAGTACGTCAATCCACAGCTTTCAATTCAGTCAAGACTGACGGTTTAATATCCTCGTTGCTAGCTCAAGACGGAGCTTCAGGCTTTACAACGTTCTCAGGCCAATCGACGATGCGCCACTTCTCCATTAACCGACCTTGACGACGAAGAAGAAGTTCTCACCAGCCATCTAAGAGAAGAGCTCAGAGAGCGTGACGACGAGCTTGAAACGCTCAGACGGGAACTGGCCACAGCCAGGAAAGAGGCATCCATAAATATCGGATCTGACAGAATGAGTTTTGTCGGATCACCGGTCAGAGCAATGTACGTTAATGATATCGGTGCTGAACGATTCATTGACACTCTTACCTCAGAAACTTCAATGAACCATCTCAAACTCCTTTGAACCGGCCTTCCGCAGCTCTCCCTACCCGTCTCTACCCCAGGCCATCGGGCCTCACTCGTACTCAATCTGGCTCCTTTATATCTAACCTCAGCAAGCGGCCGACACCAGCGCCGAGCTCACCGGAAAGAGACCTCGACTACGAGGAGGGGGATCATGACACCGATATCAATACCGACTCTCACCATACTCTCCTTGTAGGTGAGCCCGAAGTTATGTCTGCTGGAGATGCGGAGATTTCACGCCTGAAGACTATGGGCGAGCAAGCAGGCATCGAGGCTATGATCGCGTCGCGAGACGCAACTATAAATCGACATCAAGCAGAATACTTGACCATCCAAGCCGAGCTCGCCGACGCTCAAAAAGCCCGCGATCTCGCTGAGGAAATGGTTACGGCGTCCTTCAGCCGCAACCAGGATCTTGAAGCCCAGGTTGGCACCTTGAGGGAGGAGAATTTTGCCAGCCATAACCAATTAGGTCTTGTGGGTAGCTCCAACGCTACTCTTCGACGTGAGATCGAAAGGATGCAGGCCGAATTGGCCGAGCTAGGACGTACAAAGGGGGTCTTAACAAACCGCCTCACCTTGGCCGACGAAGAAATCGATGCTCTGAAAGACCAAAACGGGGAAAGGGAATCGCGCATCGATAATCTCGTGGAATCGCTTTCGAGGACTGCCAATGATGCGCAGGTCCTTCGAGAGGAGGTTACCGGTCTCCAGCATTGTGTTGCTACCTACGAGGCCGAAGCTCGTACGCGGCGCCTTGTGCAGGAGGATCTTGAGTCTCGAATGCAAGAAAGAGAGGGTGACGTTTCTAGGTTGCGCAAAGAGCTGGAATTCTCGGAAGTCTCCCTTCGCGAATTATCCGAACGCCTTTCCGAATCAGAGTCTGCCTTGGCTTCAACATCGCTTGAACTGGAACAGGCGCGTGGTAACGTCGGGAGCCTAGAATCGAAGTCGGCGGATGCTATGATCCGATTGAGGGCGGAGGAAGATAAAACTCTTCAACTTACGAGAGATCTGGCAGAACGAAACGCGGAGGTACAGCTCGCCAAAGAACTGGCAATCGAAGCCCAGTCGGTCGTCGACGAACTCAAGGCTGAACTGTCTCTCCAAGCCACCACTTCTAAGCGCCAGAAAGAAGATCTTTCTCACATCCGAGAACGTTTACAACAATCTGAAGCCGCCCTCATCGAAGCCCAGGGAGGTTACGAGGTCGAGCGGGCAGCGACCGCTTCCGAAATATCGCAGCTTCAGGCATTACTTGTTTCCTCGAAAACAGATCATGATCGCGTCCAAGCTCAATTGGTCGAGGCTCAAAAGGATAGGGTTCTTCTCACGGAGAATATGTCAAAGAAGGAAGGAGATTTAGCGGCCCTACAATTCAAGTTTGACGAGGTGCAACAGACGAAAATGGCTATCGAAGCTGATTTGGTGACCTATGTCGGAAAGACTCAGCAACTAGAGGAAGCGCTCCGTAACTACGAAGCTCTTAAGGCCGACGATCAAGCGGCTCTATCCAAACTACGGCACTCCTTTAAAGGGTTCCAAGAGGCGCAGCTCCAAATTTTTGGAGACCTGGATCACGCAGTAAGTATATAATCTGCTTTCAGCGAATAAATCCTGATACTCTGTGTGACCCACCTTCTAGGGTAATCATTCCCATTTAGACACCGTATCTGATACCGTTTCCACATAACGGATTAGATTGTGGCGTATTGTATCATGATCTCGATTCCTTCGTGCTCCGTAATTCTTGGACATATATTTGGTTTGAGTATATAGTTCATCAAAATTCTAATGTATGCTTACATTGAAATAATCTACGAACTTATCGCATCATCTGCCGAATTGACGAAGGAGATCTTGGGTGCTCTATTAATTCGGTCCGAGCGGCCCGTTATTATTGGAAGAACCTATGGAGATCAAAAGAAGCGCACAGAACTGTATACTGATTGTTTATGGCGGAAAGTACATAAGTACTAAGACGGAAAACTATTGCAGACAGCTAGAAAATATGCCTGTTAGTCCCTTGGCTTCATGCACCGGCCTAAGAGTACTGGAGTACTCTCACATTCTTCTAGAAGTTGGGCCAATCTGAGTTCGATTTCATGCAGGCGTACTAGTACTATAACATAAGTATCGTTACTCATCTTGAGTCCTCGGTACCTCATCTTACAGTCCAGCGGAAATAAACCCGTTATCTTAAGGCTATTTTCTATAAACCGCATCCAAACAATTGCGTACACCAGGTCGTCTTGAGCGCTCAATGACAACACTAGTGATAGTCGGCGGAAGATGGAAGTTTCAACCTCCAATTGCATGCGCAATGTCTCCTATCGCGATTGTAAAGCTTAAAATAACAGTGCATACCGCCCGGAGCCGGCACTCTCTTCTTGATCGCGTGGAATGACTAAAGAATGACTACATCCAGGGCGCTAAAATAAACTGCCCTTAACGATGAGCGACAGTACTCAGCGCAAGACTCAGAAGGTAAACATATGTGAATACCGGCTATCGCCCGATGGGCAGCGCTCGTCTCGGTGAGACTAGCAATGCGCCATGGGGCATAGTATTCGTATTTTCTGCCAAGATTGCGTTCATGCACTGATCGGCATGACACCTTTACTGAGTTCCCGAATGCAGCGTATCTGTATCATGATGTTTTTCCAGAAGAGTGAGAATAGCACGTCTGGTGAGGTGCACAGGACTTGCAGATCGCGTATTCATGGCATTCCGAATTAGTAGTGTGATTTCGAGGAGAATACATTTGACGGAACAAGCCACGCGACCGGAGCGACTTGACAACGTGGACGACGTCAAAGACATGTTTGTTCCGTTTTGACTATTCAGCGCCTGAATTATTCCACTGGATGTTCTTTTCTGACAGAGTCCCCTTGGTACCTATGCTGAGCCCGGCATCCCCACAAGCACGTGCACAGCGGATAGCAACGATGTGGCCGAGCAACTATAGGGGACGCGATCCCCTACCTAATGCAATGTCATTCCGGCTAATCAAAACCCTCTGTGGTCGTCGATCATCCGCCACATGGCGCGCGAAGTTCGAACTCATCATTGAAGCTGACAGCAATCTGGACGGATGCATGGGAAAGTTTCCATAACTTGACCGTGGATGGAGCTGAGGCGCTCCTGAACCACGTCCGAAAAAAACCAAGGACTTTTTGTCCACAAACCGCGCAATACTCTTAAATCTTGCAGGGCTACCTAAGTACGTACATCCTCGTGAGTATTGAGGAATGCGTGGTCGGAAACAAAAAGAATTTGGTGGGAGTATCTGAGTTGGCCCAATTTCGAGTTCCACATGAAAAATTCCACCGATACCAACCGATACCTACATGATCTTATCGTCTCCAAGCCAGCGATCTCAGCACTGCTGCAGATGTCACTACCCATATGGACATAGAATTTCATGGACAGAATGTGCCTTAGCAATCCAGCTTGGAGACGTCTGCCACGCGACGAAAACCAGAGATCTTAACCTACCTCTTTCATCTGTGTTCTGAATCGAATCTAGGCAAGTCTATCACGCTCAATGTGGCAGGGCGAAGGGCGGGATTTATTTTATGACTTTTATTGTGTGTCATCATGGAACAGTTATAAACGAGAGGTTCTCAGACTGGCACAACTCATCACATCATGGTTTTCCGCCTTCCCTCCCATCTCGAGTCTATCATTCCTGCCCCTTCCCAGCAGCGTCCGCAGCCACCGCCTTGGAGGGGCAATTTTTTCGTTATTGGAATGAGACAGTCGGATAGGAACAGCGCTCTTCCATTATCGGTCACCGCAGTTGAGACTGACGGCGAAAAGTACGTTGACCCACTCCATCTGCTCTACATACTAATTTGCCACTCATCCTAGCAGGGCATCACAGTGGCCAGACAGATTCAATGTCCGTGTTCTGTACGAGCGTCAAGTCCTGCGCGACTTTGAGATGTGGATGAGAACATATATGCCTCCCCTCCCGCTTTGCACATTTATGCCGAATCGTCTCCGGGATAATAGCGAACACACTAATAACAAAACCAACTTCCACTCTTTAGCAGCCTACCTTTATACGAACCAGACGGTATGTCTCCGCTCAGATAATGGTTAATCAGTTCATTCAGCCTTCCTTCTAGGTCGCGGTCGCGTCGTGGGCTCCTGGCACGTTTCCGGGTGCTGGACTCATTATCTATCCTGCTCGAAATTCCAGTGCCGTCCTCGTTGGCGCCCTCTTCTTCGACAACGCGTTCCCGGATTTCATCCTTGGAGGAGTTCCGTCTCCCATTTCGCCTGTCACCCCTCTGGGCCAACCCTCTCAGCACCCCCATTACCAAACCAATATCATCACCAACGTTCCTTATGGCTCTTCTCCCCTTCACCATGCACCGTCTTTGTCCCCACATAACTCTGGCCCTAGCAGCCCCACAGAGCAGCCGATCGCATCTCACAGGCAGGATGCCTATCGCTATATAATGCCACGCTCAGGCCAACAGCCCTATTCGAATCTTGGGACCGAGGAGGATACGACCTACGGATCTTTCACTCCGTCCCATCATAATCCACCATACCCTTGAGCGATTTCGACACGCTCAGAGAAGAGGATCTAGACACCCTGATCCCCAGATCAACACTTTGTGCAAGGCATAAGAACAGTATCTCAATTCTCCAACCATCGCTCCTTCCTTACAACCCACTCATTATATTATACGGTATCTTTTCCAGTCTGCTGCTATCTCGCCTAACTGTATCATTTAGTCACATTTCCGTTTCGTTAGACATCGCTTTCGTTCTTCTGCCTCCCATCTATTATTCTCCCATAAACCCTATGTAGCCACAGCCTGGTTCCGATTTATTGTGTATCTATAGCGCCTCTGGTCTATCTGGTTGTATGACACCCTAGAAATATTTATTCACCGCACTACGCGGTCTTTTTATTATAAAAGAAAGTCACTTTATTCAGCTGTATCAACGCCCAGTTGGTCCGCTGAGGATACTGTAAACCCCCGACATAATGAAATTTGATCGTTCAGCCACATGATCATACCATCCCCTGGGCGCTAAACGTTCAGCAATTAAATTACCAAGTGCCATTTAGACTTCCCGTCCGCACATAAGGGTGTGAGTGTGTGATAACTTGCCTAAAGGATTCAATGAGATCGTCGCACAAAGCAGCTGATTTTTACACCCATGATCGAGCACGATGCCGAAATGCAAAGGAGTGCATGTGCATGGGAACGCTTCAACTGTAATAGGCAAGGAAAATAATCCAAATATAATTCATGAACACTCTCGACCGGGTATCAAACGATATTGACAGATATGCAAGTATGCAAGAGAAAAGAAAGCAATTTACAAAATAACAACCCTCTGCTAGAATTAAGCGGCATAACATCTACAATACGACCTTCTGTTGACTCTTCCTTGCTATAACTGGGGTTCCATTTCGTCCTCGGAACTGACGCTGACCACCGGCGTCGATGCTAGAACCCGTTTCTGCTTCTTAAGTGGAGTTTGGGTTGGGAAATCTTCTGCATCAGTGAAGGAGCGCTTTCCTCGGCTGGGGCTGTCTGTATTGGTGACCTCCATACCGAAATTCGTGGAAGGCCCCATCCGGTAATCTTTGCGGTGCTCGCCAGCCTCATGGTCGTCGACGTCCATAGCATTATCCATTCCCAGGTTCTCGCTGTTCGTACGAGTCTTGGTCTTCTTCGACTTGGGTTTCCTCACAGGCTTGGGAGATGGAACGTACTCCTTATCATTCTTGACAGCCCATTCGATTTCGATGATCCTATACCCATGGATTACCATCCAGGGGGGAAGAGAAGAGAGAAAAAAAGACAAACATCAGATATGTGTTCGCTTATAAGACAGTTTAAGGAGGAAGACGTGAATAACGAAGAGTATCCACCTCTCTTTCAATTTCATGTTGTCAGGGACGTATGTCTCCGCCTTGCGATAAAGATCGAGAGCAACATGGAGGTCTCCCCTATGGAAAGCAAAATTTAGTTTGACCTAGGCAATGATCTTGTGAACTCACTTCTCGGAATGAGCACGCGCGAGAGCAACGTACGCCCGACCCGTCTTCTTCTTGGAGACCGGGGAGAGCACGTCGGCAAGCTGGGTTTCTTTGGTTCCACGTTCACTAAGATACGGCTTGAGGACCATGACGCAGGATGAAATAATAATGGCTCACTATTTCTTCTCGAGTTCCTGGAGGCGAGACTTGAGTTCGTCATCGAGGTCTCTATGGCGCTTGAGGAGTGGGGTCAAAACACCGGATGGGAGACTGGACTCCTTGGCTGGAGATCTGGACCTAGTCCTTGCGACTTGTCCCTCCCTGCCAGCCGTCTCCTTAGCTCGTTCTTCGTCGTCTTGCCGCTGGCGCTCAGCCAACCTCCTGGTAACTTCTGCTTCCACTGCCGCTTCAACAGCCTTAGATATCTATTTAAAGTTGTAAGAATCTTTGATGAGGCACGAAGCAGAAGAAGGCTACCCGTTCGTCTATCTCCTTCTCCGTTAAACCAGGACCAAGACTACCAGATCGATCGCTGTCGTCGTCCTTCTCGTCTGTGATAGCTTGAAGTCTTCTAGATCCACCAACAGGGAGTGCAAAAGGTTGATACGCATTCCCACCTCCAAAAGCGGACATCCGTCGTGGCCTGGATACCGGGACCAGAGATGGCCGAGAACGGCCCGCTACTGTTCCTGTTCCTGATGTTGAAATGGCTTGAATGATCGCTGGTGCTGGTTTGGCCGCTGGAGGTTGAATGGAAACCGCAGCGAAGTGGGGTTTAGATGTAGGTCGGTTATCTGTGATTGAGGTATGACACATAGGGTGAGCAGAAATAGTGTCTGCGTTAGAAAATCTCAGCTTACCACGTTCATTAATCACAGGACGATTTTCCACATTCTTCGTACGGACTGCGAAACTTTCAAAGTTTAAAAAACGCAATCAGTGATAGAACGATCGAAAGGTACAGATTAGATGAGGGCTTACTTGAGGGTGTTTAGGGTATCTTGCCGGAACTTGAGGCCAGGAGCGAGATTGCAGATCAGGAGACCAACGGAGGAACCTCCAAGCGCGTCTTGCAGAATACGCGTCAATTTGGAATTGCGGTAGGGTATTCGTGACTGATGAAGCTCAGCTCAGACCACCTATGCAAGAATGAATACCACTTACTGCTCCCTGGTTGAGGGCGTGGACGACCTGACCAAGTACACTTAATGACTTATTAATCGCAGCTGATTCCGCCATTCGAGATGGGTCATTGCCCGTTAACTAAATAATGAGTTCCTGGTTGTGAAATCCTTGATCATGTCACATTACCTTGTTATTCTCCGAACCAGCGAGGTCAACGAGGTTGATTTTGCCAGAGAGCGCTAAAAGAGACATCAAAAGAAATATCAAGGATAACGGCCGATGAAGTACATACTCATATTAGCCACTGGGTCAAGCATGGTGGCCTCAATGGTCAAAACAGCATGGGATCGAGATGAAGCGTGATTCAAATTTGTTGCACCAACTGAACGATGTTTCGTAGCAGCGCTAAGGAGAAACATGGGTAAGCGTGTAGATGAGGTCAGAGATGTGGATAAGTCTGACTTGTAGAGGCTGTCGAAATCCTCGAAGCTGGCGATTGGAATGCTGCTGAGGTTGGCAACGAAAACCTGACCACTGTCGTTTGACCGTACAGGAAGTTTGGGAGCCTTTTAAGTTCACGTCAGTGTCTGATTTCAAGTGATATAAAGAAGCGTACGTTTTCTCTCGTGACGAGAAGGTCGTAGACATCATCCTTGTATATCTCCATGTAGGAGACCGACAGACTGGTTTGATACTGAAGCCCCCGCTTCTTCTCGAATAGCCCCTAGACGGTAAGATTCAGAAGGTACAAGATTTTCATCAGTGCCATTTCGCGTACCCTGACCACCCTGGGGATAACTCCTGGTTCCGTCTTGGTGCCCTGCATCGTGTGGGTCTTTCCCGATGAAGTGACTCCATAAGCAAAAATAGTGACGGTCTACAGGGGCCGTCAAAGGGAAAAACGAGCGAAAGGATTTTAAAAAACGCACCACTCCACTATACACAACGTCTATCAATGGCTCAACATCATTATGATATATTTCGTCCTGGGTGGAATCCTGGTCGTAACAACTTGTGAACCTACACAGAAATATGAGTGACAAGGGAATGGAAGCTAGAGACGCAGAAGACTGACGGAAATTTGAAGATCTGGGTCGGGTCTCTTGGATTGGGAACCGTAATAAAACTGCCACCAGAGGCTGAACTGGAAGACCCTCCTGTGTTGTCGGAGGGGTGAATGATTTTCACAGATTCATCGTCGAGTTCTCCTTGTAGGGTTGGCCTAAGACGCGCAGCAATCTTGACCTTGTGTATTGACATGGGGGTAGAAGAAAAGAGTCCTCGTTGCGGTCCAGTAAGAAAGAGGCGAACGATGCTTTCAACGTTTAAGTCGCAGTTGAAACCAGTCGCGACGGTCAT
>Ga0247735_1000258_pt1 | contig 22483 bp, 31 predicted proteins | sample UWRJL178409R2_FD_180934 | JGI IMG/M metagenome (GOLD analysis project Ga0247735, IMG submission 180934) | Plant litter microbial communities from Arlington Agricultural Research Station in Wisconsin, United States - UWRJ-L178-409R-2 | ecosystem: Environmental > Terrestrial > Plant litter >... | reverse complement strand
TTTTACTTTTCTTTTCCGATTCTCGGATGCGACGAGCTAATTTTTCAATGAACAGATCAGAACTGCTACGAATTACAGTCGGCATGTTTCGCCACATACGCCTTTGAGTACAAGCCAGGTAAGCTGGTATCTTCTTCCCTTTCTTTTCGGACTGTACTGACCGTGTGCATCCATAATTTCATTAATTCCTTTTCCAGGCTTTGATGGCGCGGTGAGTCTTGGCCGTGTGGGCAATGAAGAGCGGAGGCTTACACACCCTCCTTTTGTAGTATATTACTTGGGTATCGAACGATAAGAAGGCGTGGACGCTAAACCAGGGTGGGTTGGCTGCGGATACTCGGGTAGAGATTGCTGCGAGGCCGATTCCGCAGGAGCCGATGGTGGGTACTTTCCCTGTTATGCGATTTCTCTTCACAGAGCTGTGCTAACAAGGCCCTTTTGATTTATGTTTGATTCTGATAGTACCTCATCATGAACCTGGGCATGTCGACCAACTTTGGAGGCTTCGTCGATACCGACCATCTGACGTTCCCAACGAAGATGCGGGTTGATTGGATTCGGGTGTACCAGCCCAAGGACGCGATCAATATTGGTTGTGACCCAAAGGACTTCCCGACGAATGCGTATATTAACCAGTGCGTCTCGTCTTTTTTCTTCATTTTCGCTTCAGGCGTTTTGGTCGAACGCGGGTTGACATTCATTGCTTTATAGGTACATCGAAGCATATACGAACCCAAATCTGACAACTTGGGTGAACGATTATGGACAGCCGTTCCCGAAGAACAAGTTGACTTCCCAGTGTTAATTCGCTAGTGGGACGAACCGATACCCCATACCCCGGTGTTGCAGAGGATTGTATACCATCACAACAGCGCCTATGTTGTTGTAATCTTCTTTTGTGACCTTTTTGCTTGCAGACAGTACCTGTAGATGTAGAGCAGTTATAATTATTATGTAGCGTATACTAGACATTCCCTTAGTTCCATCCCCTAGTTTCTTTGACAGTGACATTTGACATTCTTTCATACCTTTGGAACATTCTTGACATTTCTTGCACTTGGTCATCCTTGCACATATCGCTCATTCCCCCAATCCCTCCACCATCCATACAATCGAGCTGGACTTGATACCGACTCTTGACAGACATTGCACAACAATTAATAGGATTAGCTATATATGACATTTCTGTTGCAAACATTGGTGATGAGAATATCTGTGTATGTTGGGCAGATAAATACTAAGGATGTGAGTGGGTCTATACATTGAATTTTCACAACAAACCATCATGCATCATTCGAAACGTCCAGCTTATGAGGGGTGCCCTGTGTCGGCTCTGCTGCAGAAGACGATCGTAGTAGCCCCCTCAGCTTCACCAGCGTCCTCTCCAACGCGATGATCCCACCCGCCGTCAGCCTAGGTACAGCCAAATCCAGCCTATCCTCCTCCGACACCTCTTCACTGCCTCTGCTCTTCTCTATCAGCCGTTGGGAATCGTCGATAACCTTCTGCAGACGCCTGTTGTGGTGGTAGAGGTGCGTGATCTCTGCTTCGAGTCCGCCTAGGGGTATCTCGAGAGCGCGTCGGACGAACCCACGGGAGAGTACGTAGGCTTTTTCGCTGTATAGGCGGCTAGTGGAAGGGAAGGTGTTAGTGAAGATACTGTGCTGATTTCAGGAGATTATCAAATTACCTATTTACAGTCCCTTCGTCTGTACCTCGTAGTTTTTCGTAGGCAGGTTCGCAGAACCATCTATTTGGGGTATGTAAGTTGTTTGATTGGCATAGGAAGGCAATAGACCTACGGTTCTTTAACTAGGACCAGGCCCTGTATCGACACGAGCGCCTGGAGGAGAGATGATCTCACTGCACTCCAGACCTCGTGCTTATCCCCAGTCCATGTACCTAGAATCGATAGGCATACTTTACCCTCTTCGTAGAGATTGCTGGGACAAATGTCAGTGTACGGAGAAACAATGAGACGACGGGCTTACGGATTCACTCGCCCATTTCCATTTGTCCAACTAAGGAAGTGGGCAATTGGAGGACTGTGCGGGAAGTTTGAGTCAAGCTGCCAATCGATTACGAAGGGTGCGTCTGCGTAGGGTGTATTCTCTGGGCCGATGATCAACGATCTGAGCAGGTCTGTCCGGTCTTCGTATGCTCGAACAAGAATGGATTCTAACGGAAGTTTTATCAGTCACAATACAACACTTGCCAGACGAGAAGAAAAAATTGACCTGGCAGAGTGCTGTCGAGAACCCGATACTCTCGCCGAAGGCGGGCCAGGAAAGATTTCGAGGGTTGCGCATGGGGGGTGGAAAAGAACGCATGATCTGGTGGTGCGGAAGATTGGATTTCGAATCGCTTCCAAATGTCGTCGTCGTCATCACCGTCTGGAACGTTGTCTTGTTGGGGAATTTCACTAGACACAACCGTTGTAGAATCTAGAGGTGTTTGTAAAGCGTTTTCCGCTGATGGTAACTCGAGCGTCACTGGTGAGTCCGTGACTATCTCAAGCGGTTCGGCAATGATATCCATATCTGCTGCTATATCTTCGGGGGAAATATCAACGTCCATCCGCTCGTCGTCGTGGCCGAAATCATCCATGCCGCCATGGTCGTCTACCCACTCGTCACCGTTCTCCGCCGGCTGCCACCCTCCATTTTCATTCATCGCCCAGACTTCCTCTTCCCCGAATTCGAAATCGGATAAATGCTCTGAGCCTTCATCCCATCCATCTTCCTCAAGCTGTTCGATACCGTCGAAGAGCCGCGTCAGTCGATTCAACGGGTGTGTGCTGACGCTGTAATCCGGGTGGGTAACTTCCACTGTCCCGTCCAAATTTAACTGCACAAGTAAAAGGCGTAAGCCAAGCAGTTTGAAGGAGAAGCTAACAAATTCTGACTCCTGAGACTTCACCACACCAACTAAGCTCACCGCTTCCTTCAATTGGTCTCCGCATTGGCCTTTCCATAGCGTTCATTCCACGGTAGGTAGCGATGTTAGACCCATGTTCATGCATCTCCTTCCGCCATCCTGTGAAGTCTTCACCTTCGAATGGATTCTCTCGCACCCACTGTTCCACTTCGCCGATCCGCGGTACCCTTGGAACGCTCATGCCGTTTGTGCTCCCTGGGGGGTGTATGAAGACAAAGTCACCAAGATGTACGCCGAATGAATCATTGCCAGTGATTGAGTCTCCCAGATCTAAGCCTGAAGTCCCATGAGGGTCAAGTTCAAGCAAAGATGCAAGTTCAGTGGTGCCCGTATCTGGGAAAAGTATCGATGCTGTGCGTTCAGACGCATGCACAGATTGCACAATTGCAGGCCGCTTTTGTCCTTCACTTTTCCACACGACATAATCACCGGGCCTGGGATACTTTTCAGTAACGCAGCGCTGGTGGTCAAGGTACCAAACTCACCAACAATCATATTCATCCGGGTTCAAATACGGAATGACATCGGTAGCCTCCAGTGTTTCTCGGGTACCATCTTGCCACAGTATATCAACAGTTGATCGAGTCTCCTTGACTCGAAACATTTGGACATGTAGAACACCTGTGGGGTCACTCTCTTGCCCGTGTCGTGTCTTTGGAAGGCCTTCTGTATTTCGGAGCTCGACACGGTCGCCGAGTCGCATTTCAAGGTCAGAACGACCAAGTATTAGCGTCAACTTGCTAAGGTCTTCGCCGGACCAGAACCGATGTGGACGAGGCTTTTTCTCTGACGCCGATGGGTGCAGCTAATCGTGAGGTAATGAGCCAACGTAATAGGAGCATTTTACAGGCCGAACACATGCCATTTGATTTAGGCCGAGCCAGGCAACAGCGTATGTGTTGTGTTTGACGGCCAATACCGTATCCTTTTCGCCTCCATTCGTCCTTGGAAAGAAACCGAAGAAATTCTGCAAGGCATTATCTGCAGGGGGGAGAATGTGCTACAACGAATTGGTTAGGGTTACTGAAACTGAAGACAAAGTTTGCGTACAGGACCAGTTTCTCCTACGTTGAGACGAGATCCTAGCTCGGGAAGGCGAACAATTTGCCCTGAAGAAAGTTGGACCACGTATTCATCGAAGACCTAGAACATATGAGTCTAATCAAGCCAAAGTGTTGACACGCATACTGACCTCCACAACCTTGGATAGGTCAGCTCGGTTCCAAAATTGGTGTTATTTAAACATACCTGTCCTATCCAGTCGTCATATGCGACATAATCCCCAATATCAGCTTCTGTCCTATCTTGAAGGTCAAAAACAGTCTTCCATCCTTCCACATCTTCACGGTTGATGGCGTGTTGTATTCGTGCCTTGACATTAACATTCGTGACTACGCCCGCACGAACATCGTTGTATGAGCGCTTGCAGTAGTCACCCGGTTGAAGGGTGCGATCCACTAGGCGAAGTTCGGATTCGGAAAGTATTTCACGTTTTCCATTATGGGATAGAAATGAGACGCCGACTTCTCCATAGGCAAGTGGTCTCATCAATGGATCCTCAGGTGGTGCTCCAGGAGGAAGATCTTCGTCGTGCCAACATCTCTACAAAATGAGCAGCATTAGCGTTGATGTCTGGCACGATCTGGACATACATCTTACCAGAACGATGCCAATATATTCTGGTTCTGAAACTTTCTGAACAATGTCTTGACCGAAAAGCTGGGTGCCAATGTTAGTTGGTGTGGTATTTGAAATCAAGGTCGTGGTCGTACTGACCTTCGTGCCCGAGGTTGCTTGCTTAACTGGATGAGGCATTAGAGATTTAGGGTATTAAATGGATATAGATTGTCAATAGTAAGGCTATAGCCAGTAGAACGAAAGAAACACGAGTGAAATTGTGGAATGGACGCGTTGTCGAGTGAGTTGGTACTTTGGGAGCCGGTCCGTCGATGGATCACATGACATACTTTAGTTCAAGTTCTTAGTTCAAACGTTCAAGAGCGAGAGTCTGAACTCACTTCAGTCATGTCAGGACTGGATGAACCTGGACAGCTTCCTGCTCTGTTGTTCGAAAGTACCCTCGACGAAGAAATTGACTTTTTCTCCCTGAGTCTGACAGAAGCCACCAATGCGTCTGAATCAATATTACCAGCGGAGCTCTACATCAGAATCATGGAGAACCTGGATGGCAAGAGTCTGTTGACCTGCATGCTTGTATGATTTCGGTTGTTTCTAATCCCCAAAATCTGTAATTAATTTTTTTCTTCTGCCAGATTTCTCGTCTGTTCAGAGACTTGATCGCCAGGACAGCATCCTTGCAATATGTTATTGAGCTCGCTGTCTCCAATCAACGCGATGAGCCTCTCTGCGATATGTCTTCTGCCCAGAAACTCGAAAACTTGAGAAGGCACCAAACTTCCTGGATAGAGTTGAAGAGGAGTAGGGAATATCGGATCGACATGGTAGATGGAAGTGCATGGGAACTCTGCGGAGGTGTACTGGCGCAAACCATGGCGGACGGCACCCTTGTTTGCCACCAACTTCCCTCGGATCTGAGGTCAATTGAAGAGAATTGTTGGTCTATTGGGCCATTTATGGGAATTCCAATACGAGACTTTGGAATGGACCCTTCTGAGGATATACTGGTGCTCATTGAGGACGTCACCAGTGCTGGGTAAGTCGTCGGCTTCATAATTTCAAGAAATGTAGGATTCACCATAAAACAGAACCATTCCCCCAAACAACGCACATATACATCACCGACTTCATTTACGTTCTTTATCGACTGGGAAAGTTCATCATCTTGCACTTGGGTGTCCTATATTGGAATTGCCTCACCTCCAAGACATAGATCCTGACCATGACTACATCATTCGAGTATCTGGCAATATCACTGTTCTGTTAATATCAGGAGATCAGGCGCAAATTGCGATATGGGATTGGAAAACTAACACTTTGCTCTGCGTAAGACATCGCTTATTTCCACGTAAAAACCTCTGACGAGAAAGACCTGCAGAATATTCGAGACAGCGGAGATATGGAAATCATGGCTTTCTCCCTACTATCAGACAAGTGGGTGTTATTGGGCATCAAGGACGAAAAAGATACTCCCTGTCTCGCCGTATGGGACTTCCGACAAGGAAATAAAGACCTCCAGGAGCTTGATGTCTCAAAGACCTTGGTTATCCTCAAGTACCCTATTTATGCCGGGTCACCCCGATTCTACAGCATGGATATTCGTACCAACCCTAGTCCCCTACGAAAAGACAAACCCTCGAATTCTCAGTGCCCTTTCTACCATGACCCAGACAATTTCGTCCTCGTGGTCACTGTAACATCATTCTTACATTGCATCCCAGCAGCGCATCTACTTTCTTTGGTTGCCTCAGCCCAGTCGGAGAAGACTGCCACCTATGAATGGGGCTCCTGGATCAATAGACAGACGTGCCTATTTATTCCCTTGAATCCTCCATCCGACGAATGGGTCTGTTATGTCTATGGGACTAAATTTGTCTTTGCCGACTGGGCTCGCCATCGAGACGAATCAAGTTGTTTGCTGCGTCTTTTCGATTTCAACCCACTCGCTCGTCGAGACGGTGATGAGACTAACAACTTGCCACCCCCTGGTTTAATATCTAAGCAGGAGATCGTGAAAAGTCTTCTGAGTGGCGCCTCCTTGCCGTATCGGTCATATGCTCTCTACCTCGAAGACACTCATGACCATTGTCAAGCTATGATAAGCGAGGACAATATCATTCTAGTTGATGTAAGTTTTGCTTTTTGCTTGCTTACTCCTTGTCTGATGGAAGCATTTTGCAGTCACCTTGCAGAGAGTTCAGAATACTTGTATTTTAATAATTTAGACTTTTTTCAGAGATGAAATAAGTGGCCTTGTTACGGAGGCCGGCCCGTAAATTTCACAGGCCACAATGTCCTGATGCTCTTGAGCGACTTATAATCAAACTCCACATCCCTCCTTTGACCAATGTCTTTAAAAAGCATCCTGCGCAGTTACACTATCAAGATATCAAAGAAGAAGTCAGATAATGCTGAAGAGCACTCCACTGGGTCCACAAATGAGTCATACAGCCTGCCTGTTGAGGTCTACATCCAGTTTATGGAGAACCTCGATTACAGAAGTCTTTTGAGTTGCATGCTCGTATGCTTTCATTTCATTCTAGTGCGCGCAAGTTGTATTTATCTAAGCTATCAGGTATCTCGTCTTTTTAGAGACCTGATTTCTGGAACAGCTTCTTTGCAATACATCATTGAGCTCGCAGCGGCCGGCCAACGCGATGAACCACTCTGCAAGATGTCATCCACGAAGAGACTTGAGATGTTGAGACATCATAAAACCTCCTGGAAGGACATGAAATGGACCAGAGATTATCGGATTCCCATGGAAGCTGCAGGTGTATGGGAGCTCTACGGGGGTGTCCTGGGGCAGAGCACACATAGTGGCGCACTGCGTTTCCATCAACTCCCCTCGGACCTACGATCGATTGACGAGAAGACCTGGTCCGTTGGTCCGTTCAATGATATCCCTATGCGCGACTTCGGAATGGATCCTTCTGAAGATCTACTGGTGATCATCGCGAACATCAACGTCTGGTATGTGGTCTTTTTGTGCAAATTTCGCGAGACTGTTGAAGATTCATGAGAAATCAGGCCCATGCAACATCGTTTGCACTTACGGTCACTGTCTACTGGAGATATCCATCCCCTTGCACTCATGAAGCCCATCTTGGAGCTGCCCCATCTCGGAAGCCCCAGTCGCCATTATTCGTACACCATTCAGGTGTCCGGCAATATCGTCGCCCTTATGGTTTTGGCAGCCCGCACTCAGATCGCGGTGTGGGATTGGAAGTCTGGTACTCTACTCTGTGTAAGTTTTCCCGTTATTCATCCACGAACACACCAGACGAAATGTAATTACAGCATCTTGGCGACACTGGAGATATGGAGATTTTGACGTTCTCCCTCCTATCAGACCAGTGGGTTCTTCTAGGCGTCAAAAATGAAGCAGATACGCCTTGTCTGGTTGTCGTGGATTTCGTACAAGGGACTCAGGAATCCCCCAGGGACCTTGATATCACACAGACCAAGGTTGTCCTCAAGTATCCAACTTTACCTGGATCACCTAGCTTCTTTAACATGAACATCCGTGCGGATCCTGGTCCTTTATGGAAAAGCAAGAGCCTGCACCACCCTTTCTCGAATGATACTCAAAGTTTTATCTTTGTAGTTTCTGTTCAATCTTTCTTGCATTCTATCCCTTCAAGCTATCTATGCGCTCTGGTTGAATCAGCCCAGTTGGAACAAATTTCGACTTACGAATTCGATGCTTGGATTAACCGAAAAACACGCTTATTCATTCCCCTGAAACCTCCCTCTGAGACCTGGGTTTGCTATATCTACGGGAACAAATTCCTCTTTCCCAAATGCCCTTCACCCCAGAATGAGACTCGCTTCTTGCTGCATTTGTTAGACTTTAACCAGCTGGGGCGTCCAGTCGGTGGTGTCGCGGAGAAGTCGGAGCCTCCTGGGTTGAAGCAAAAGCAAAAGCCTCTGAAGAAGCTCTTGAAGAATGCCTCATTGTCGTATCAATCTTATGGACAGTATGTCGATAACGCCCATAAGCATTGCGAGGTGATGATCAGCGAAGACAACATCATTCTAATCGATGTGAGTGCTTAATTCGTTCACCCGAATTCATTTAACACGGAATTTGTAAGTCCCTATGCGGAGAATACAGAATACTCGTGTTCTGATAATAGCCTAGTCGGCTGTTGTAGGAATTGATAACGTCAGAAGATTAATAGGTAGAGAAGCTAATGTTGTAGTGCTTATATTTAATACAGTGTAGTGCGGCATGTACTAGCCACGCATCAGGCCTTCACGCTCTCCTTCACTCCCTTGGTGGTTTTCGCCTGACAGTCGCGCAACCTTCCTTTTCTTTGAAGCATCTTCATCATCTTCATCTTCATCCCCAATCTCAAAGACCACATCATCATTGGCAGGTGCATGCGGGTTCCCATGTCTGCCACCAACCAGAGTTGCTGCATCATCGTCTTCGTCTTCGTCCCTTAGTCTAGTTCGATGTTGGATTGCTTCTAAGTCATAGTCTTCTGCGTCCTCCTCGTCTTGGGCAATCTCGTCTGACATAGACAATGTGGAGAAAGGGCTGGAATCAGGACGTGCACCAAAGTAAAACTGGCTAAACTTATCTTCTGTTGTTTTCGCTTGGTCTCCACAGCCAAATAATCAAGACAAAGGCCGTAAGATAGAGTAGTGCCAACCACCCATCCAAAAGCCACCAGCGCACACGCCATGTCTTCGCAGCATAGTCTAAATATCTTATGAGACGTCTTTCGGGGTTGATCGATGCGTAGAACATACCCTCGGCCAATCTTCCAGAAAACGACATCGACGACACCACAAAAAAGGCCGCGATTACCATAACTGCGAATAGCAAGATGTGATATAGGCGCTCAAACATTTTTAACTTGTAGTGTTGCTTCCGAGCACGCAGCTGAGCGATGGTAGCTAAATGCAAGGTAAAATGGGTCTCCACGTAGATAAATAGATGTACTTACCATTCAAAGAGTACATAATCCATAGAAGGAAGCCGCTTAATGTGAATGCTAGAGGGATGATGAACATGAGCAGGACCAACGCAGATGTCGATTCCAACTCCAGTTCGACGATACCAATAGAGTAGAGGACTAGGAAGTTACAAAAAGGTCAGACCAAGGATAAATAGCTTGCATATGTTACTTACTTCCAAACAGAAAATGTGCACCAGCCAGTGCTTGGCATTTCAACATAGTGCGTCCAAGAGACTCTCTGACGACACTCAATCCTAGAGACACAACGAGAAGCATGAAAAACGACATGGAGTTTCTGCCGGCATCCAGAATGGCAACTGAACGAATGATGATTAGTTTTATCTTGAGTGCCAAAGACGAATAGAAACACCTACCGACGATCAGGAATACCGTGGATGCCGTACCTCTCCCATGAGCATTCAGGTAGCGGTAGTACACTACAGCTCAAATGTAAGCAATACCGTCTCACAGCAATGGAGTAGTGCCTTACCCCAGTTGGCAAACATCTCAATTACGAGAAGAGCGACCAAACCAGAGAGGTAATACTATGCAATGTAATTATTTTTCGCGAACTTTTGCACACCACAGCTGCTTACCTGGATGGGTAACAGTTCATGGAGGTGACGGTAACATAACCATGCCCAAGCACCGGCTATTGACGCGTAGATGATGAACATCATGAAATAGAACTAAAAAAAGTGAGAACAATTATTCATGATATTGGGTGCGGAACTTACATTAACTTTGGGATAATCTGTTGCAGCTAGTTGCCCCTTGAAAGTATTTTGGAAGAGTACTTTGCCATTGTATGAAGGATGGTAAGGGACATCGGAATCTGCTCGGGTACCAATTGCATTCTGAACAGTGACTGGAACTGCGGCTATTGAAGGATATTAACAATTATCCATGACTTCGTAGTTAATCATTCCTCACCAACGCAATAGTATCCAGTCTTCTTGACAGGATAATGGATAGGCTCTTTGTAAGCCACAACACCAGATGGTTCTATGGGAGTGATTTGACGATAGAACGACTTTCCAGATGCACGGCGCCAGGGTGAGTCGTACTTGCTGATGGGAGGTGTTGGGTTACCCTCCGGATTGTCCCAGAGACCACTGGCCTTTAATTTCTCGGTATTTATTGGTTGAGATTGATTAGCAGAAAGCTCAACCCGAGCCGACCAGATGCTCGTGTCGTTGACAGATTTCCCCGCAGGTAGGTCGATGATGAAGCGGCCTAATTGTTCACGTGTGCAATAGCCCGCAGTCACGGCAATGGACGTGCAAACATATGTTCTCTGGGACGTGGGTTACCGTGTCAATGAAAGCTGTACGAGGCGGGATTAGGCAAATTAACACGTACGGGTAAATCGTCGTCTGTGTCTGGAGTCGTCTCTTTGCCCAAATACTTCACGTCTGCCCATTCATATATAACCATTGCGATACTCCCTTGAGAAGCATTGTCGAAGGTAACTAGGAAGTCATTTCATAAGAATGACGGCGGAGAGTCCAGAATTGAAAGTACCGTTGATATATGCGGAGGAACCACCCCACATTCCGCTGCATATTTCACGAGAATAATCTGGGTTCGAGCAAGGAATTAATTGGCGTCACAGGACAAGTTAAGCGCGTGTGACTAAACTGACCGGTGTCAAGAAGAGGAACTTCAAACGCAAGTGCTGAAGTTATGAGGAAAGAAACGAAAGACAATAAAAAGAGGATTGTCGGCCGCCGAGGCTCAGTTGCGAGCGCCATACCGAACGACCACTGTGGTAAGAAGGAGAGAGGTTTATTGATAGTTGTTTCCTTTGCCGGGTGCACCGCCGAACATAACTCTGGATTGCTGTTACATAACCGCCACTGCGCATCATGCTCGGCGACGACGAGGACGTCTTCGACAGCGTCACCTGGGAGTCTCCCAACGTTCCTAAACCCTATGATGTTGATGAACCTATTGCCACTCATGGTCCCGGCTTCCGGCAAAGTACGTCTGACTCGAACGAGGATCCACACCAGCCGAAGTGGGAGGGCTACCTAATTACCGCTGTGCGCGATCCCGTGAAGGAATTAGCGGACACGAAAGATGCCTATGTCTCCTACCTGGTCACAGCGAATGTACGAGCTTTAATTCCTCTCGTCTTCGTTGTCTAATCCTTTGGCAGACGAACCTACCGATATTCTCCACCCCTAATCCTTCATCTCGGCGCCGCTTTCAAGACTTTGTATTTCTCAGAAATAATTTAGTCCGAGACTTTCCAGCATGTGTCGTCCCCGCACTTCCAGATAAACACCGTCTTGGTCAGTACATGCATGTTAAAGCGAGTTCTGTGATTGACTGACCTTCATCGCTGCAGAGTACATCACCGGCGATAGGTTTAGCCCGGAGTTTATGGAGAGACGGCGACTAGAGTGCGTCTTGATACCATTTCTCTTTACTTTTCTCATTTCTTTCTAGTCTACATCGCTTCTTGGAACGTCTAGCTCGACATCCGACTCTTCAAAGAAGTACCCTAGTTCGAGCTTTCTTTGAATCGACGGAATGGGCACGTCATATTCTGTTCATTAGTATGTCATTACACTCATATATCTCTCAAGCATGTCCACATGCACCAACATATTGCACACCCTCCAACCAATGAGCAATCACAAGGACTCATCGATAATATTTCCGATACTCTGCTGAACGCGTTCGCTCGCGTACGGAAACCAGATGAACGGTTTCTTGTCATGAGGGAGAATGTCGACAAATTCGAGGAAGGGCTCGTGCTCTCCGAGCGTCTGTTTGGAAGGATTAGGAACAGGACTAGCGGTAAGTACCTCCTCGCATCTCTTTTTGATTTATTGTTGTGGTCTGAGGCTGAATGAGATGGCAATCCTGAATCTGGTGAAGATCTTACTGCCGACTATCATGACTTGGCTGTCGCTGTCCAAGGCCTGGGCTTCCTGGAATCCGGAATAACCGATCCTTTGAACCATTTCTCCAACACATTGCTTGAATTCTCAGCGTTGTTGAGGCACACGGTGCGTTAAACTCGCTTTAGTATCTATCTGAAGCTCACGATTGCGTATAACAGAACCAAACGACTACGGATCCTCTTTTACTTCACCTGCATTCGCTTTTGGCTTACTCCCATGCGAATCGTGCGGTCTTGAAACTCCGTGACCAGAAGCAACTAGACTTCGAAGAGCTCTCTGATTACCTCTCCGGAGTCACTGCTGAGCGGGACAGACTAGCCGCAGTTATCAGTGGACACGCTGGTAGCACTGGTCTAGGCATTGGGGCATACATAAAGGACCGTGTAGATGCCCTTCGTGGCGCCGACGACGACCGCAGCCGTGTTGAGAAGATGAGGAAGTTGGATATCAAGATTAAGGAGGTTAGTTTATGCTTTTATTCCTGTTCCTTTGTGTCTCACCCCGTTCTGTCAGCTTCAAGATGCAGTGACAACCGCCCATGAGACGTCCGATGCATTCAGCGACGAGGTTCTTCGGGAACAGACTGTCTTCCAGCACTCAAAGGAAGCTGAAATGAAGGAAATGTTGGGAAACCTCGCAGATGGACAAATTGAATTCTACAAGGCAGTACGTTGCTTCTCTCGTCCCATCGTTATCGTCTTCTGAGTTCTTCCTTAGGCAATGGAAGAATGGGACAGGATCATACCAGTAATACAACGCATTCGTGTGGATGTCTAGTCGTTATTCCTAATTCGTCAATCGTCTGGTATTGACCATGCTTCTTGAACCTCTATTGTATCTTCGCCTCCGCTACGTTGAAGCTCTTGTTCAATGGTGGCTTCTTTGCAGCCTTCCGTTTCTGTTCGTCTCTGTCGATCTTTTCTCCTGATTCTTGGACTGCAAGTGAGAGCTGAGAAGAATAAGCTTAGAAATCATTTGAGAGCATTGAGTCTTTACATTAATGATTCCAGTGTTCACTGCGCGAACCATGTGTAATTCTGCTTTATCGGCTGTCCCTGAGGTTGTATGCTGTGTAACAGCTGGGATCCAGGAAGGTGGGTCCTGAAGGGATGGTCAGTACATTATCTAGGCTTTCAAAGCCAAGATACACCCACTTTTGTGTTCGAATGGGTAGGAGCAACATCATCTTTCAGTTCGATGACCACAGCAAAAGAAACATCGTCTAAGAAGTGGATCAGCAAAAACATACATTGATGAAGTAGAGCTCTCACCTCCGAGATACATTTGACCGATCTGACACTCTATCATGTTGAGTTTAACAAGAAATGAGCGGAAGTATTGCGTCAAGGACGTAGGAGTCATTGCAGACTCGACACTAGCATATGAATAGTGAAAGGCATGGCAGGGCAGACACATTAAAGGCTACCTAGTATCTTTGTTGTATCCTTCGACTTCGATCATTGTCTCTACAGAGAAGATGAATCTCTCAAGAGCAATTTCTTCCTTGTCCTTGATCACGACAACGACCTTGTCAACTTTACCCTTGGAAGCGTTCAGTCGTTCACCAGAGACTATAAGTCACCCAAATTAATCTCACATAGACGAGCTCGTCCCCTACAGCTTTCACAGCTCCCGAGATATATTCGTTGAGAGCTGGATGCCGCGACTGGAAGACTGGCGTGTCGTACTTCTTTCGCCTCACAAAAATCTCAGCAGGGTAGATTTGCCGCACATAAAGGATGGTATGAATTGCAACCTCGACTTCGGTGATGTGTTAGCATAACCGGCGGAGGTGCGAGATGGCACGACTCGCATACTAAATTCCGTGATAGCATGTACAGTTTCTATAGATTCGCGAATTAGTTGGCGTTACCTTGTACGTTGGAGATGCTTACGATTGAAAGTGAGTGGTTCTTCTGTCATCTTCAAATCGCTACCCTATTATGTGGGCGTTGAAGGGTCAATGTTAGCTATGATGTAAGTAAGGGTGGTGAATGTAGATGGGAGACCAATGCGGACATACTAATAGGGGCTTTGCTATGGTTTTGTCGATTCCCACGGTGCTGGGCTTCAGCTAAGTATTGGTCTCCAGACCTCTAAAGCCGAGCACAAATCATATTAGATTCAACGTATATTAATTTTGCGATGTACCATTTGTGTCATAACTTTGGGTTGTGTCCGGCGGGTATTTTATCAATCTGCTACACATGGCGTCAATGATGCTGGGAAGGTCTCGGGTAGACTTTGTATTCAACAAGAAGGCTCTAGCCCAAATCGAATCAGAGGAAGGTAAGTAGGAGAGCCGCAGTTTCGTAGCAGTGCTGTTAATAGAGTATAGCTGTCACTGGCGGAGGTATGTACTACTTAGTAGTATTACTTATGTTCACCACCCATAGATCTCTCGAGATCTCTCTGAACAGAATGGGTACTCAAAATTTTTATAAAAATTTCAGCTAGAAACTATGCTCGACTGGTATGAAAATACCTTGCAGTCGACTCCAACATTCGAGCTTGATCGCGATCAAGCGCCCGTGGAGCAAGCTCGCGGGCCGGTTATCTCCCTAACGTCATGCCGCACTCACCCAGCTGACTTGGCTACCTTCATGATCAAGTTGCACTCGATTGACCTCGCGTTCATCAGCGATCGTAATCATGTACGCTCAGAATCACCAGAAGACTTCTGCTAATAAAAACCCTTTTGCAACCTAGTAAATTGATTGGCCACCTCTTTCCTACCCTTCATCTTCTTACCAGCACCAAAAGGTCTTTTCCCATCAATTCAGCAACGATGTCTGCTCTGGAGAAGTGCTCACACGGCAACATAACTTCACCAGCGTCAGCTGTTGACGGCGTTGGCCTGAAGAGCAGGATGCCACCGCCCCGCAGGCCTACAATAGCTGCATTGGGTGTGGCAGTTTTGGTTGCTGCAGCCGTTCACTCCCTCTCATCAGGTTCACTGCGTTTGAAGAATATTGCTGGACTCTGGACCTCGGAATCGTCTACCAACACTCTAGCTTCAGACATTTGTGTACCACCGAAGCTTGATGTTTTCGCGTATAATCCACCTCTCCCAAGCAACGAAATGATTGTCAAGGCATCAGAGAGCCTAAACGATTGGTTAACCAAAAGGATTTCGAAGGCGGATGTGGAGAGCATCGCAATTAGCGTGGTCACCTCGGGTGGAGCACTCTACGAAGCGGGATTTGGTGTATTGCGAGCAAATGAAACATACAACGAGGAGGCAAAACCAGTGGACGGTGAATCTATATACCGCATTGGGAGTATCTCTAAGATGTTCACCGTCCTGGAGACATTTGTACTTAGAGAACGGGGAGTTCTCAACTGGTACGTGCTGTGGGGGCTGTTCTTCATCGTCATCTTTCTAACACCCCGTCGGTAAAGGGACGACTCCGTGGTTAAATACCTTCCAGAGTTTTCTCCACCATCGTATGGATGGTCGAACCACCTCAATGGTCTCACCGACTCTAACGATATATCTGAAGGCATCACACTCCGACAACTTGCTAGCCATCTTTCAGGTTAGATTTGACACAGGCCTTACGTTTTCGCATACTAATATCCATGACAGGGCTAGGTAGGGACCTCCCTCCTATTGACATTGGCGAGTGGCCCGCAACTGAGCCATGGGATGGCCTTAGAAGACTTCCGATGCCCGAACGGCCAAAGCGCACTTTTAAAAGCTTCTTCAAGGCTGTATCTGAGTATCCCCTGGCTATTGTTCCTTATCTATATCCCATATACTCCAACACTGGCTTCGCCCTACTTGGTCTTGCAAATGTCGAGGCCAACAAGCTAGCGAGCTCCGATCCCGACTCTGAGCCGCAAAGTCACAAGGAGCTGCTGAAGAGGGATATTTTTGAGCCTCTCGGCATGACCAGCAGCTTCTTCCGCCTTCCAGTGAACGCTTCATTGCGTGATCGTATAGCCATTCCAGCCAATACTTCGAAATGGGCTGACATCTCGCTTGGGGATGTATTCGATGGCGCTGGAGGGCAATTCAGCTCGCTTAGAGATCTCGGAAAACTCATGCAAACTCTTCTGTCGCCTACGGGGAGAGGCGTCATTCCAGTCCGAGTTGTGCGCGAGTGGCTACGTCCACTGCATGTTTGGGGATCGACCGCCCACCAGGTTGGTGCTCCTTGGGAAATAATGAACCTTGGGCCCGACCTACGCGCCTACATGAAGGGTAAAATACCGCATTCTTTGAGTTGCTTTAATTAACTCCCTCATTTCCACTAGGAGGTAACCTTCAGGGGTATAATTCAGAATTCGTTCTAATTCCGGACTATTCATACGGAATCATCGTCCTCTCAACCGGATGGGCCAGCGCCCCCGACAGCATCGTCCGCGAAGCCGCAAAGCACTTCCAGTATGCCATGTCAAGGCTCTACCAAGCTGAACTTGAGCGCAAATACGTCGGGACATGGACGAATGGGGAAGACGTCGCTGAGGTGTCACTCGATAAAGGACAGAATGCTCTGTACTTGAACAAACTGCTCATTGACGGTGTCGACTTGATCAAGTTTGTGCAGAGCCAGAGTTCCCCCGTTTGGCCATGGGATCCTGTGCCCATTGCTCTATGGAACACAGGTCGGCCAGGAGAGTTTAGGTGAGTGTCTTGTTTCTTGTCATTTGCGTGTTGGAAGCTGACGAGAATTTATTATTGTAAGGATCGCAATTGGAGGAGGTCCATCAGTGAACAAGACGCCTGGAATTGGCTGCCTCCCCTACTGGTTAACAATCGATTTTCCACTTTACAGCCGTGGAGCGCCCATTGATCTCCTCTTCTGGGATAAAGGCGTATTGCAATATCCTTCGGCTGGTGTTAGTTTTTCCAGGAAGCAATAATGGTGATATATAACAGGAGGCCCAATAGAGTCACGTAATTGTATGGATAAAATACAATCTTTGCCACTGTTCTGATTCGTGATTGTTGACGTGCGAGTTCTGGGTGTGCAAAAATACTACTGTACGTCATCGCTCATGCGTATTCACGAGTCACGCTGGCTTCTACTTATTATAAACTTAAACTTGAGCAAAGCACCAAGGTTACCATCCTTCGGACTGCGCATCGTGACGGGCGAACAGGTTAGGGTCGAGTTTGCGATCGTCCTCTCTCCAACCTCGTGCCAACACAGAAAAACTCTTTCAATTCAGCGAAGATGGCTGCTCTGGAGAAGTCCACATTCTACAACATAGTCTCACAAGCGCCAGTTGCTCAGGGTCTGGGCTCTTCGAGCAGAGCCTCATCCTCTCGCAGGCATAAGATACTGGCTGCATTGGGTGCAACGGTTTTGGTCGCCACAGCGGTTCACTGCTTCCCATCAGGTTCACTTTTGAAGAATGTTGCTGGATTCTGGACTACAGAATCGTCTACCAGCACGCTGGCCTCAGACACTTGTGCTCCACCAAAGCCCAATGTTTTCGCATACCATCCACCTCGCCCAAGCGACGAAATGATCGTTAAAGCTTCAGAGAGCTTGAGCGATTGGTTAACCAAAAGGGTTTCGCAGGCCGATATAGACAGCATTGCAGTCAGTGTGGTCACTGCTGCTGGAACACTCTACGAAGCGGGATTTGGCGTATTACGAGCAAACGAAACATGCAATGAGGAACCGACTCCCGTGGACGGTGAATCCATCTACCGCCTTGCGAGTATCTCGAAGATGTTCACGGTCCTGGAGACATTGATACTCAGAGAACGAGGGGTTCTCAACTGGTACGTGCTATGGATTTTATTCTTCATTTTCTTCAACTCAACACTTCGACTATGAAGGGATGATCCCGTGGTGAAATATCTTCCGGACTTCGCTCCACCATCGTATGGATGGTCAAACTACCTCAAAGGCCTCACCGACCCTAACAATGAATCTGAAGGCATTACGCTCCGCCAACTTGCCAGCCACCTTTCAGGTGAGACTCGACTGGTTTCTGGCCCCATGGTTGCGCACTAATCTCCGTGACAGGGTTAGGCAGGGACTTCCCTCCTATTGATGTTGGCGAATGGCCAGCAACTGGGCCTTGGGAGCTGCCTGACCAGCCAAAGCGCACTTACAAAAGCGTTTTTGAAGCTGTAAATGAGTACCCCTTGACCATCGTTCCTTACGAATACCCCATATACTCCAACACTGGCTTTGACCTGCTTGGTCTCGCAAACGTCGAGGCCAACAAGCTAGCGAGTTCTGATCCCGACTCTGAGCCGCAAAGTCACAAGGAGCTGCTGAAGAGGGATATTTTTGAGCCTCTCGGCATGACCAGCAGCTTCTTCCGCCTTCCAGAAGATGCTTTATTGCGAGAGCACATGGCCGTCCCAGCCAACACTTCAGAATGGGCTAACATCTCGCTTGGGGATGTAAACGATGCTGCTGGAGGGCAATTCAGCTCGCTTAGAGACCTCGGGAAACTCATGCAGACTCTTCTGTCGGCTACTGCAAGAGGGGGCGTCATTCCAGCCCGCGTTGTACGCGAGTGGCTGCGCCCACTGCATGTTTGGGGCTCAACTACCCACCAAGTTGGTGTCCCCTGGGAAATTATGGACGTTGGGCCCGACCTGCGCGCCTACACGAAGGGTAAATCGCCTGTTTATTTAGGTTGTTTGGATATACATATTCAAACCTTTCATTTCCTCTAGGAGGTAGTCTTCCTGGGTACTACTCAGACTTCGCCCTAATTCCCGAGTATTCATATGGGATCATCGTTCTCACAACGGGACTAGTCAGCGACACCCGAACCATCCTCCTTGAAGCTGCAAAGCACTTCCAGTATGCTATCTCTAGGCTCTACCAAGCTGACCTTGAGCGCAAATACGTTGGCACATGGGTGAATGGAGAAGACGTCGTTGAGGTGTCACTCGACAAAGGACAGAATGCCTTGTACTTGAGGCGAATGGTTGTAGGTGGTGTCGACTTGATCAAGTTTATACAGGACAAAAGCATGCAGCTTTGGCCATGGGATCCTGCACCTATTCCTTTATGGAGCACGGGTCGACCAGGAGAGTTTAGGTGAGCGCCATGCTTCTTTTCATTTCACGTGTTGGAAGCTGACGAGAGAATTTTCACAAGGCTCGCAATTGGCAGGTCTGGATTGAACAAGACACCTGGAATCGGCTGCTTCCCCTACTGGTTATCAATTGATCCTGGACTTTTCAGCCGTGGAGCACCTATCGACCTCCTCTTCTGGGATAGAGGTATATTGCAATATCCTTCAGCTGGCGTCAGCTTTTCCAGGAAACAATAATGATAGTGTATATTACAGCCCAGTGGCCCAATATAGTTATGTGTGTAAAATACAATCCGTGCTGTTGTACTGATTGGCGACTGTGTTGACGTGGTGCGGAGGAAGAGAGGTGTGGTTGTATTTATAAAGTATCAAACACTGGAGGATAAGCTGAACAGACGTGTCAAAAAACATACGCGCATAGACAATGGCAACTCACAGGTCGTATTTTATCAAGTCATCAGCGTTAACGATTGCTGATGAGATGAAGGAGCGGGCTTCCACATATAGCCAGAACTTGAGCAAGGCACCAAGGTTACTTGAGGGCAAGTCCTTCCTGATCGTCTCTCTCGTGGCCATCTGCCCACCGAGTTTCCTGAGGATCGGGAGCGCACTCGCAAACAGGTCCAAGTTAGGGTCGAGTTGCCGTCCGATACCTTCCAAAAGTAAGATCGAAATGACAGTATTGATGAAATCCCCTTCCATCTTGACGTGGTGGACGCGCACGTTCTTGAGCACCTCTGTCAGTAGATCTGAGATCTTGATCTGACCGAGAGAGAACGTTTTTCGTTTAACACTCAGCACCAAATGCTGCATCTTCAGTGCAAACGTTTCGGTGTCGATGGCGAGTTCGGGTGAACGCGACCGCTCAATCATTAGCTGTCCTGTTCGATAACCATCGAATTCGGCGACAGCGCGGAAGAGGTCGAGGAAGTTTCGTCGATTGTTCGCGTCTAGGGTGGTAACCAGCCCTGCATCGATGAAGACGATTTCAGGGACGTAGCCCGCGGAGTGAAGTTCGTCAAGTTCTGAATGCCATTGCTTTGGTTTATGAATTAGGGATCGGAGCCGGGTGACGATTTTGTCAGAATCGGAATAGTCGGCCGCGACCATGGAAGACGTGGGGAATCCGTTCTCATCAAGTGGGTGCTTGTGGAAAAAGTAGCTGTAGATATTTTCCAGAAGGATCCGCGTCGTTGGCGGTTTGCTAAACTTGATCATGATGTTACCAGGGTGCAAATCTGAATGAACGAAATTATCAAGGAGAAGCATGTTCTGTGGGGTCCCTATCCGTTAGGATTTGAATAGAGATGATTCTATTGAAAGAAAACTTACCAGGAACGCGTCCAATCCCACTGTTGCCACTTGATCGTCAAATGGGCCGCCTCCGTTCCGTAGAAAAGCCTCTAGTGGGAGTGCATTCATGAACTCTTCCACAAGAAGGTCTTTGTCAGACCAAAGCTTCAATGGTCTCGGAAAATTGACCGGCACTTTCCTTGGAGCAAAGTGTGCTTCGAAGGAGAGTAGATTGTCAGCTTCATGTCGCAAGTCTAGTTGTTGACGCATCATGGAACCAAAAACATCTACTTCTTCCGGAAGAGAAAGCCATTGCATTCCTGGAAGAACATTGAGACATCTGGCGAAGAACGACATGATGCGGAGATCGCGGTTTATGGTCTTTGACATATGAGGGTGGAGGACTTTGATGGCCACGGAGGCCGTGGGTACAGACGGTAGAGGGTCTTGCAGGATAACGGGGCCAAGGGGGCCACCTGGAGACTTATGAGTTCGACGTGGGCCTAGGTATGAAGGCGGTATAAGGTCGCGCTTTAAGGTTGCACGGTAGACCTGTGACAAGATAAGCGGAGAAAATCAAGGCAGAGAAGCGCGTACTTGTGCAATGGCACCTGTGCCGATGGGGACTTCATCGAAGGATTCAAAGACTTGATCAAACGAACGTTGAAAGACGTTTTCTATGACGGATTTTGTGTGGGCAAGAGGATGAGGCTTTCCACTCGAATGGAGCGAGCCCAGGCGTTCACAAAGCAAAGATGGAAAAAGATCAGCGCGAGAGGCGGCCCATTGGGATAGCTAAGATAAGAAGTCAATTGAATGTCAAAAAAAGATGCAGTCGCCACTACCTTGATGAATGTTGGTCCAGCTGCTTCCATGCGGGATACCAGCAGCCCATACCACCAGACCGCGCCCCATTTATCACCCCTGAGAGATTTATGTGGTTTCCCAATGAGAAGCATTGGACTGGTGACAATGACCGGGGCGAACAGGAAGAGCAAGTAAATGAATCGCTTTGCTGTCAGAATAGGCTCCCAGATGTGCTCGCGCAGGAGGGCGCGGAGGGTTGCGGAGAGCGAACGGTGCGCCTCGGAGGGCGAGAAGATGGTCGGCGACAACGTTCGGCATGGAATTATTGTGGGGGAGGAGAAGACAGTGGGCGGGATGGCGCGCGGCTGGGATGATGGCAGAGCGTAGAGAGCAATGCCGGCCGAGAGCGGGACAGCCCATCGCGCATGTCGGCGCAGAAGAGGGCGGGCCACGCGCAGGGACTGGTTGAGCATGAAGAAAGCCGAGTGACGTCAAGAAGGCGCACTCTGATGGAAGTGCGCTGTTGATGGTTGTTGTCCGAAGTCGCCTCTGTATTTCCGATCTCTGAAAGAGTGAAACAACGACGCTCTTCTATTCTCTACTAGCTCCTTCGCCAGAGCCAGGTAGCGTATGGCCAGCCCATTCGCCGTCGTCACCCTCGTTTCTTCAGACAGCTATCTGCCAGGCGCTCTTGCTCAGGTCGCTGCGCTCAGGGACCTCCATCCGTCCCCAGCTGAACTCCCGGAGGTCGACTTCCAGACAGTCTGCATCGTCACCCCGGAATCTCTCGATGTCGCTACTATAAAGCGCCTGCGCAAGGCCTTCGACCTTGTCGTAGGCGTCGAGATACTAGAACAGGAGAACGCACAGGGTCTTAAACTCCTCGGTAAGTCCTTTGAACGC
>Ga0247735_1000256_pt1 | contig 22574 bp, 19 predicted proteins | sample UWRJL178409R2_FD_180934 | JGI IMG/M metagenome (GOLD analysis project Ga0247735, IMG submission 180934) | Plant litter microbial communities from Arlington Agricultural Research Station in Wisconsin, United States - UWRJ-L178-409R-2 | ecosystem: Environmental > Terrestrial > Plant litter >... | reverse complement strand
CTCGGGATCAGTTTACGACCCGCTCCAGCGTGAAGTCGATACGGAAGGGTTTCTGAGTGGCGGAGTCTGCGCCGAAAGCGATGGCCGAGGCTTCGCCCAGGTCGACGACGAGAGCCGGGCTGGCGGAGCGATGGACGCCCGCCGCCGACACGATGTCGATGTCCGATGCTACATTGACCGTGGAGCCTGCCCGGGGCGTCGCAAGGACCTTCACGTCGTAGCTGGCGCCATCGGCCTCACCGATCCGGATTTGCGCTGGCTCGCCCGCGGCTATCCTGAGCCTCGGATTGCCGACCACGCGCTCGCCATCCTTGAGCGTCATCGAAAGGAGATAGGTTGGCGCCGCCCCTTCCGCCGCGATCGCAGAAGGAATCGCGAGGAGCGCGGTGATCGCGCAGATGCGGACGAACGAACCAATGCGCATATCCCTGCTCCCCAGGCCAGGAAGAGAGCCTAGCAACTTGTCGGGTGGCCGCAACGCGCGTTGAATCCGCTTCGGTGCGACTCCGTCAGAGCTTCGACCCGCCCAGCTTCCAGGTCATCTGCAGATAATAGCTGCGCCCGACACCGTCGAACCACGACACGTCGTAATAGGGATAGGACGAATAGGTCCGGTCCTTGATCGGGTTCTGGTCGAACAGATTGTTGACCGTGCCCGAGACGCGCAAATGGTCGGTCAGGTCGTATTGCGCCGACAGATTGAACAGGTAGCTCGGCTTGATATAGGCGTCTTCGTCGTAATTGGGCAGCTTGCCGAGCCGCTGCCCGGTCACCGTGGCGGTGAAGGCGTCATGCTTCCAGCTGATGCTCGCCGTGCCCTTGTCGCGCGGGATGTAATAGCCGCTGTCAAAGGCCAGCTTGCTGATGATCGGATCGCCGGGATATTGCTTGACCGTGTGGTTGAACACATAGGTGTAGCCCACCGACACCGAGACAGTGCCCCAGGAATCCTGTCGCAACGGCACACGCAGATGCGCCGCGATGTCGATGCCGTCAGTGGTTTCCTCGGCGATGTTGATCGGGTTGATCAGGACGCTCCGGATCTCCCCATCGAGCGCGCCGCCGACATAACGCTGCACCCGCGACAGCGCATCGACGCAGGTCGGCGAGCTGGCGTTGACCGACGATCCCGAATTGGTCACGCCCAGCCGGCAATCGGCTTCGTCGCGCAACACGGTGTCGATGTTCATGTCGAGCACCTGGTTCTTCATCTTCACCCGGAAATAGTCGGCCGAGATGTCGAAGCCACGCCAGGGCTGGAATACCGCGCCGGCATTGATCGAGGTCGAGGTCTCGGGCTGGAGCTGGCGATTGCCCCGCTTGTTCACGATGAAGCTGGCGTCGCTGTAGCTGCAGTCGCCGATGGTTTCGTCCGGCTCGTCCCGGCGGCAGAGAAAATAGTCGGCGCCGCCCGAATGGACGTTGCCCGGCCCGCGGAAGACATAATGAAGGTCGGGCGCGCGGAAGCCGGTGCCATAGGCCCCGCGCAGCAACAGGCTCTTGATCGGACGAAACTCGGCGCCGAGATTATAGGTGAACTTGCCGATGCTGCTGCCGCCGAACCCGTAATGGTCGTAGCGTGCGGCCCCGCTCAGTTCGAGGATCGACAGGACCGGCACGCGCAACTCGCCGCCAACGCCCCAATGCTGGCGCGTGCCGCTGCCGTTGGAATCGATCAGGCCGACATAATATTGGCTGAGCGCGAGCGGATCGGTGTGAAGATCATATCCCTGGTTGCCGACCTCGGCGACGGCGGCGAAGCCGACCGGGCCGCCCGGCAGGCGAAACAGCTCGGTCGTGTTGATCGTCGCCGATACATTGTTGGTCCAGGATTTGGGCCGGTAGATCGAATCCGCCGTGATCGACCGATATTCCGCCGGGGTCAGCGGGGTGTAGAGACGCGTCGGATTGGCATCGAACCGCGCATAGACGCCGTCCGGGTCAGTGCCCATTTGCGGCCCGAGGAAGAACGCGTTGGCCTTGTCGATCACCACCTGCGGGAAGGCGATCGTCGAGCGGTATTCGGCGTGGTTGAGGCTGACTTCATACCCCCATCTGTTATCCGCCCCGAACTTGCCCCTGATGCCTGGCGTGATGCTGAACGTGGTCGATTTGTTGCGCGTCATGCCGGCGTTCAGCCCGCCCATTTCTTCGGGGGTGAACTGGCGATACCAGTTGTCCAGCTGCGCCCCGGCATAGGTCTGGTCCGGCGCGACATAGCGGGGATTGTAGAATGTCCCCTCCTCATTGCCGTCAGGGGCGACGTAGAACCAGTCGAGCACGTCGCGGAACAGCGTCAGCTTCGAATAACTTGCCTGCGCGTCGAGGAACAGTTCGGCATGGTCGCCGATATTATACCCCATCGACGCGTAGCCCGTGACCGATTTGCGGTCGGAGATCATCGTCCCGTAAGCGACTGATTCATTGCTGCCGCAAAAGCGGCCCGGGACATAGTCGCCCGTATCCAGGTCATATCCATAACCCGGGCGGCTGGCATAATAAGTGGTGCCGCCATTGAGCCGCGCAAGCGAGGCGCAGGTCGCCGCACCCGGATCGAGATAGTCGGTATCTTCGTCGGTGCGCAGGAAGGTGCGTCGCGCCAGCGGGGCTTGCGTCGTGGGATTGTCGGCGGTCGAATCCTGCAGCTTTCGCTGATATTGCCAGAGCGGGCGCTGGATCGCCCCTTCGATGCCGACCACGCCGTGGAACGCGCCCGTATCCCATCCGGTTGTGCCGGTGAGCCGGAAGGAGGATCCGCCGCCATGCTCCGTCGCGCCATAGCGGAAATCGAACCGTGTTCCGTCAGGCTTCGACTTGAGCTGGAAATTGACGACGCCGGAAATCGCGTCCGACCCATAGATCGCCGACGCGCTGCCGCTCAGCACCTCTACCCGGTCGATTAGGCCTACCGGCAGGTTCGAGATGTCAGTGAAGTTGCTGTTCCCGCCAAACGGCAGCGGGAAATCGGCGATGCGGCGGCCATTGACCAGCACCAGCGTGTGGTTGGGGCCAAGCCCGCGCAGATCCACCTGCTGCGCCCCCGGGGTGAAATCGGCGCCCGAGAAGCTTTGCTGGCTCTGCGTCTCGCCGCCATTCTGGGTGATCGCGCGCAGCACGTCGGGCACGCTCTGATAGCCGTTGCGCAGGATTTCGTCGGACGTGATCGTCGTTACCGGGGCAGGCCCCTCGCGCTGGATACGCGGGATACGCGATCCAAGCACCACGATGTCGCCTTCCGGAGTCGCGTCGTTCTCGGCCTGGGCGGGCGCCTGCGGATCAAGGCTCTGCGCCTGTGCCGTGCTCGCCAGCGCACCGAAACTGCTGCCCGCCAGCGCCAGTGCAATGATTCCGGTGGTGCGCATCGATTTCCCCCTTGCGATTGCCCTGCGACACATTGACACTGCGCAAGGACAAAATGGAATATAAAAAATACGAATAGCCAGCGACATCTGCACATTTTGTTAGGTGCGTGTCCTGTTTGCGTCAGGGGGAAGTCATGCAGGTTCTACGTTGGTCGATCGTCGCACTGCTGCTCGCGCTGGGCGCACCGGCGGCATGGGCAGCCACGCCCTCGGGCTATACCTATTACAGCATCGGCGATGTGGCGGCGAAGACGCCGGGCCGGACGTCGACCGGGCTGATGCTGATGGGCGGGGGCGACTGGCCCTATGACGCGTGGCGCTGGTTCCTTGCCCGGGCCGGCAACGGACACATTGTCGTGCTGCGCGCGTCGGGTGGCGCGGACGCGGGCGAGGAGATCTACAAGGATATCGGTGGCGCGGCCTCGGTCGAGACTTTGGTGTTCGACGATCGCAAGGCATCGAGCGATCCGAAGGTGCTGGCGATCCTGGCGCATGCCGACGGTATCTTCCTCGCTGGCGGCGACCAGGCCAATTACGTCCGTTACTGGAAAGACAGCCCGGTCGCGAAGGCGCTCGACGCCCATGTGGCGAAGGGGCGGCCGATCGGCGGCACCAGCGCCGGCCTCGCGATCCTCGGAGGGGCCGCCTATGGCGCGATGGACGGCGGCAGCGTCGACTCGATCACTGCGCTCGGCGATCCGATGGGGCCGGCGGTGACGATGGTCCATGGCTTCCTCCACATGCCGTACCTCGCGCATGTCGTGACCGACACGCATTTCACGGCGCGCGACCGGCTCGGCCGGCTGATTGCCTTCGTGGCGCAGGTTCGTGCCGGCGGCGATCCCAAGGCGGTCGGAATCGGGGTCGATGAGAAGACGGCCCTGTGCGTCGATGCCGATGGCACCGCGAAGCTCTACACCCGCAATGACGGGCATGCCTGGCTGGTCGAACCGCAAGGTGCGCCCGGTGCCGTGGCGGGGAAGCCGCTCGACTGGGCAGCGGTGAAGATCACTGGAATAGGCACTGACGGCGCGCTCGACCTCAAGACGCTCAAGGTAACCAGACCGGCCTTTGGCGGCACTGCGACCGTCAGGGCCGGGCGGCTCACCGGCGCGCCCTTTCCGCCCAATGCTGCCTGGACGCTCGCCATCCATGGCGGTGCCGGCGTGGTCTCGCGCGGCGATCTAACGCCCGAGCAGGACACGGCCTACCGCGCGGGACTCGCCGAGGCGCTGGCCGCCGGATCGGCGATATTGCGGCGGGGTGGATCGAGCCTCGATGCGGTCGAGGCGACGTTGCGGGTGCTGGAGGACAATCCGCTGTTCAATGCCGGTCGTGGCGCGGTGTTCGATGCCGAGGGCAAGAACCAGCTCGACGCCGCGATCATGGATGGCGCCACGCTCAAGGCCGGCGCCGTGGCCGGCGTCAGCGCGACGAAGAACCCCGTCACGCTCGCTCGCGCTGTGATGGAGCGCTCGCGACACGTGTTGCTCACCGGCCACGGCGCCGACCAGTTCGCGCGCGACCAGGGCGTGGAGCAGGTCGATGCGAGCTGGTTCCGCACCGAGAAGCGCTGGCAGGAATATCTCGCCTGGAAACGCGACGAGCATGCCGCGCTCGATCCGACGCATCGCTTCGGCACCGTCGGCGCGGTCGCGCTCGACATGCGCGGGCATGTCGCGGCGGCAACGTCGACCGGCGGGCTCACCGGCAAGCGCTGGGGAAGGATCGGCGATTCCCCGATCATCGGCGCGGGCACCTATGCCTCCGACCATGACTGCGCCGTGTCGGCGACCGGCACCGGCGAATATTTCATCCGCGAAAGCGCCGCGCGCCAGGTCTGCGACCGCATCGCCTGGAAAGGACAGGGCGTGAAGGACGCGGCGAACGATACGATGGAGGCGATCGGTGATATCGGCGGCGATGGCGGTCTGATCGCGATCGATGGCGCCGGTCACGCGGCGTTCGCCATGAACACCGAAGGCATGTATCGCGGACTCGTGACCAGCAGTGCGCCAGCCAGCACCGCCATCTATGCCGGCGAGCAACTCCCATGAACGACCGTTCCGGGCCGGACAGCATCGACCTGCAGCTTCTGGCATTGCTGCGCGACGATTCTCGCCGGGCGGTATCCGATCTCGCAACGGCCCTCGGGGTATCGCGGGGCAGCATCTACGCCGCGATCGAACGGCTCGAGCGCGCCGGCACTATCGCCGGTTACACGGTGCGGCTGGGCGCCGATTACGATCTGCGCATGATCCGTGCGCATGTGATGATCAAGGTCTTCCCCAAGGTCACCCAGCAGACCCAGGAGGAACTCGCAGCGATGCCCGAGGTAACGAGCCTGTTCGCGATCAGCGGCCAGCATGACTTCATCGCGATCGTCGAGGCGCCGCACGTCAACCGGCTCAACGACCTGATCGATGCGATCGGCATGCTGGAAGGGGTCGAGAAGACGACTTCCTCGATCATCTTGGCGACCAAATTGCAACGCTGACTCTGTCAGTCACGAACATCGTACAAGATCCCGTACAATATTCGTGACTGACATTTATTCGAGAAAAAGTCGTTTAAAAACAGTATCTTAATTATAAGGCGAAAATGTCAGCGACCTGCATGACATTTCCAACAGGCAGCGCTTGATTCAATCGCGCCCACACGTCTGCCAGACCGTCACCATGTCGACGGCATCTCCTCCCGCCTCACGCGCTCCCGCGACTACGCCGCTCGCCGCGACGCGCCTTGCGCACCGTCTTGGCGTGGGCCTTGGCCTGCTGCTTCTTCACGGCCTTGCTCGGCGGGGGCGGGGTGTCGAGCGGCATGTTGTTGCCGAGCATCTCGTCGAAGCCGAGCTGCTTCAGGCTTTCGGCGAAATGCTGGGGCAGCTCTGCCTGCACGTCGATCTTGCCGCCATCGGGATGGTCGACGCTGATGCGGCGAGAATGAAGGTGCATCTTGCGGCTGATCCCACCGGTCAGGAACGCGGCCTGGCCGCCATACTTGCCGTCGCCGACGATCGGATGGCCGATCGCTGCCATGTGCACGCGCAGTTGATGCGTGCGGCCGGTATGCGGGATCAGTTCGACCCAGGCAGTGGTGTTGCCCGCGCTTTCGATCACGCGGTAACGCGATCGGGCGAGCTGGCCTTCCTTCTCGTCGACATGCATCTTCTCGCCGCCGCTGCCGGGCTGCTTGGCGATCGGCAGGTCGATCGTGCCGTCCTCGATCGAGGGCACCCCGACGATCAGCGCCCAATAGGTCTTCTTGGCGCTGCGCGAGGAAAAGGCCTTGGCGAAGAACGCCGCCGCGCGCGTGGTGCGGGCAATCAGCAAGGCGCCGCTCGTGTCCTTGTCGAGCCGGTGGACCAGCTTGGGCCGGCTCTCGCCCTCGAACTGCAGGCCGTCGAGCAGGCCGTCGACATGCTCGTGAGTCTTGGTGCCGCCCTGGGTGGCGAGACCCGCCGGCTTGTTGATGACGATCGCCTGCTTGTCGCGGTGGATCACCGTCTCGCGGATGAACTCGGTCTGCTCCTCGCTCAGCGGCGGGCGCTCGCGCTTCTGCGGGGTATCGGCATGGACCGGCTCGGCCGGCGGCACGCGGATCGACTGGCCGGCGACGATGCGGTCGCCGGGCGTCGCGCGCGCGCCATCGACGCGCAGCTGCCCCGTCCGCGCCCATTTGGCGACGGTGGTGAAGCTGGTGTCGGGCAGATGTCGCTTGAACCAGCGATCGAGCCGGATGCCGTCGTCATCGGCGCCGACATTGAACTGGCGGACGTTCGTTTCGTCCTTGGTGTTGGGCTTGTCGCTCATGCCGCCACCCGCACCAGCGAGAGGCCGGCAAACAGCGCGAGAATCGACCCGACCACCGAGATCGTGACATACAGCGCGGCCACGCCGAGATCACCGCGCTGGATCATCGTCACCACGTCGAGCGAGAAGGCCGAGAAGGTGGTGTACCCACCAAGTACGCCGACGCCGAGCAGCAGGCGCCAGTTCTCACCGGGCATGGACATCCGGGCGAGGCTGCCGACGAGCAGGCCCATGGCGAAACCGCCGATCAGATTCACGGCAAGCGTGCCGAACGGAAAGGCCGGGCCGAGCGCGGCGAGCGTCGCACGACCGGTCAGATGCCGAGCGCCGGCGCCCACGGCGCCGCCGAGCATGACAAGGAGAAGTTGGAACATGCCGCCCCGTTAGCGCGGATTGGCGGAAATGAGAACCGTTGCGGTCTGATCGCTATTCTCCCTCTGCCACAGAGCGAGGGTGAATCAGGTCAATTCCCGTTGTTCGCCACCAGATCCACATCCGTTCCGCCATCCCGGCGGCTGGTCAGGAAGATCGCGTACGCACCGTTGTCGCGGTCGCGGGTGCCGCCAAGGACATGCTCCGCGCCCTGGGCCTGGTGCTCGGCGGAATAGCCGGCGTTGGTGGCGCGGGTATAATACCAGTCGAGTACCGTCTGCAGCGGGGCGGAACTCGCAAAACTCACCGCACGCAACGTGCAGCCGCCGGCTTCGGCGCCCGCGGCTTCCGAGACGCGGGCGTCGGGATAAAGCGGCAGATCGACGGGCAGGCGCTGCGCCCAGCGTGCGGAATAGCGCATGTTGCTGGCACACGCGCTGGTCCGCTTGTCCTTCTGTCGCGACGCAAGGGCGCCGAGCGTCAGCGATTCTCGCGCCGCGCCGCATTGCGGGCAATTGGCGCCGGGCGCCGGGGTCTTCTTCAGCGTCTCGCTTCTCCCCGCGGCGGTCGTACCAGCCGCGCCGGAGGGTGGGACGGCGATGCCATCGGGCGGCACCGCGCCCGAATAGGGCTGTGCAGGGGGGCGAACTGCGTCGTTATTGGCCTGCTGGGCGAGGGACGGATCGACCATGATCTGGTCCTGCAGCGCGCTCATCAGCGCGGGATCGCTCGTCGTGCCTGCGCTGTTTCCATCGATCAGCTCATTGTCGAGCGAGTCGAGATTGCGATCGCCATCGCCCCGAGCGCCGCACGCGGCGAGCGCGGCGGACAGCATGACAAGGGTCAGGCCCCGAAACCTACTGCTTATCATTACGATCAAAAGCTCCCGCTCCAACTCCCTGAACATGGCGCATTTCCGGTTAAGGAAGCGTTGGCGATACCGGATCGGTCTCAGGATGCGCGATCCACCATGATACTTGCGCTCTGCCCCCACGCCCGCCATGTTCGTCTCATGCTCAACATTCTCTCGCTCTTTGTCGGCTTCCTCGTACTGCTGCTCACCCTGGTCGGCTTCATCCCGTTTCTCGGCTGGCTCAATTGGCTGACCATCCCGATGGGGATCGTGGGGCTTGCGCTCGGGGCATTGTCGTCGAGCAATATGGGGCGCAATCTCAATCTGGTGCTGATCATCGTCTGCGCGATCCGCCTGTTCCTGGGCGGCGGCATCATCTGATTCAACACTCTTCGCGCCGAGATATAAAGGGCCCGACGATCGCTTGTCGGGCCCTTTGTCTTTTGGGGTGATTGGTTGAGGATCAGGCGTTGAGGCGATGAGTCAGGGTGATCTCGGCGTTCAGCACCTTCGAGACGGGGCAGTTCGCCTTGGCGTCGGCCGCGATCTCGGCGAACTGGTCGGCGTCGATTCCGTCGATCGTCGCGGTCAGGTCAAGGTCCGAGCGTGTGATAGTGAACCCGGCATCCTGCTTTTCCAGCGTTACCTTGGCGCTGGTCTCCAGCGTGCCGCCAGTGAAACCGGCGCGGGCGAGTGCAAAGCTCAGCGCCATGGTGAAGCAGCTTGCGTGAGCGGTCGCGATCAGTTCTTCGGGATTGGTGCCGGGACCCTCCTCGAACCGGCTGCTGAAACCATAAGGCGTGTCCGCGAGCGCGCCCGACTGAGTCGAGACATGGCCGACGCCATCCTTGCCAAAACCTTCATACCGGGCCGATCCGCTGCGAGTCGTCATCTTGGGTCTCCTGCGATGGGAAGGCCCCAATACACGAAGGGCGCGACTTGCGCCGCGCCCTTCGCCGTTAATTCTCGAAAGAAGTCGTTAGCGGCAGCGGCGCCGGTTGTTGCTGCTGCTGCGGTCGATTTCACGGCCGGCAAGGCCACCAAGCACCGCGCCGCCAAGCGTACCGACCGTGCGGTCGCCGCTGGTGTCGATCGTACGACCAAGCAGCGCACCGCCGACCGCGCCGACCAGCAGGCCGGTGGTGCCGTCCGACTTGCGGCAATAGGTGCGGCCGTCGCGGCCACGCCATTCCTTGTACTTGTAGCCCTTGCGGGCTTCGGCACTGCTGACCGGGACGGCCATGGTTGCCGGGATCACCAGCGAAGCGGCGACTGCCGCCATGATCATCTTGCGCATATTCTACTCCCTTGCCTTAAATCAATATCGGGGTCGTAACGCTCCCACCTTGGGCGAAGTTGCATGAACCTGAAACAACCTGCCGTTCATCAAGGCGCGATGGTCCGGGCAGGCGGATTTTCTCCACGATATCCACGTTATCCACAGGTGCCCATCGTCGTTTGCCCCTTTGCACGACTCGGATTCAGTGACAGCATCATGACTGTAAGAAGCGGATGAGGAGGCGAGAAATCGCAGAGACATCAGTTACTTGCACCAGTATCGTGGAAAGGTGCCGCAAGGAAACCGCTCATGATGTTGGGGGAGTGTTGGACCGAGCAGGAATGCCCGCCGTCGCGCAAGCGAAGGCTTGGCGGACCGGCCCGGAAAGATGGTCCAAACGTCCTTTCCGATCCTCGCGATGGGGAAGGGCGTGGCCGTGAAGACTGGATGCGCGCCGCCTGGCAACGGGTGGAAGGTGGTTCGGAGATAGTGGCCAAAGCGCGATTATCGGGTTTCGACCTGATGATCGAGCTGGCCGCCGGAGGTCGCGGCGTTGAGGCCCGAAAGGGTATCGCGCCCGACCCCGGTGACCAAAATGCGAAGCCTGATGTCGTTGGCGGCATGGGTGGAGCATGCCGCCGAAACCAGAAGGCGCGGGTGTTTCTTCGGAGATGCCAAGCGGATCGAAGTCCGGCGACAGGGGGTCGGCAGCGATGCCGGCCCCCATTTTGCGTTCGCGCGCTTCCCGGCAGTGCGGATGCGCGAGCCCTGCGCGGGGCTTCACTTGCTTCTCCCGGAAACGATGCCGCCCGCGCAGGCTCGCTAGCGCGCCAGCAATTCCTTTGCCCGGGCGCAATCCTTCTCCATCTGCGCGGTCAGGGCGTCCAGGCTGTCGAACTTCGCCTCGGGGCGGAGGAAGTCGATCAGCGAAATCTCGATCGTCTGATTGTACAGATCGCCGGAGAAATCGAAGAAATAGGGCTCGAGCAGTTCTCGCGGCGGATCGAAACTGGGTCGCACGCCGAGATTGGCCGCGCCGTCCAGCACGCGCCCATCAGGCAACCGCCCGCGCACCGCATAGATGCCGTAAGCGGGCCGCAGATAATTGCCCATGTCGATATTGGCGGTCGGGTAGCCGATCTCGCGGCCACGTTTGTCGCCATGCTGCACCACTCCTTCGATCGCGAAGGGCCGGGTGAGCAGCCGCGCCGCGCCGCGCGGATCGCCGGCGACGAGCAGGTCGCGAATCCGGCTCGACGAGACCTCTTCGCCGTCCAGCTCGACGGGGGCGACCGTATCGACGGTAAAGCCGTTCTTCGCGCCGAGATCGGCCAGCACGTCGACATTGCCGCCGCGCGCCTTGCCAAAGGTGAAGTCCTCGCCCGTCACCACGCCGCCAACGCCGATCTTGTCGAGCAGGCGATCGGCGACAAACTCCATTGCGGTCAGACCTGCGAGTGCCGCGTCGAAATGGAAAATGATCATCGCGTCGGCGCCGGCGGCCGCGAACAGCGCCTCGCGCTGGTCGAGCGTCGTCAGGCGGAACGGTGCAGCGTCGGGCTTGAAATGCCGCACGGGATGGGGGTCGAAGGTGGCGACCAGCACCGGGCGCCCTTCCGCACGGCCGCGCTCGACCGCGCGGCCGACCACTGCCTGATGCCCCATGTGGAACCCGTCGAAATTCCCAAGCGCGACGATCCCGCCCCGAAGTTCGGGAGGCACCACCGAGCCGCCGTCAAGCCGCTCCATGGGTCGGGCATAGGGGGGACGGGCGAGAGACACAATCCTCCCCGGAAACGGGCAGGATCAGGAAGGAGCAATCCCGGCGCGCAGCACCCTGAGGACGTTGCCGCCCATCACCTTGGCGATATCGCCATCGGAAAATCCCCGATCGATCAGCGCCTGAGTCACCGCGACGATCTGGCTCGCGTCGAAGCCGGTGGTCACCGCGCCGTCGAAATCGGAGCCCAGGCCGACATGGTCGATCCCCGCCACGTCGCGCACATGCGCGATCGCGGCCGCGACCGCCTCGGGCCTGGTAGAACAGATCGCTGCATCCCAATAGCCGATGCCGATCACGCCGCCGGTCTTGGCGATGCCACGGATTTCGTCGTCGGTGAGGTTGCGGTTGACCTTGCAGGTCGCCTGCACCCCGGTGTGGCTGGCGACGATAGGGCGCGTTGCCATGGCGATCACCTGTGCGGTCGTCGCGTGGCTCGAATGCGCGACATCGACGATCATGCCGAGCTTCTCCATCCGCCGTACCACCTGGATGCCGAGTGGCGAGAGGCCGTCCTTGGCCACGCCGTGCATCGATCCGGCGACCTCGTTGTCGAAGAAATGCGCCAGCCCGGCCATGCGAAAGCCGGCGGCGTGCAGCCCGTCGAGATTGCCGAGCTTGCCTTCGAGGTCCTGCAGTCCCTCGACCGAGAGCATGCCGCCCACGACCTTGTTGCCCGCCGCGCGATCCTTCAGCAGCGTATCGAGCTGGGCGGGCGTGCGGATCACCCGGAACTGGCCGTTCGACGCGGCGGCATAGCGATCGAGCTTGGTCGCATGCCACAAGGAGCGTTCGAGCAGCGACGTCCAGGTCCGCACTGGCTGGAGATCGGCGATGACGAGCTGGGTGATATTGTCGGTGTCGCCGGTGTTGGCGTCGTAATTCTGGCCCTTGGGCGTCTTGGTCACCGAGGAGAAGACCTGCAGCGCGACATTGCCTTGGATCAGCCGCGGCAGATCGACCTGGCTGCGATCGACCCGGTCGAGCAGGCTGCGTTTCCACAACAGGGTATCGGCATGCATGTCCGCGATCTGCAGGGTCGCGTGGAGCGCACGGGCGCGGGGCGATATGTTCAGGGCAACCGGCTCGACCTTGTTCATCGAGCGTTCGATCATGGTGGGCGCGAGGGTAAAGAAAGCGATCGCAGCGACGATAATCAGGGCAAGGATGCCCCACAGCCATTTGCGCATCCGTCACTCTCCCTGGTGCCGGCATCTGTCGCGCCGGCGTGTCCGATGTGTCAGGCTATGCGGGACGTTGAACCTTGGAACAAGACGGCGATTGCCTGTGCGGCAGAGGATGGGGTCTCTCGATCAGGGGCGTTCGAGCGTGACGAAGCCATAAGCGGGGCGCTCACCCTCCGCGGGGTGCTCCTCGCGCCCGATCTCGCGCCATCCGACAAAGGCGGGAACCGTCGCGTCGCCCTCCGGTGCGGCATGGACCTCGGTCAGTTCGACCTGGTCGGCTCTGGCGAGAAACAGGGCGAAGATCTCCGCGCCGCCGATCACGGCGATGTCGGAGCCGCCGGCCAGCGCGATCGCGGCTTCGACCGAATGCGCCACCTCCGCGCCCGATGCCGACCATCCGGCGTCGCGGGTCAGGACGATGTGGCGGCGGCCGGGCAGGGGAGCCGGAAAGCTCTCGAAGGTCTTGCGCCCCATGATCATGGGCTTGCCCATGGTCTGGGCCTTGAATCGCCTGAGATCGGCGGGCAGGCGCCAGGGCAATGCCCCGTCGCGCCCGATAACGCCATTGTCGGCGCGGGCGAGATGAAGGGTGATATGGGGCGACATCGACATAAGCCGCTTATGCGATGGGCTCGGCCATGGTGCCACCGCCTTGTGCGTGGCTCATGACGGGATCGCCCGCGGCGCGCAGGAACAGGCGAGCTTTGTCTTGGGTTGCGGTTGTGGCGGCTGAGTCAGCCACTGCAACAGCGCCGCGGCGAGCGTGGCGGTGAGGATCGTGAAATGGATCTCGCGCATGTCCCTGTCCCTTTGTTCCTGTTCGATTACATATGTAGTCGTTCGACTGAACGGACGCTGAATCGGATCGGGAGGGAAATGAACTGGTCGCGCCCAAAGGGCGTCAGACCGCGACGGGCGCCTTGATGTGCGGCTGCGCTTCGTAGCCGACGAGGCGGAAATCCTCATAGTCATACTGGTCTATGCCGCCCGGCTTCCGCAGGATCTCGAGCTGCGGCAGCGGGCCGGGCGCGCGCGCCAATTGCTCGCGGGCCTGGCCCAGATGATTCGAATAGAGATGGCAGTCGCCACCGGTCCAGATGAACTCGCCCGGTTCAAGGCCGCATTGCTGTGCCAGCATATGCGTCAGCAGCGCGTAGCTGGCGATGTTGAACGGCACGCCGAGGAAGATGTCGGCCGAGCGCTGATAGAGTTGGAGCGACAGCCGCCCGTTCGCGACGTGAGTCTGGAACAGGCAGTGGCAGGGCGCGAGCGCCATGGCGTGGAGATCGCCCGGGTTCCAGGCGCTGACGATCTGGCGGCGCGAGGCCGGGCTGGTCCTGATCTGCTCGATCAGGTCTGCGATCTGGTCGATATGGCGCCCGTCCGCCGTCGCCCAGTCGCGCCATTGCTTGCCATAGACCGGGCCCAGGTCGCCCGATTCGTCGGCCCATTCGTTCCAGATGCTGACCTTGCGGTCCTGCAGCCACTGAACATTGGTGTCGCCGCGCAGGAACCACAGCAATTCGACGATGATCGAACGGAGATGCAGCTTCTTGGTGGTGAGGACGGGGAAGCCCTTCGCCAGATCGAAGCGCATCTGGTGACCGAATACCGAAAGCGTGCCGGTGCCGGTGCGGTCCAGCTGTTCCGCGCCGGTGTCGAGCACGCGCTGCATGAGATCGAGATATTGACGCATTCTAGCCGCTCAGCTTGCAAGGCTTGATCGCCTTCGGCTCGGGCCTTGGTCCGACAGCGCGGAAGGTTGCGAGGTAACCGCCGGCGGAGGGCATGTCGTGCATCTCGACCTGACTATAGCCGACCGCCGCCATCTCGCAGCGGAGCAGGGCGGGCGGCGTGCCGTGATTCTGGGTGGCCCGGTTGGCGTCGACCACCACGACGAGGCCGTCGGGCTTCAGCGACGGGCGCATGCGCCAGATGAACTCGTATGGTTGTTCGATCTCATGGTACATATGCACCATCAGCACGCGGTCGAAGCTCGCATCGGGCAGCTTTGGATTGTCGGGCAGGCCCAGGCGCACGCTGACATTGTCGAGCCGCTCGCGCGCGACACGCTCGGCCAGCGCATCGCGGACGCCGGCGACGATATCCTCGGCGAGTACCCGGCCTTCCTTGCCGACACGGGCGGCGGCGCGGATCGTGTAATAGCCTTCGCCGGCGCCGATATCGGCGACGGTCATGCCGGCCTTCAGCCCGGCCTTGTCCATCACCTCGGACGCTTCGTTCAGCCGGTCGCGCGCTTCCTCGGTCGACCAGCGCGAGGAGATGATGTGCGCGACGGGGCGGTCGGCCGCGGGGAAGGGGCCGGCCTTGTCCTCGTCTTCAGGGACGCGCGGCTGGCCGGGCTCGCAGCCCGCGAGCAGCAATGCCGCTATCGCGAAGGCTGCGGCCAGCCTCAATCGACGTCCTCCACCTCGACCGTCTCGCCTGTCACCCGCTGCGACAGCGCGGCGGCCATGAACGGATCGAGATCGCCATCGAGCACGTCGGACGGGCTGGTCGAGGTCACGCCGGTGCGCAGGTCCTTCACCAGCTGATAGGGCTGCAGCACATAGGAGCGGATCTGGTGACCCCATCCGATGTCGGTCTTGGTCGCGTTCTCCGCATTGGCCGCGGCCTCTCGGATCTGCAGTTCGCGCTCGTACAGCTTCGCGCGGAGCTGGTTGTACGCCTCGGCCTTGTTCTTGTGCTGGCTGCGCTGGTTCTGGCACTGTACCACGATGCCGGTGGGCAGATGCGTGATGCGCACCGCCGAATCGGTCGTGTTGATGTGCTGCCCGCCCGCGCCGGACGCCCGATAGGTGTCGATGCGCAGCTCGCTCTCGTTGATCTCGACCTCGATATTCTCGTCGATCACCGGATAGACCCAGATACTGGCGAAGCTGGTATGGCGCCGCGCCGCGCTGTCGTACGGGCTGATGCGGACGAGGCGGTGAACGCCGCTCTCCGTCTTGGCATAGCCATAGGCATTCTCGCCCTTGAGCAGCAACGTCGCCGATTTGATGCCGGCCTGCTCGCCCGAATGCTGGTCGACCAGCTCGACCTTCATGCCACGGCGCTCGGCCCAGCGGGTGTACATGCGCTGGAGCATGCCGGCCCAATCCTGGCTCTCGGTGCCGCCGGCGCCCGAATTGACCTCGATATAGGTGTCGTTGCCATCGGCCTCGCCGGCGAGCAGCGCCTGGATCTTGTCATGCTCGGCCCGCGTGGCGAGCTCGGCGAGGCTTCTGGTGCCGTCGGCCGCCATTTCCTCGTCGCCCTCGGCCTCGGCCATCTCGATCAGTTCGGCGGTGTCGTCGAGCTCGCTCTGGATCGCGCGCGTCGCGTTGATCGCCTCTTCCAGCCGGCGACGCTCGCGCATCACTTCCTGGGCGAGCTTGGGGTCGTTCCACAACGCCTGATCCTCGACGCGCGCGTTCAGCTCGTCGAGCCGGCGGAGCGCGCGGTCCCAGTCGAGAAAGCGGCGAAGCAGCGCGAGCGCGTCATTGATGGTGTCGACATGAGCCTGCGCTTCGGCGCGCATGGTGGAAACTCCGGAAAATATTCGTCATGCCGGCAAGGCGCCGGCTCACTGGGATATATAGGGCGGGCTAGTAGATTCCGCCCGTCCTTGGCAAGGAGCCGGTGTCATTCGATGCGATTTAACGCCCGTCCGGCGCGCCTGAAGGCGCCCAGACGAGAGCGTTCCTAATAGATTCCGCCTTCGCGTTGCAGGAAGTCGGAATCGCGCGGCGCCGCTTCCTGGCGCTGGACCGGCTTTACTTCCTTGGGCTTGTCCGCCTCGTCCTCTTCGTTGCTGCGCGCCGCGCGGCGCGGTTCGCTCTCGGGCTTGAACGCTTCCCAGATCACCGACGCCTTGGGGTCGGTGGTCGGCCAGGCGCCGAACACCGGCTTGCCCGACGCGCGGTCGATCCTGACCATGCGGATGCCGGCGGGCGCTCGGAACGGTATCTTTTCCAGCCCCTCATAGGCCTTCAGGGCGAACTCCTTGAAGATTGGCGCGGCGATCGTGCCGCCCTGTGCATAGCCGCCAAGGCCGGTCGGCGAATCATAGCCGATATAGACGCCGCCGATCATCTGCGGCGTGCCGCCGATGAACCACACATCGGTCGGGCCCGAATTGGTGCCGGTCTTGCCGAACATTGGCCGGTCGAGATCGCGCAGCACGGTCGCGGTGCCGCGCTGGATCACGCCCTCGGCGATATGCACCATCTGATAGGCGCTCTGCGCATCGACGATCTGGCGGCCGCGCGTCACCGGGCGGGGCATCGCCTTGCCGTTCCAGTCGGGCGCGTTGCAGCGATCGCAGGCGCGCCAGTTCTCCGGCCAGATCACTTTGCCGTGACGGTCCTGCACGAAATCGATCAGGGTGGCGGGATGGCCGCGGCCCTGATTGGCGAGGATCGCATAGGCGTTGACCATGCGCATCACCGTCGTCTCGCCCGCGCCGAGCGCAAAGGAGAGATAGGGCGGATATTTGCCGACGCCGATCCGGTCCATCAGCGACACGACATGTTCCATGCCGGTCTGCGAGGCGGCGCGCACCGTCATCAGGTTGCGCGACTGCTCGACACCCCAGCGCATGGTGTGCGGGCCGGATCCGCCGCCACCGAAGTTGCGGAAGCATTTCTGGCCGAGCCGAGCGCCCTGATAAACGCAGAACGGCCCGTCGACGATGATCGAGGCGGGGGTCATGCCACCCTGCAGGGCAGCGGCATAGACGATCGGTTTGATCGTCGATCCGGGCTGGCGCATCGCCTGGGTGGCGCGGTTGAACGACTGGATGCTCGAATCGAACCCGCCCTGCATCGCCAGCACGCGGCCAGTGGCCGGCTCCTCGACGACGAAGCCGCCCGAAATCTTGGGCACCGAGCGCAGCGCGAAGGCGCCGCCCTCCGGCGCGACGGCCAGGATGTCGCCGACCTTGAGTGCGGCAAAGGCGGTACCTCCCTGGCCGCGTACCGGCATCTGCGCGGCCCAGCGCGGCAGGGTGCCGGTCTGCCCGTTGCCGAAGCCGATCGTCGCCGCGTCGCCGATCGCGGTCACGATCGCGGCGCGCCAGTCGAGATAGTCGAGCCGAATATTGGTGTTGAGCAGCGCTGACTGCCAGTTGTCGCCCGCAATCTCGACATGGCGCAGCGGGCCGCTCCAGCCGCGGCCGCGGTCGAAGCGGAGCAGGCCGTTGCGCAGCGCGGTCTGGGCGTCGAGCTGGATCTTGGTATTCAGCGACGTGCGCACCCACAGGCCGCCCGAATAGACGCTGTACGGCCCGGCCTTCTCGTCCTCGCCAAACTTGTCGATCAGCTGGCGGCGGACTTCCTCGACGAAATAGCCGGCACCCGCGACCTCGGTCTTGGGCGTCTGGCGGGGCACCGCGCCGAGCGGCTCGGCTCGCGCCTGGTCGTGTTGCGCCTGGTTGATGAACTCGTTCCTGAGCATTTCGCCCAGCACATAGTTGCGCCGGTCGAGCGCGCGCTGCGTGTTGCGGAACGGATCGTAATTGGACGGGCCCTTGGGCAGGATGGCGAGATAAGCCATCTGCGCGAGATCGAGCTGGCTGAGCTCCTTGTTGAAATAGGCATAGCTCGCCGCTTCGACGCCAAACGCGTTACGGCCGAGCGCGATCTGGTTGAGATAAAGCTCGAGGATCTGCTGCTTGGTCAGCGTGTCCTCGATCCGATAGGCGAGGATCGCCTCCTTGATCTTGCGCGTCGGCGAATAGACGTTGCCGATCAGCAGGTTCTTCGCGACCTGCTGCGTGATGGTCGATCCGCCTTTGGCGCGGCGGCCGGTGCCGAACTTCGTGGCGTAATCGATCACCGCGCCCGCCATGCCGGGATAATCGACGCCGTGATGCTCGAAGAAGGTCTTGTCTTCCGCGGCGAGGAAGGCGCGGACGAGCAGGGGCGGATATTCCTCGTAACTCAGCTCGACGCGGCGCTCGCGGGCATAGCTGTGGATCGGGATACCGTCCATGCCGCGCACATTGGTCGGCAGTGGCGGTTCATAGGCGCGAAGCTTGTCGACCGAGGGCAGATCGCTGGCGAAGATGTACCAGAAGACCGCATAGGCAATTGCGATCAGCACCGCGAGTATGGCGAGCACCTTCACCCACCAGCGGCCCCAGACCCGCTCGACGAAACCACGAATCCCCTCCACGTCGCGGCGGAGACGAAAATTCACGCTGGATTCGGTACTGGTCATACAGGGCGGAGGCTCTAGCAAGTTTCTCGGGGCTTGCCAGCCTCAGTCATCTGGCCGGCGCGCGCATTGGCTCGATATCCCGGGTGGCGGCGGGTTTGAATCATGCCGTCGAGAGGCGCGGTGAGACAAAAGTCGGGGCGGTCTTGTGGCGGCGCCAGCTTCCCACGAGGGAAATGGCGAAACGGCGCCGTTCGTGGCGGTGGCTTCTGTCATGCCGCTGGCGCGCATGGCGCGGGCGCTGTGTTGGGAATGTCATGAAGGTCGCTGACATTCTCGCGGGCTGCAGGCCGATGCCGCTCTTGGAATCGCCAACGCGTCGACATTGACGACGACGCGTCTTGCGGCATTGGTCGGCCGTCTTCACGCCAGCCTGATGCTCGCGCAGAACGCCAATAATCTGATCGTCGGTACATCGGCTTCGCCGCATCACGCGTCTCCATCTGGACGAGCTGACTTGCCAATAGCATAAATTATGTGTTGGAGATCAGTAAGTTAGCTCGCCACGTAGCGACAAAGCCACGTTTATTCAGGCTGATCGGTGGCCGGCAGCTCGGCCTCCTGCTCGAGGGGAATGGCGAAGGCGAAGGTCGTGCCACCATTGTCGTTCGGGCTAGCCCAAAGTGTACCTTCGTGGCGGTCGACGATCGTCTTGCTTACTGACAGGCCAATGCCCATCCCATGGGGCTTGGTCGTGTAGAAGGCCTCGAAGACTCTGCTCAGCGCCTCGGCACTGAGCCCCCGGCCGGTGTCCCGAACCGCAAGCTGCGCCATGCCGGGGCCTGCGCCGCTGGTCTCGATGACGATCTGGCGTGGACGCCGGCCGCTGTCGTCGACGGCATCGGCTGCATTGAGCACCAGATTGAGAATGACCTGCTGAAGCTGGATGCGATCGCCGTTCACCGGCTGCAATGCTGGATCAAGCTCGATGGAGAGCATGATGTGGCGGCGCTGGAGATCGTGCGTGCAGATTGCGATGACCTCCCGCGCGGCCTCGTTGAGATCGAGACTTTCGCGAACGAATCCCTGCTTGCGGTAGAGGCCACGCAGGCGCCGGATGACTTCGGAGGCGCGATTGCCGTCTCGAATGCTGCGTTGCGCGGTTTTGATCGCGCCTTCAGTGTCGGGCGGGTCGGCCGCGAGCATGCGCAGGCAGGTGCTGGCATTGGTAATGATGCCGGCAAGTGGCTGGTTGACCTCATGCGCGATCGATGCGGCCAGTTCTCCGAGGGTCGACACCCGTGTGATATGCGCGAGTTCCGAGCGAAGTTTGTCGAGCGCGTCCTCGGCGAGCCGCCGCTGCGTTACATCCTGCGCGACGCCGACGCTTTCCACGCGACCGTCCTCGTGGGTGATGACGCGATAGGCGGTCTTCAGATATTTGACCCGACCGTCAGGCATGAGCAGTCGATAGCCGTCCTCCGGAGCGCCGATTCCCTTGAAGGATTGCTGGGTCTTGTTGTTGATCATGTCCACGTCGTCCGGGTGGACCGTCGACAGAAGCTCGGGATATCTGGGCTCGATGCTCTCGTCGATTTCATGGATGCGATACATCTCCGCCGACCAGACGAGCTTGTTCTCGGTCAGGTCCCAGCGGAAGGAGCCGGTCTCGCTGATGCGTTCCGCGGTCTCGAGAAGATAGGCTGCGCGGAGTAGTTCCTGCTCCCTCCGCTTGCTCTCGCTGATGTCCTGAATGGAGCCCGTCACTAACGGTCGGCCAGCGTCACCCGGCAGGAAGTGTGCGATCGCGTGAAGATATTTGGTGTTGCCTTTCGGCGTGACGATCCGGAAGACCTCATCGAACTCGACGCGCTCGGCCATCGCGCGCCGGAAGCCTGCGTCGAACCCGGCAAGGTCGTCTGCATGAATCCGATCGCGAAAGGCCAGGAAGGTCGGCATTTCCGCGCGGTCATATTCCAGTATCCGGTACAGCTCCTCCGACCAGATATGAGTGTCGGCGATCACATCGGTGGTGAAGCTTCCGGTCTGGCTCAGGCGCTGCGCCTGGCTGAGATGGTCATGCGCCTCCCGGAGCGTGCGCTCCCGAGCCGCGAGATCCTGCTCGGCACGTTTGCGATCCTCGATATCGGTGTTGACGCCGTACCATTTCACCAGCTTGCCGCTTTCGTCGCGCAACGGACTCGTCTGGAAGAGGAACCACCGATAGGCGCCGTCATGGCGCCTGAGCCGGGCTTCGGCCTCGCTGGTCACGCCGGTCTCTCGAGCGCGATCCCAGGCGCTCGTGATGATCTCGAGGTCTTCCGGATGGACCAGGTCGATCCATTGCCAGTCCAGCTTTTCGTGGCTGCGGCCGACATAATCGAGATAGTGCCGGTTGAAGAAGTCCGCGGTGCCGTCGGCTCGCGCCGACCAGGCGAGCGCCGGGATCGTATCGATGATGAGCCTGAGATTCTGCTCACTGGCCTTCAGCGCGTCCTCGGCCAGCTTGCGATCGTGAATGTCGTTCACGACGCCATGCCACGCCACGATGTCGCCATCCGCATCGCGCAACGGGCGGGCCTGCGCCTCGCACCAGCGATACTCTCCACCATGGTGCATGAAGCGGACCTCGCGCCGGTAGGGCGTGCCCACGAGCACGGTCTGCGTCCAGGCCTCGACCGTGGAAGCGCGGTCGTCGGGGTGGACGAGATGCACCCATTCTTCGGCCATGATCGTGTCGTCAGCGCGCCCGAACCAGTCGCGCAACTGGGGATTGATGTAATTGACCAGCCCGTCCGCTCCCGCGCCGAACAGATTCTGCGGAATCGTCTCGACGGTCTGCGTCAGGTAGCGTTCGCTGGCCTTCACGGCTTCTTCGGCCAGCTTGCGGTCATGGATGTCGACACATGATCCATACCATTTGACGATGCGGCCTTCGCCGTCGCGCAGCGGCAATGCCAATGTCAGGACCCAGCGGTGAGTTTGGTCGGCGACGTGGAACTGGCGGACCTCGACCGAGTAAGGATCGCCGGTCGCGATGCAGCGCAGCCAGATCGCAGTCGCCGGTCCCCGATCGTCGGGATGAATAAGGTTCACCCAACGCTCGTTCATCACGTCTTCGGCGGCAAGGCCGCTATATTCCAGGAGGCGTTCGTTGCAGTAGTCGATGTTCCCGTCGGCGGTGGCGCTCCACAGCATTTGCGGAAAGGTTTCGGCCTGCTGGCGCAGTTCCCTTTCGCGCGCACGCACGGCTTTCTCGGCGCGCTTCAGGTCGTCGATATCGCTCAACAGAACGTGCCATGCCATGATCGAGCCACGTCCATCGCGAAGCGGATGGCCGCGATTGTCGAACCAGCGATACTCGCCATCGAACCGGCGCAGGCGCTGTTCGATCTTGTACGGCGCGCCCGATGCGATCGAGGCCCCGAAAATCTCCGCGACATGGGGCAGGTCTTCCGGGTGCACTATTCCGTTGCTACCCCAATCCCGCAGCCCCTCGATCTCCTGGCCGCAATATTCCCTGATCTGCCGGTTCACGCGCTCTACCCGACCGTCCGGCCCCAGAATGGCGACAAGGCCCGGCAGGCCCTCGATCAACGCGACGGCGCTGAGTTCGCCGGCCTTGAGACGTTCCTCCCGCCGCAGTCGCTCCTCCTGCAAGGCGAGGACCGCCTGGTTGCGCGCGACATTCAGCACCAGCCGTTCGGCATCGGTCGGGAAGTCCGGCCGCGCCGTCGCCACGGCAAGCATTCCAGATCCGTGCGGGGAAC
>Ga0247735_1000255_pt1 | contig 22606 bp, 30 predicted proteins | sample UWRJL178409R2_FD_180934 | JGI IMG/M metagenome (GOLD analysis project Ga0247735, IMG submission 180934) | Plant litter microbial communities from Arlington Agricultural Research Station in Wisconsin, United States - UWRJ-L178-409R-2 | ecosystem: Environmental > Terrestrial > Plant litter >... | reverse complement strand
CGTCAAGAGCATCTGTACCAAAAGAATCGCAGCTGCTTTTCGAACACTCGAGTTCTTGTCATCGAGTGCCGCCACAGCGGCGTCCGTGATGTGCAGTCTATGCTTTGGGAATTTGAACGCCTTGATATTCATGAGTTTTGCAAGTACGGCAAAGACTTTGCTCCGGACGTAGGAAGAATTGTCGAGGACGCGTTCGAGAAGCAAATTGAATAAGCCCCCGATCTGTTTCTGCGTTTGTTTGGCGTCTGCCTGCTCGGTCTCGGCGTTGGCTAGATCTGTTATGAGGGAACCAATGACTTCGATGATCGCTTGACGCATTGGGTGCGACTACAGGAGAGGTATTAGAGGCGCTGTCAGGGAAGATGGAGCAAAATATAGCCCCACCTCCGAATCAAGTTGGTCGAGGAGCAAACTGAGCTGCTTCAACACCGACCGGGGGCATGTCTCTGCGTATTTGATGAGAAACTTTGCATACGCTTTAGGGCCTTTGTTGTCTTGGGTATTAAAGGTCTTCGAAGCAATCTCGCGGATTATCTCGTCTCCTAGTTGGGGGTAGTCGTAGACATCCCTGAGCATCGTTAGACATTCGGCCATGGCCTCCGAAAGATGTTCATAGAACTGGAGGAATTGGATTATACTGATCTGAACAGCCACAGCTTGGTGGTGGTGTTTGACGGCGAGGCAGATGACAGTGAATGAAAGATGCCTGATTTCAGCAGATTTCATGTACTGTTCACTTTCGGCGACGTGATATGCCGGTCGTGTAATGCAACTGCGTAATCTATGAGGGGCAAATCATTCAGGAAGGTTGGATGCACTCACTTGATAAAGGTATCTCTTTCTGCGGTCGTCGTCCATATCCTCTGTGACTGTACTTTAAGCAAGAGCTTGGCGATCAGCTTCAACGTGTTTGGGATCTGGTCCTCCCAGGTCCACGTCTCATTCGATTTTTTGTTGACAGCCGCTCTTCCGCCTGCTTTCCCTGCACCCGCCTTTCCTCCCCGACCCCTCTTCGCCTTGGGAGCTGGTACATTATCGTCCTCCGAAACCTTCACTTTCTCTGCAGCGGTGACGAACCAGGTTATTAGAAACGCGTACATTTCTAAGGAGGTCCGATGCGCCATGTAGGTTTGCTGATCTCCTGTTTCGATATCTCTTATGGTTCCGTCCAATTCCGCTTGGAGACCCGATGAAAGCGAGTCTAACAACTTGGTCATGACGGACGCTGGCACCACATCTGAGTGTTTTAAGATGCTCCTGTAGACATCAAAGACCTCGCCGTCATTTATTGCATCACTTGACTCTGCGACAGCCTCGACGGCAGCTACAAATGTCGATTAGTGGCGTTCACAGCGAAAGCTAGGCCGTTCACCTTCAAGCAAAGCTTCTGGACCCTCTGACGAGAAATCGTGGTGATGTCGAATCTCATAAGAATCAAGGTCTTGCAATGCTTGGATTTCATCCTGTAGCTCGAAAGAGCCCATTGTGATCGCAGAGGATTGTGGACGTGGAAACACAAAGTCGTTTCGAACAATCCAGTGTCACGCCGCAACGCGTCGCGTTATGCACGTGACCATGAGCCAAATCAACCACGAGTCGGTCACGTCACAGGCCCGCCTTGGTTTCCCTGCGTCCGCTAGAACTTCATTTTCGACAACCTTTGCTTTCTTTCGCTTGAGTTGACTTACAGCGACGACTTGGACTCGATCAAAATGTCTCGGACTCAGACTCGGAGAGTTAGAGTCTCACATTGCAACGCAGTCTGCGAGCTCAATCTCCTTTTATTTATTGAATGTTATAAAAGGCTACGTTTCTCTCAGTCCCAACCTACGATCTTTCTCTGGCTAGCAATATCCGAATACCACTGGGCCATCTAAAAAACACCAATGGCGTATTTCGTTCCTTGCTTGCCAATCTTCGTCACCTCGACTCCATCCGGTCGACGTAGTCCGCGAGATTCTCCAGCCTCTGTTGCTAGGCCGGGGTTCTTCAAGCTGTCGTTGTCGCCCTCGAACTCGAACTACTCTCCTACTATTTCAGCTTCACCTCACTTGTTGGAAGCTATACCACCCAAAATCGACATCACCGAGCTACCAGACATGACTCTCGACTTCTCAGCCGATGCCTTCCATCTGTCCAAGTACGAGTCGGAATGCGCCTTTGGTAGCCCTCCCCTCCTTGTGATAACGCTCTCTGAGTCCCCATCCGTGTTTCCGGCGATGTACACACCCATCCGACGCACCAGAGCATCCTTTGGAAGTGCCTCGTACACGTCGGATATCGCCCTTGGTCTGTCTCCATACACGGATGCCTCTCCATACTCTTTCCACACCGCGGCCGAAAGCCCGAGAAACAGCCCCCAAGAAGACCACGAAGCCTACATCGAGCGTCTCTGCGACCGTGATATTAGACCACAGCCAACTATCAGCTCGAAATTACATCTCGATACCTACTCTGGTCTGGCATTGGTGCTGCCGGACTCATCAGACTTGGAGGTCGACGCAGCAGAGATAGAACTGGGATTGGAAGGCGACACCTCGGCTGCGACGACGGAATCCTGTTACTCGACGGAGTCAGCGTCTTGGGATAGGGTCGACGCCAATAAGGATGCGCCGCTGGAGAAAGCAGACATCGTTTGTTCGGCATCGCCAAAGTCCCAGGCTAGCTCTAGAATAAGCAAGGTGCAGGAAGTCAAGGATCGGTTTGTAAAGGTTTTCGTCAGTGGACTTCGTGCAGTCCAGTAGGGGGATCTCTCATTTATTTCTTGTCCTCATCTTTTTTGGGTCTACTATTGCTTAAGTCTTGTGTCGTATTTCTCCATTTTCTGCTCATCCATGTTATATGAATGTCCCTACCCAGTAATTCACGAGAATCCCCAGATATCAGGTTGATAACTCACGCCAGTAGGTGATTGCAAATGTAACTGGAATCCATAGCATATGTGCATACCGTAAATCATAGACGACGAGATGATGAGTTGACGCGAACGCGTTGCAAAGAGAGGTAATGAAAGGTGTTTGAAATCGTGACTACGTAGACAGCATGCGACATAACACCAAGGAGATACGAGACGCCTAAGTAGTCTTGTGGTGCGATGCCTTGATGGCGGCGACCTTGGCCTTTTTCTCTGCAACGCGCTTCGCCATGAGGGCACTGCGTTGAATATGTTAGGGAGGGTGAAGGCGGACACGCGTGAGACACGTACTCGTATTCGGCTTTTTGCTCCTTCTGCGAGTCCAATCTGCGACGCTTGAGGGCATTGAGATGGCGGCGGCGTTGAAGACGGATGGGAGTGACAAGTCGTTGGATCTTGGGACTAAATAACCCAACCATTCAGCATCACACTGAACATCAAAGGACGGTTAGACTTACGCCTTGGTGTAGGGTTTGGCATCGGGCTTCTTCTGGCTCTTCACCTCTCTCCGCACAACGTATTTCCTGACATCATCCTTCTTGCTGAGGTTGAAGAACCTCCTGATCTTGGTCGCCCTCTTGGGGCCTAGCCTCTTGGGAAGGACAACATCTGTGAGTCCAGGGACGTCTGCGTCGCCCTGCTTGACGATCACCAGCGACAGTACGGCAATATCGGGGCCAACGATGCATCCACGGACGGATTTGCGGCGACGCTCACCAGTGCGACGGGTGCGGTAGCAGGAGTGGCCGTCGGCGAGTAGGAGTTTGACACGGTAGGGGAGGAGAACACCCTGCTTCATAGGGAAACCTTGCTTATCATTTCCACCAGAGATGCGGAAAATGTAACCCTTCCATTCGTCGCCGAGAGTGTCACCGGGAACTTCTTGTGCGATTTTCTTGTCGTAGAAGATACGGCTATTTGGAACGGTTATTACGAACGAACGAGTTACCAGTGATCAAGTTCGACGCACAATTTCTTCTCATCGTCGAGATCGAGCAGTTTTTGGGCCCCAGTCGCGGGGTCTAAGCAAGAACGGGCGTGTCAACAATAGTCTAGTGGGCTCGGTCGATGAACATGGTCTCACTGGCAATGTTGAACTTCATTCTGAAAGGGTGTAATTTCGTATGATTAGAACACAGAACAGTATGATCGTGAGCTTCCTCACCTTGAGCAATTATTTGATGGTCACCGACGACGGCAACGAACCTCTTGCGATGGGCGATGTAGAGCAGCTGGACGCAACGGCAACACGGACAAACAAGATTTCCTGAGTTCCAATTAAGGTTCACAGCTATACAGCTACATCAGCCACCAGACCGGCATTTTCCGTGGACTGACCACATACTCGCAGATGGGCAAAAGCAATTCAAATCATCTTCAAGGTCGGTCTCAGCAAGAAATTTGTGAGTTCATCGTTCACGACGACGGGAAGCATACTTACCATCTCTTAGAGTCAAAATGGGTCGCATGCACGCTCCCGGCAAGGGCATTTGTACGTCGTTTGCAACACGCCTATTGCTTAGGCTCACCGTTATCAACAGCGTCCTCTGCCCTCCCTTACCGCCGTACTCCCCCTTCGTGGCTCAAGACCACTCCCGAGGATGTCGTTGATCAGATCGTCAAACTCGCCCGCAAGGGTCTGACTCCCTCTCAGATCGGTGTTACCCTTCGTGACTCGCATGGCATCCCCCAAGTGCGCTTTGTCACTGGTAACAAGATCCTCCGTATCCTCAAGTCTCAAGGTACGCTTCTAATTTGCCTCCTTATTACCATACTCATACACTCTTGCGCACCTCTTTCAATTATATTTCTTCATCTCGTGTCTGTACACGCACCTTTTGTTTGGGGATAGGACTTGGCCCATCCATCCCTGAGGACCTTTGGCACCTCATCAAAAAGGCGGTTGCCGTGCGCAAGCACCTTGAAGTCAACAGGAAAGACAAGGACTCCAAGTTCCGTCTTATCCTTATCGAGTCGAGGATTCATCGTCTTGCTCGTTACTACAAGACCAAGCAGCAGATCCCTCCCACTTTCAAGTACGATTCTGCCACTGCCTCGACGCTCATTGCTTGAGATGTATGATTCGGATTATATGCAATATATTGTCATGCTATAGGCTTCTATAGTCCTCTGGATTCCTGAGAGTGAAGATACATCATGCATCCAAGAATAATATGAAGATAATCTATCGCCTACCCGAGAGGAAACTGACGAGATCTTCAGGTAACCGAACCCACTGAGGAGAGCACGGCGTCGAATACTTCGACGTACTGTTTAGTGCACCCTAACAGCACACCGTACGATGTATATAAATTCAAAAACGACCAACGCGTTCAATTCCCCTGGCGTGCGTGACAGGTCAGTCAGGATAATTCTAATGTTCATATTTGTTCTAAATCAGACACTATCGTGTTTCGTATACCACCTTGGAGCGATAGCTCGTAACGCTTAAAGCTTAAAGTGTGAAAAGTCCTCATCATGGCCGACTGGCCAGTCTTCCCTCCATTAATTCCTTGAAAAGGGTAAGAGAGAATGGTCTGCGTACGCTAACTCAGGTCCCTAATCCAGGGACTGGTCTCTATCTCCCAAAAATCACCTGGTCTGAAGTACAATGAAATGATATCGATTGAGAACAGAATTACATGACTCCTTATGAGACACTGGGTGCTCCAAAGGCACATAAAATGTGTTAAAGCATGGTAGAAGACAGTGAATCTGACTCCCAGTTAGCTCTTGGGGCATTATACCTGAAATCAAATGAAATATGCTTTGGTACTTAATCTGAACCTCTGGGAATTCCTGATGGCCGTGAAGGTGTCGATGCGAGTTTGAAGATAATAAATCAATGAGGACGTACTAATGGGCCGGCCAAATATTTAGTGATAACATGCTGTATGCCTACCCTGCTTGAACTCAATTATGCCTGGACACTGCTGTGTTCAGGTCTTGGAGCATATGTGTGGTACTTCCATTTATGGTATTGTGATTTGGGTGTTGGGAATATCCTAGAGAACAGAGAATTTTTTTAAACAAACAACGATGACTCATGGCAACGTTGAATGTGTGACTTTTATCACAGTTTTTTTAAAAAAATTGTGAGGATTGCTGGCCGCGCGACACTAGGTAGATTAGCGTTTCGTCATATACCCCGCTACCCCGCGGCTTTTGTTAGTTAGCAAGGTGTAGCTCCCAAACGACTTAGGAGCAAGATATAACACATCACAAATGTACCGTCAAATTACAGCCGTATTTTGGCCTTCTCAATCTAATACGGTACGGTGCCGTCTTCCCATCCAAGTCTCGATATGTATGTCAGCTCTACAGATGTGTATTATGTGCTATATGATTTGACAACATAATTTTCTTCGGTGGCTTAGATATAGTGTCCAGGCCTGCCCGGAGGGCAAATACCCGCGAATTAACTTTATTTGTTCGAACTTGCGATCGAAGTGCGCCACATTGCCCAAAAGCGGAGTTTGATTCCCTCTCCAACATAGAAAGTTTAAAACTATGCACGCGTATAAATGAAGGGGTAAAACGGATGCTCTAGACGAATCTGCGTGAACGATGATGATCACGCCAGTGCCCTTCCTCAGGACTCCTATGAAATCGTTCAAGCTGCGAATTTGGTTCTAAGATTAAGTCGCTAGGACGACTTCAATCGCCACGACTCTATTAACCCCAAAGACTCAGTGTGTTTTAATATACTGACGAAGTAGAATTGTAAATTCTTCTGTGATATCACACGGCGAAAGCAGAGAAGCCTAACCCGGAGATGCACCCTGCAGAATCTGACCCCCACTTACATGGTGTGCAAAAAGCTCGGGCGCAGTGGGGAAACTTACAATGTCTTGGCAACCTTCTGCGGGGAAAGATGTGTTCCAATATTTAATCATGCATGTGAGTCTCCGACTTCTCAGATCAAGTTTTTAAAAGGTCCTCATGGGCAATTCCGCCGCTAAGGGTTCCGTTGAGATTACATCCGCAACCCCAGATGGGGGCCAACCATTGACTCATGACTATAAAACCTATTCACTGCGGTCTCAACAGAGCATGAGAATTTTATTTTCATAATCGGAGACTGACGAGTAGCTCCCTGAACTTTGGATATATTCGAACTCCGTGGCGTAGCCATGTAAGGTTCAGAATAGGAAACTTCCCGTGATGTATCCAGAAAATTCCCATGTTTGTGTAGCTGAGGTCAGTTATTTCTTACTAGTACTACTTATTTCTTTGCCAGTACGTTGCATTCCAGAGATTCGAGAAGAAATTCATGATTTATGGTATGTTAAGCATACTTTCGGTTACACGTGCGGAGATGAGAAGAGGAAAAATGGGAAGGTCTCGACAGAACCCAGCTCAAGTCCAGCCCAGATAAAAGCCGACAAGCCCATGCAGGGTTGCTCAAATTAGAGACACTGAAATTATAATTTCTGTTGAGTAAGAAGCATCTCTAGCAGGCAAAGAAAACGGACCTGAGAGTAGTAAGCGTTGGAGTACTTGCAAGTGTACGGCGCCTCGCAGGACGTTGGGCCGGAGTAACCATTACTGAAATAAGGTATGTAAGCAAAGAGAAGAGGGTAATGCATGATTCAGCGTACCCTCCGCACTGTCCATAGTGAGTCTGAGCAGGGCCAGCGATGGTTGTTGGCGACGGAGGAGGCTCGTAAACCGTGGTGGGGGGAGGGACGTAAGTAGTAGGGGGAGGGACGTAAGTACTAGCGGGGGGAGGAACGACAGTTGTGGGATCAGGTCCAGTGGGAGCGGGTCCTCCAGTGCCAGGATCGCCGGTAACCGAAGGAGCAGCGCAGTTCTTGATCATCGTAGCGGGCCCAGGTCCGTTCTGGATTGGGTTGCATCCAGGGAGTGCGGTCAGGTCTACATTTCCCATGTATCAGCAAGCGTTTCGACGAAAAAGGTTCGAAAAATCCACTGACATCCTTCGACTTGCTCCTTGATAGCGTTCTTCTGCGAACACGCATTCATGGCGGCGTCGGTCTGGGTGGTGAGGACAGTGCACTGGGCGGGGACACCATTGATGTCTTGGCAAGAGTCCATGGCCTTTTGGAGAGCACCATCTTGCCATCCGAAGACGTAGTCACCGTGCTGTCCGTAACCAGTGCTAATTTTATCACCGAGTAAGCAGGAGGTCAACAGTTTGGTGTGATGTACGCGGACTCACGGGTCACCCATGCTGTAAACAAATGGCTGGCTACCATCCTTAGGCCACATGTTGGCAAAAGGCCTGGTATCCCACATAGTCTCGAAGAACAGGAGAGGGGTCCTGGTTGGGTGAGTAGATGGGCAAGTTCCTCCACTCCAGAGGATCTGGCCTGCAGCCTTGGGAGGCGTGCCCAGAGGGTAGGTCATGTGGCTCTACATAGAATGTCAGAGTCGATATAAACATAAAATGTACACGGTGCGCAACGTACATGATGGTCGGCAGAGTCCAAGTTCTTGCCATCCCAGCACCTGAAAGGATTGATTACCACCAGGTTAAATCGAGGAAAATAACTTCCTTACGATGGGAAGAAGATCTGGGCGCGAATACCACCACCGCAGTTCTTCTTGGGCAGATCGACAGTATCGAATGATCCCGCGCCAGGGGGGCTGTTGGCACTACCGTCCTGCTGTCCGAAGTTGGCTCCAAAGCACCGGAAGCTTGTGGCCATGTACTGCGCAGTGTTTTGGTCGACAAAAGTATTGTTACGTTGCATGGGGTTTCCAGTGATCATGCGGAAACCCTATAGGTGAAGGGAGTCAGACGATTGTTATCCCAATGCTATAGACACCTTACCTTCTTGAAGACGGTAAACTTGGAGCCGGGAGGTTGGATATAATAAATGGTCATTCCTCCGTTGGGAGATCCCGTTCCCGTGTTTGGGAATTGGGGCACCTAATGCGGACACTTATCAGTTTGATGAAGTCGCCAAGAGTCTGTCTGAAGACGTACTCGAATCATTGACCCGTTGGAATGCTTGAAGAAAAGCACAGCGGTCCAGTAATTAGACTTGTTCTCCTTGAATCTGCAAGAAGTGCATGACGACATGTTGGGGAGGTCGTTGTTGGGGTCCATGGAAATGTTGAAGCTGGAAAGTCCTTGCGTTAGGCGACAAAATAACTGGATATGAAGCAACCTACGAGCTCTACGATCGAGAAGAGACGATTAGGACAGGCGAAATCACTGAAATATAGTGAAAACACTTACCCCGCCAACAACCTGATGCAAATGTGCGGAGACTGCCCCAGGATTGATCAGGCTAGCTTGGACGTTAGTATGAGAAGTGACCACAATCAAGTAGGTTGCTTACGGATCCAGACGCTCAGTAACGAGCTGGGCGCATGGGAAACGGAGGAGGGCATGTGCGTGTGGCGCAACAAATGCGAGTGCGAGGAGGGATCCCCACTTCATGGCTGAAGAGTTCGGCGACAGGCAAAAGCGACGATGAAGAAGAAAACTAACTTACCGACTTAAATATGCCGCGCCAGAAGGATTCAGCCTAAACATAGGGTTCTTCTTCAGTAATCCTAGAGAATAAGTCTACGTTGTCCATGACAGAACATCCGCAATTGGCCCGAAGTGAACACTAGCGAATATTAGCCAAGTATAGCGACCACGCTGCTCTCTGAAGAATGAACAGAGGTGGATCAAGATCAAGTTGTTGATTCTTGGTCAAGGAGGCCATTTTGCGCGGAGAACATCCGCAATTCGACCGGATACATTCAATACAAGTCCCAGTGCTCAAAGGAAGCAGAAAGAAGCAGACATTGACGACGGGACGAATATAATTGATGACCGCCATGCGGAGAGTCGTATGTCAGCGGGTCGACTAGTATTTGGACTGACTTTGCCATGTTTACGGGGAGGTGCGCGTGCTCGAGGAATATAGGCACCGGCTCAGACCAAGAGCCTGATTGCTTATTTTCATCATTCTGCTATCCAATGAGGTGCCGATCTCTTCTTATTTCCCCGACTGTTACTTAAATTCCTCGATTTGTCGGCTCGGATCAAACCTCTTTCCAGCCTCTCGGGAAGGAACGACTGCCTCGAAGAAGTGGGCTCCGGTTTGTGCTCTGAGGGAGACGACCGTTTGCTCTCTCAATTTACGGACACCGATCAAAGAGAATGGCAGATACAGATATGCAGGACGGGATAAAGTAGAGCGAGTGCTTTCACTCCACGCTTCTTTTACCTAATACTCATTTACACCGAATCACACGAGATATTTACCAATAATCAATGATGTGGGTCGATTGGCTCTAGTCTAGACACACCACCAAGGTCGCACCTTTATCCTGGATGCGACAGATGTTTAGAGCGAAGGAAATAGTTTTTGATTTCAAATGCCCTAAATTGAAATTATGTATTAGGAAGGAAAAACAGGGGCTTCAACTATTTAACCGCCCGTGAGAGCTATCCCCATTCATGCCTCGGTTTATGGATCAAAGGTCAATTTTCGGTGTAAGTGCACCCACGTAAGAAAAGAAGCCACATTGGGCATGCGTTCGACTGCGTCCAATAGTATTGGTGTCAACTACTACTCGGTCTCCATTGTCCAATCCGATTTCCGGTACATGTCGGATCTCTTTGTGTCTTCCCCATGACGAAAGTGGATGCTCAATGTGGCAGTTCACTTCTTTATCATGATATAGTAATGCTAGAAATTTCTTGTTCAAATTTGAGAATGACATGTGCCGAGTAACTTCAGCGCGCAGTTTAGTCGGGAATGATATACCTTTAAACTCGGGCAAACTTCAACTTCAACCCTGAGGCCGAAAAAGGAAGCTGGCGCCACAATTTGAACCGAGGACCTGAACCGAGGACCACTTGCCAAACCTCCGGGCCGGCGAAACCGTTTTGGATGCATCTGAAGTCCAATTGCTATTTTACAACAGGTTACATATGAGCAAGTACATTCAGGACAGTACTGGTGTATTCTCAGCGAAATATTCATGAGAGTCGGCGTTCATCAGTGCCCTGGATGGATTGCTGATGGCAAGCGCTTTGCACCTCGACTGACCATATACGTAGTCGTCAGTACCCCCGTTGACCTCAAAGTGAGAAGACTCGTGGATGAGGGTTCCAGCCTAGCATATATGTTGAGTTAGTATCTATAGCACTTATCATACAGAGGAATATATACCTTCGAATCGGTTCCGACCATGGGGGCCCGCCAGAAAGCGCCACACAGGTAGATGTGTCCAAACCTGGGCGTTAAAATTCTTCAGTATATAAAAACGCTTTCGAAAGTCAAAGCTCACTCGTCGGGATAAACATAAGCAAATGTTCCCGACTCCGTACACGAGCAATCGTACGTGAAATTTGAGAATGTGTTGCCGTTGATGTTGGAGTAGTGTGTGGTAATGGTGTTCAGTCCAGAAGCGGCGAAGGTCCCGAACCAGGTCGCGTAGCGACTGGTACTGTTAGTGAGTGCGCTGGCATAAGAGAGGGCACCTGCAGCATAGTTATGTGCCTCGACAGCGGCTGTATCTAAATCGGTTGACTGAGAAGTACTGCAGCCGTCAAATTTTGCACGTTTGGAGAGAACGGGTCGCGTAGAGGCCAGCTTTCCGGAAATGCGAGACAAATGGGAGGAGGGACGATGGGCGTAGAGGACTTCGACGCTAGCGTCATCGTTGACGATGAAAAACCGGTTGTTCGCCTGAATGTTGTAAAGTCCTTCACCAGTTCGCGTGAAGTTATAGGCGGCAAAAACTAATGGAAAAAGTTTCCGTTGGTGAAGGACTCCGCTAAATCAAAAGGGTTACGAACGGTTGTGCAAAACCCCAGTCGATTGTCCAGGACCTAGTTCAGTGTATGCACCCAGCAATACAGCAACGGCAGGGAGATACTTCACCTTGATACCAGTAAATGCAGGCTTGGCGCCAGAGGCGTTGGTGATAGTGAACGTATCAGTTGGGAGGGGAGAGGGGGGGCCGTAAGGATCATTGAGGACCTTGACTTTTTCGTCTCCAGTATTGGTGATAGTAGTCAAGACTTGGAGTTTGTCAACAGCATTGACTGATTCAGGACCTATGTGCTCTGTTAGTCGGATAAATGGAAGGTAATCGGAATGATCATACCAGCGACACTCAAGGACAGAGACTTCTCCGCGGATACTATGAGAGCCGAAGATGCCAGAGCAATCAAGGAGGTACGAAGGGTCTTCGAAAACATGGCAAGAGGGAAGTGAGGGTGGCTGGAAGTAAGTGTGACCAAGGTGGCTGGCAGTCCTCGAAGCTGCTTTATAGCCCTCTAGGCAACTATAGCGATTCAACTCCTATCGTCGCCGTGAATAAGAAAAAAAACAGACCTAGAGATAGCGAACATATTTCAGACACTAGCGCCGCATGGAGACTGATACCACATGAGACGATGAGTGTATAGGAAGCAGGAATTGCACTGTAACTCAGCATGTTGGGAAGATTATAAACCAGTCTAAAAGCACTCTATGCAGGGGTCGGAGTTCACCGCAATATCTTAGAATAAGATATCGGGCATTAGTCTTGAAGCTCTAAACAATCAACTCAGCGCGTGGCACCCTAAAATCCAGGGGAACAAACGCTGCCCTAACTTGTCATGGGACCGTGTCATGAAAGACAAAGTGCCGGAGGACCCAACTGTAGGTAGCCAGAGTGAGTCATAGTGTCATACATAGGTCTCGGAACCTTGTGTCGGCTGATGTGACCACCTTATTGTCCTGACCCATATCTAGGTCCTCGGGGCCGACTCCTTCCGAGTTAGAATCAAAAGAGACTTCAAAATTCGTATCATACGATACAGGGCACGTTAGTGGGCACATAGATCACCAAGTACACGGGAAGACAGTGTTGGGATTAAAGGGCCAGTCGCCCTTAGAGCTCAACGTTCAGCCCGCTTTGCTGGCATCATTTGAGCATCCATAGAACCGATGATGTCAATTGCTTGCCAAAGCGCATCGTTTTGCCTCTCTCCACGACAGAACTTCAACTATCAAAAACGGAGGGGGAGGATGGGGCGAAGACTTGGATGTCTGCGAGTTAGCTGGCAGCAGGCCGAACGGCCGGTCTTGTGCCACATCCCCACGAACGTTTTCGGTCTCGTCCACGGTCCCTCTGGTTAAACATCTGGTGCCGATTTCGATGATATAGCTCAAACTTCACGATTGTGAGGCTGAATCATCTCCAGAGGCCTCATAATGCCGTCTGCACCTCTTGGACCACATGCTCAATATTCGAAGCAATGCGTGTTCTGCCACATCTCAGCAGGCGACGGCGCTAAACTTTTGTCGTGTGCTGGATGCAGAGTGGCTCACTACTGTGTGCGTCCTTTCTCTGCCTTCCGCGTTATTGGCTACACACTGTGCTGAATCTCTACATTTTTACAGACAAAAGACTGCCAGAAGAAGGACTGGGTGAACCATAAGCAGTCATGTTTACTCAATCAGAACGGCGAACGAGTGATGAAGGAGTCAACGGAAGCAAGAGTAACAATAAATGGACTTTCCTTCAAGGAGGTTGACCATAGGTTTAAGAAATGGCAACAGGTATGTGGACGTTTGTACCACCTTCAACTTGGAAATCTCATGTAAGATTCTCTACATCTTTAGGTTTCTCAACCTGTGCTCTCATTCTATCTTATGAGTGCTCTAGATCTGCACATGGACGAAAATCGATGTTTCACCCACATGCTCTGGGTTACAGCGATCGAAAACATGACCGCTGCTACACCAAAAGCCACCAATTCCTCTGACATTGTCAAGTATTTCCGCATTAAAGACGCAGAGGTTCGCCTCATCACCGAGCTTCTCCCGACTCTCACAGACGCTGGTATGCGAGACGCGATAAATAGCAGTGTCGAGAAGTCAAGGGCAATTAGGAGGAGCGGAGAGGCGTTTGGGATTCTGATTATGATCGTCTATCTGGAATCCTTGAATCTTCAGCACCTGATGACGGATACCCTCGATAGATGGGACCCTGTCAACCTACCCCGCGAAAAGGAATGGAAGACGCAATTGAAGCTGCTCATTGACAGAGGAGCTGCGTTGTAGATAATTCTTTCTCGTGTTACTTTCGAAGAATGTTAAAATCTGACGACCTCTTTTGAACGTGATCGAGTGCATTCCCCGCCGCCGTGTCACTCATTCATCACTCCTACACTCATATTTTCATATCTCTACCCCAACTGGCACCTCCAGGCGAGATTCTGTACATGACCGGTCTATTCATTAAGTAATCGAAACCCAGTCTGAATCATGGATTCCTGCAAGCTCGTTTCCTCAAAGCCGGACACCTTCAAAATTGCAGATAGCCTTGGTCTTCGGTTACTGAATAAATAAATAAAGTCTCCAGGAACCAGGCTGAGTTATACACAGATGTCCGACATTTCTTGCGGGGGGCAAGAAAAGATAAAGTATTGACGCGCCCCCTTTTCCGGGGCAATCCCATTCGGGTAACTGATCACAGGATGTCGCACCATGATCGTAGTACTTATTCTTCTTTCAACTTATCTTTGAACCACTCTTTCTTTCGCCTCTGGTAATACTCGCACAAGATGCCTCAAGTTAATCTTGGGAAGCTCGCTCAATCCATGAAGCAATGTCAACACTGTTTAAAATCTGATTCAAAAGATGCACCCCTCCTATCATGTGCATGCAAGAGATCACATTATTGCGTACGTTTTCATATAGATACTGCCATTTATACTATCAACTGAAAGCATCCAATTTAAGAGCAAGGACTGCCAGACGGCTGACTGGAAGCACCACAAAGAAATCTGCAAAATGACAAGGAAGACTCGCGCCGAAATGCACGAACGCGACGCGACTAGCGGCCCTGTGACAATATCAATGGGCGCCAATGCCGCAGATATTGAATCTTTAACTAAAAAATGGTCACAGGTATTTAAATACCTAATTTTCAGGGCCCCATCTCCTGACCCTCTCGTAATCCATCAGTGTTACCGACCGCTACTAGCTATGACTCTGATGCACGCTCTGGAACTTCAAACCTCCCCAGAACACATTTCCTCCCATGCTCTTCTCATCTCCCTTGTGCCAAATTTCACAGCAAATGAGATGCCCAAATCTGACGCAGAGATACGAACTGCCTTCAAGGTCGACAAGAGGACCGTCGTCATTGGCACCATACCAAAAGTTTTAGAGCTACTCCCTGAACAACTTCACGAGGCCCTACAGCTTGGTGTAGAATCCGTTCTAGAGAAATCCAAAGAGATCAAGGCGCAACAAGGTCCCAATGGTATTGGAGTAGGGATTATATTCCTCGTGTCGCCCATGTGCAATCTGGCTCGTCTTGTCCCTCTCGGCGTTGAAGGACCTCCATCTAGTTTACCTTCCTGGAATGCGGGTTGGAAAGAAGATCTGATTTTTGGCGTGGACATTGCGATGAAATTCTAGGGCCTAGGTCCTCCTGTATCCGCCAGTTACGCCACGCCATGCTGCGCACCTGTGTGGGATCCAAGCATTCTTAGAGTAGGCCATCGATACCAGACGAAATACTCAAGAAATCTATCTTGATCATACGGCCCTAGATTTGGCGTCATTGGTCCACCAGATGCGGCCGACTCACATGACAAGGTCAGTGTACTCTCATCGGATATCTTTTCAACAAGAAGAATACTGTTCTTTCGCCTGAAATTGTGTCCCTGGAATTCCAGAATAGTCTATGTGGGTCCACGTTTCGATCTAATGTCCATGGACGATTGCTGATCCCTTGAGATAAGTAGGATCATTACAACCTTATGCCGACGTCTGCCGTTCGTGTGAGATCCACAGCTGCGCGACGTGAAAGCCTTTCAGGATACTTACCGCAGAGTGCTGAGGACATAAGCGGGCTCATAGATACCAGATTTGGAAAGTAGATGGTCCTCATACTAGAGTCAATCATAGGGGAGGGTTAAACGGGACTACCCTGCGTTGATGTGAACCAGAGTTGAACGAATTCAATAGTGGCGTAGGTGGGAAGTCCACAGGTACTCAATGGCTGGTAGGGCTTTGGTCCATCGCCCATCGCCATCGGAAGGGGCGGTCAATATCGCAATACCCTTGAGCCCTGTTCATGATGAGGTTAGAGTGTCAACGCCAATAGCTGACCAGAACGCGACAGAATGTTCTTGGGGTTCGTGTCAAACGGGTAGATAGCCTCAGTCTGAATGTCATCCGTTTCCCGAATCCTGTGCTCATAAAAGGCCCGAAGAAGCACGGACACAGGTGGAGTTGCTGTGTCGCGGCGGAAGGCTGGAAGATCTCAAGAGGGGTATCTGTACAGGCTCAATTTTACGGGGAGTGGGGAGGAGGGAAAACGTAGGTCGAACCGCACGAAAGGGTCGAAATTCCCAGCGGATACGGATGTTACGGAATAAAGGGACAAAAGCGACCCGTGGTCATGGTAGAGACAGGTTTTGACGTTGCCTCTGGGAACGTGGGCACTCGGCTGCTAGCAAACTTTAAGCATCTACTGAACTATGGAGGGGAACAAATGCTGCCTCACCGAAGTTCGCCCGGGTTCCTGTGCCTATTTGCCCTGGTCTTCGCCAAGTCAGAGATACTTGATTATTGTCAATTGCTCCACGAAAACAGACAACAGATAAGCATTGCAGAACCATTCAGTGGACAACATAAACACGAGGGGAAGGTGCCATGAATTGACATCATCATCTAAGATCATCTATATCCAAGTCAGCATCGCTCCCAGGCGCCGTTTGCGCCGCCTTGAATTCACCTCCGTTGACGCCAGTCACTGAATCAACAGGTGAAACTTGGAGCATGATCTTCTCAGCCAAGCCCTGCTTCTCGTCAAATGACTGAGGTCCACCCTCCTCCTCCTCGGTGTCCTCGTCTTCATCCGCAAATTCCTCGACGATCGCACCCTCCTCACGAAGAATTGCCCACGTTTGATCTTTTACCTTAGAGATCGATAACACGAGGGTCAGATAAAGTCAAAGGGGATAGAAAACAATTGAGTCGAACCTCAAGATTTTGACCAGCACTTATGTTCTTGACAATCGTTCCTTCGTGTTGGGCATGCAATGTCCGCCGAAACGATCGAGAAAGGAAAGAAGACATTTTGTTTACGGGCCAACTCGAAGGTACAAGAGATATGACCTACGTCGTTCAGTGCCTCAGTAAGCAGTCACATGCGTGGCGTGGCAGCAGTACTCACATTGAGCACATCAAGGTTCATCGCTTGGGCGTTCAACAAATGGGCTGCACGGTCCGATTGTCTAGAGCATTATGTTAGATATCTAGAGTGGCGTAGAACCTCGTGCACATACCCGCCATCCATGTAAACTTCGAGCAGAATTTTTAAAAGTTCTTTTTTCAAATCTTCATTTACAGTTTTAAGACGGGTGAGAGGGATCGGGCCCATATGCCCTTTTCCATTCACAGCCCTAGCTGGTGCTATCCCGAACAGAGTGGAGGCCCAATCCTGCAGTCCGCAGTCTTCGGCGATCGTTTGGGCGACCTTTTGGGGGACGATGTCTCCCCCAAGGGTACAGTAGGTCTCTGCGGATGCCGAGTCACTGATATCATGGACGAGGATTTGAAGCGCAGACCTGTGTCTGGAAAGCTAGAAATTGGCGTGAATAGGGTTTTCCATATCGATGGGACTTTGCGGTACCTTTCCATCGATGATAGCAAGTTCTAGTTTGAGAATCTTTTCTCTTTCGAGCAACCGTGGTCGTACTTTCTCGGGATCGTAAAGCGACGAACCAGAGAGCAGGAGTATTGTTTTTAGTCTAGCGCGCTTATGATCCGAGTCAGGTGTTGTGGAAACAAAATATGTCAAGAATGAGGATTCATTCGGCATTGAAGCATATGATGACGCTAAATCAAAGGATCAGAAGTCAGATCCGCTAAATACGAGCATGAGAGGTTCAGACCTTTGGCCCTCCAAAGTTTCGAGACACCATCATCTTGTAAAAATGACAAGACTTGGTCAACGCATGAGTTCACCAACCGTGAGTGCAGCTCCACTGACTGGTAAGCAGTCAGGACGTCAGTTAAGTGAAATGTTACCAAACAAGGCACTAACCAAACTACGCCGTTGCAGCACGAGGTACTCCAAGTACTGCACACCTGCTGCGGTGTTTGCTTGTTGTATCTGGTCCAGAAGGGCTATGTCTTCTTCAGGTTTCTCCCTTCGTTTGCCAGTGTCGCGGGGCATCAGAAGCTAAAACAACGCGGTGTCATTTTACACCCGAAAAGACAGGCCTCTCACTAACCTTCAGACCACGTTCAGGATCTCGCTTTGTCAACCAAATACCCCAGCGTTGGGTTAACGCTTTGTCGCGTTTCTCGGTGAGTAGATTGATCATCTGGGACAGTGGGTCTTGGATGTCGTCGTCTGTCCATTGACGGTCTATGAGCCTTTAGGAAATATGTCAGAAATCAAAAAATATGGTTTTTAGTGGCGCTTACTTAGCCCATGTATCCAGTAGCTTAAGATCATCTCTTCTCTGTCTGTATAGGATGCAAAGTGCATTGTATTGACCAGTTCTTTGCAAGAGAGGTTCGACTTCGCTAACGGCAATATCGTTTGGTTCTTGAAGTAAGGTATACAGATCCTTAGTCTTCTCAAATTCCGCGTATAGTTTGGCGAGAACTGTGTCAATTGCCTGGAACCTTTCCGTCAGTTCAACAACACTCGAATGGAGAAATGGCCCTACAGTATCCAGAGGATCTCCCGTGCTCTTCGCACCCGTGCCCTTCGTAACACCGCGTCTTATCCTGCTCTTCCTCAGGAACACTACCAGCATCTCCTTGGCCGCCATACCCAGTATTTTCCTCAACTCCGCAGTAGAAGGAGCAGCTTGAGTACTGGGGGCTAGGTGAGGGGAGTAATTCCTGACTAGGTTGAATGCAACTAAATATCAGTTCCAACACAGGAACAGGTGGAAGGGAGAAAGAGGATAGAACGTCAACGGGGTCCGGCGCATCGCCAGGAGGAGAAGTAGGGAGAGCCGATGGCACGGAGTAGAGTGAAGTACGTACCGATATCATCGACAGAGCCCTCCTTGGGCATGTGTTCTGCAACGCCTGCAAATACGTCCATAGATTCGTCGGGCCCAAACAGAGATCCTCTGAGGTCGGGATAATAGCTTATGAGAAGCCGTGGATCAAGTTCTCCGTTGAACAGGTGTTTTCCAGCGTCCTCGAACAATGTTTCTGTGAAACACTGGAAGCCAATCCGTTGGTATACATAGCGTAGCTCTTCTGCCTAGACTAAATTAGTTTGAGATGACAGCGCTCTCGAAGAGGCTCACTTCATCTTCGTCGACATGTAATGTCTCCTCCAACTTCTTTCGTCTTTGGTCGACCAAGTTATACGCGTCCTCCAGTCTATGGCTTTCAAGTAGTGATTCCACCTGTGAGATAATAGTAGATGGCACCAGTGACTGGACGGAGTTGGGTCCCAGCACAAGAACACTTGAACGTGGAAATGTTGGCCTCATCATTATGGTTGAGATATGTCGCGCAAAGGCCAGAGCGCAGGATTATAGGATGAGTATCAGGTGGTCCTATTAGCGTCGGAGTGGTAATGTAATCGTTGTTAACGATGTGCAGCCTTGCTTATGGTCACTGCCTTGGTTGGCGAGATGAGTGCCGTGGCCGTGAGAGACAAGCGCTTGTCACGACGTTTAGAGCTTTGGCAGCCTGAGGCCCTGAGTGTGAGCTCTCTTTCCACGCCCATGATCAACTGGCAGCCTACAAACTCTAGCTCTGATCGTCTTCTTGGAGAGTCTATCCGTATTCTCTATCAAATATTCTGCGGCAGTACGTTCACCTCCAACAAATGCTACTTGGGGAGGGTCACCGCAATCGCTCAGAGTCCGTGAACTCAAAGTCTGTGTACACGGGCCACCTGCTTTCGGCACTCATGAAGATTTGTTTACCTGTGGCGAGGCTATAGCCCCCTATCTTGCTTAGGCCTTGAAGAGCGGACCACTCTCTCGCTAATTTGCTTGTGGTTCCAATGTCGGATCTGTGCCTCAGACTCTTGTCTATCTCACACTGACCATCGTACACTCATGAACCTTATCCTTACTCGTAACATGTTACACTCTGAGAGTGCCGCACTTGATAATCTGGGGATGCCCGCGACTCCTGCTGGCTCCGGCTGTGTATACAGCCGGTACCTAGTCATTAATATTCTCAAGGGGGTAGCCTCTGCGTCTTTTAGAGTTGCGTTGACACGGCCTCTGCCGATCACACCTCGGGTAGAACTTATTGGCCTCCATCTCTTCATTTGCTTGTGAGCCCTTTTGACAGAATACTTTATCCAGTTGTCCTGAACTATATTCACTCAATTCAGAGTTTGTTTTGCCGATCGCTCGTAAGTTTACTTCTATCGAAGCTGCCCATATCCGCTAAATTTCCGTCTTATCATCTGGCCCCATGGGCAATCAGTACATTATGCATCGCAACTATGAACGCGCCCATGTCTGCCTTCATTGCCGTGATTTATGCACGGCATACTCAATCGATTTACAAGGTGTCTACAATCGGACGATCCCAGTAAAGTCAAATTCATGTGTTCGGGGTTAGTTCATTTTTTGTCATACACATATTGTACATAGTCGAAAGCACGAGCTTCGACTTCAGATGCGTTTGGAATGTTCATACATACATACAAGTCCATGGCTATGCTCTCCGAAGAAGGCAGTGATACAGCTGCGAGGTAGAATGCCCTAGCAGAATAACGTGACGAATAATGTAGAGTCCAAATGGGCGGGCAATTTAGAGTATAATATGAGATGTCATGGGCGTGCAGCTGCATGGAACGGTCAGGCAAGTTCGAAGCTAATTAGGCCCAGAAAAGGACAACATACCAGGAAAACGTTCCATACACAACGTGAATATAAATCATGGATGGCAGCGTCGTCGTCGGCCGATGATACGTGATCGAGGTAGTTGCTCTCGTTTTTGGAAGTCGGGTGGTGGTGAGGCACTACTGGAGAAACCGAACCAGCTCCATGATGAAGAAGTGTCTGGTAACGGCGCCCTCGTTTCATTTGTTGCCTCGGACGATACGAGTGCTAGGGAAGCCGCAGCTAGGAGAATCGGAAAAGATAGGAGTCTCATAGTATTCGTTGGCTATGGGTAGGATATGCTGATCACGAAATCAGTCAGTATGGACTGCTATCTGAACTGAGGATCCAGCGCACCTGTTCCCCGATGATGACAGCCCGGAGAAAGAATCGATACGTATACCGTCGGTATTTAATACTGGAATGAGGCACGAGGGTGTTATGCAGTCAATTTCTCCGTCATTGACGCAAGTATAGCCCGTTATTTATATGCATGGACCGCTGTCCAAGGGGGTCGCAACGCAATGTTCTGGACCTGTCTGCTGGGACGGTCGTGAATCTGACCAGACGACGCAGAGTGAGGAGGGCACTGCGAGTGATTTTGATGAAAACATGAAAGCCTCGAGGTGGATGCCAATGGTCGCAAGCTTAGATGATTGACTTGTCGAACAACGCCAGGCCTATCACGGCGGACATCTAACTGTCAAGTCGGGCCACCAACCGTCCTGTCAATTGACTTGTCAAGTTATGGGCTTTCTGTAACCCAATGTCACACATTGAGTAATATTTGTCTTGCTCGTCGTTCTGTACGATGTGCAGAGGCTCTTCCTACCTTTAAAACATTTCCCTGTACCTCTGTATACTATTTAAATGTCTTAAAGTCTTTTTTCAAGGTTGAGACCTGACTACGCATAAACTAGGGCAGCTCTGTGGCTGACACAACGAGGACTTAGCATTCTTGCTACAGTTTGGCTCACGGAGGATACAGAGGAAGCAGTCGTAACTGACATGATCATGCGAGTTATTCATTTACATGATGTGGCCAATAATAGAGCACAGACACTCGATGGCAGTTGAATAGCAGTAAGAACGTAGTGTTTGCGTTGAAGGAAAGGTAGGTGACAAGGTGGAATGTGACCGGCAGATACTTGACACCTAACTTGTTGGTAACATCTGCATGACTTGACAGGTCGGCTCGTATGCCGACTTGACAGTTAGATGTCCGCCGTGTATGGCAACGTGCCAGGAGTACATAGGGACTGTAGCGGCCCGATAGAGTTGGTGCTGTTCCCGGGGAAACTGTGTTATAAATATCACGACCATTGGTGGACCAGCATCTGGGCCGTCCCTAAGGGGCTACAAAAATTAGAATGGAATTATCAGGCCGCAACGCCGCACGGTTACTGCATAAGCTCTGCAAGTGGCTCCAATGATAACTGTAACTTCCAGAGGATAAGGCAAAACCATTACATAATGTTAATTGTTAATTGGGGCCAAGCTTCAATAATCAATTTCAAGTGGTTTGCGTGACATTCACGTGCCGACGTGACATATCGTTATGACGTCCCGTGGTTTCCGTATGCCCGAAGAAACACCTCAACCATGCTCTCCGATGAAGAGTCCAAAGCTCATCTCGACAAACCACGGAATGTTTCCAGGATTGACTGGGAAGCCTTGAGAGCGAGAAGTTTAGGGCCCGGAGGATTTGGAGACGATAGAATAAATCTATGGTGTGAACTGGAATGTCGTCGTTGAACGCGAAATACTGAGCTCTGACATAGGCCACAACTGTTATTTGTGTCTAAGCAAAAGGCATCTAAGAGAGTGACGGCGCTGCTGGACGACTCTCAGGTGGACGAACCAACATTACCGGCCCCACACCA
>Ga0247735_1000254_pt1 | contig 22667 bp, 20 predicted proteins | sample UWRJL178409R2_FD_180934 | JGI IMG/M metagenome (GOLD analysis project Ga0247735, IMG submission 180934) | Plant litter microbial communities from Arlington Agricultural Research Station in Wisconsin, United States - UWRJ-L178-409R-2 | ecosystem: Environmental > Terrestrial > Plant litter >... | reverse complement strand
GGCTCTGCCACCAGCCACCTTGGCCAACGGCCTGCCGGGCGCGACCAATTTCGTGCCCAACAACTTTGACGGCAACCGGCTGACCAACACCGCACCGCGCTATTTCGACGTGACGCTGTCGGCTGCCGGCACGACCACGCTGAACACCGCGGCGACGGTAGATCGCTTCACCATCGCCGGCGGCAATGCCGCGCTCGACATCACGTCGACCGGCACGCTGACCAGCCTGATGGGCGTCACCCAGGCAACCGGCTCGGTGAACGTCAACGGCACCTTGGTGTCGGGCGGCGATTATCTGATGATGACCGGCGGCCTGAGCGGCAGCGGCACGATCCGTGCGCCCTTCTTCACCAGTGTCGCCGGCACCATCGCGCCAGGCACGCCGACCACGACCGGGACGTTGACCTTCCAGGGCAACCTCATCCTGTCGTCTGGCAACCTGCTCATGATCAACCTCGGCGCGAATGGCGTGTCCGATCTGGTCAAGGTCACCGCGACGTCGTTCAACGGCACGACTCCCCTCAACGGCACCGCGAGCCTCGGCGGTGTGGTGAGCTTCACTGCGGCGGCTGGCTATATCATCCGGGCGGGAGACAATTATACGTTCCTGACGACGGAAAGGCCGATTGACGGCAACAGGTTCCTCACCCCTGCCCCGATCAGCGCCATCCTGACGCCGCGCCTTACCTATCAGGCGCAAGCGGTCTCGGTGACGATCGATGCCGGCCTCTACGCCAATGTCGTCGGCAACACGCCGGTGCAGACGGCCTATGCCAGGCTGCTCGATCAGGACCGCGTCGTCTATAACGGTCTGCGCGACCTGTACGGCATTCTCGACATGCAGAACGCCGACACGATCCGCTCCACGCTGGAAGGCCTGGCACCGCGTGCGGAAACCACGCGTCGCGCCTTGGCGGCCGCGGCGGTCGACAATACCGGCCGCTTCTACCGCGATCGCCTCGCCTCGCTCGAACCCGGCAATCTGGGCGGCTCGGTCGCGATGATCGGCAAGCCGTTCCAGATCGCAGCGCTTGAGTCGTCCGGCATGCCGGGCACGCAGGAGACCCGCACTGACGCGGGCGGCGGCATGGTCAGCCAGGAAGGCAAGCTGCCCGAGACGATGAGCGCGTTCGTCGCTGGCGGCTATATCGACGGCAACAGCGCGTCGATGCCCACCGCGGTTCCGGTGGCTGGTCGCGACCAGTTCAACGGCTGGTTCGTCGCGGCGGGCCTGGAATCGGAAGTCGGCGCGGCCGGGCTGCTCGGCTTCTCCTTTGCCTATACCAATCTCGATGCCGCGCCCTCCTTCGCGGGCCAGGAGGCGAGAGCCAAGCTGTTCCAGGGCACGCTGTACGGCAAGGTCAAGACGAGCGGCGGCATGTTCCTCGATGCCGCGTTCAGCGCGGGCGTGTTCGACTCGCGCACCGTCCGTAACGTCAACCTCGCCGGGACCAGCTTCCGTCTGGTCGGCCAGGACAAGTCGATGCTGATCTCGGGTGAGATCGGCGCCGGCGGTTCGGTCCCGGTAGGCACCTCGATCGCTCTCGATCCGCGCGTCTCGATCCGCGGCACCCGGGTGATGTTCGACACGATCAACGAAACGGGCGGCGGTCCGGCCTTGGTCTACAAGCCGGGCTCGTTCGACAGCGTCCAGACTCGCGCCGGGTTCAACGCTCATGGCACCAGCACGACGGTCAAGCCGTTCGTGTCGGCTTATTGGGTGCATGACTTCGGCCGCCAGCCTGGCTTTATCGGCGCGAACTTCGTCGGCGGGGTCGGCCCCAATGCGCTGTTCGCGGTGGCGAGCTCCGACCGCGACTGGGCGGAAGTCAGCGCGGGCCTGAGCTTCTCGGCGAGCGAGAAGGTTTCGCTGTCAGTGGGGGCCAACACCACGGTCGGCCGCAAGGACGTGACCAATCAGAGCTATCAGGGGACGATCACCTTCGCTTTCTGATTGACGGTTCGCGAATGACGAAGGGGCTGCTTCCGGATGGAAGCGGCCCCTTTTCTTTGCCGGGTCGATTCAAATCCAGCCCCCGGCCACGGCATGCCACGACCGATGGCGGGTTCGTGCAGATATTGGAGGGTCGGGGGCCGCAGACTTGGTCCCCACACCTGATAGAAGGGCTCAGCCCGCCGCCTTCTGCCGATCTTCTCCGCGGGACCAGGCGATGAACGCCATCTCGTCCATCGGCGCGGCGATCGCATAGCCCTGGATGACGTCGCAGCCGATCACGCGCATCACATCGGCCTGAGCTTGGGTCTCGATGCCCTCGGCGACGGCCTCGCAGCCGATGCCGTGGATCAAGCCGACCACCGCATGGGCGATCGTGCGGGCCTCGGCATTGTCGGCGATATGCTCGATCAGGCTGCGGTCGAGCTTGACCCGGTCGACCGGCAGGTCGCGCAGCCGAGCCAGGTTCGAATAGCCCGTGCCGAAATCGTCGATCGAGATTGTCGCGCCGTCGGCCCGCAACTGGCCGATCGCCTCGACCACCTCCTCGCTGCAGTGCATCGCCAGCGTCTCGGTGATCTCCAGTTCGAGCAGCCGCGCCGGCGCATGCGCCGCCAGCATCGCCTCTCGGAGCCGCCGGAAGAAGCTGGCATGGTCGAGCTGGCGGGGGCTGATGTTGATCGCCAGCCGCTGCTCGATGCCCATATGGCCCCAGCGCGCGATCGTCTCGGCGACGGTGCCGATCACCCATTCGCCGATCTCGACGATCAGCCCGGTCTCCTCGGCACGCTGGATGAAGCTGCCGGGCAGCCGCACGCCGTCGCGCGGGTGGCGCCAGCGGATCAGTGCTTCGGCCGCCACGATTTCCCCGCCCCACAGTGCGACCTGCGGCTGGAACACCAGGGTGAACTGGTCCTGCTCGATCGCCTCGCGCAGGTCTCGCTCCAGTTGGGCGCGATCGGCGATCTGGTTGGCGAGTTCCTCGGTGAAATGTTCGGCGCGGCCGCGGCCATTGGCCTTGGCGTGGTACATGGCGGCATCGGCCGCGCGCATCAGGTCAGTCAGGTTCTCGCCATGCTGCGGGCGAATGGCGATGCCGATCGACGCGCCGATCTCGATATCGTTGCCGACCAGGTCGAACGGCTCGCTCAGCGCGAACAGCACGCCGCGGCCGATCCGCGCCGCTTCGGCGGGATCGCCGATATCGGCGAAGAACATGGTGAACTCGTCGCCCGCCAGTCGCCCGATCAGCGGCTGCGGCACGCCTGTTTCGGCCGTCACGCGATCGGCGACCGCGCGCAGGCGGTTGGCGACCATGCCCAGCAGCATGTCGCCCATCGCATGGCCCATCGTGTCGTTGACCACCTTGAAGCGGTCGAGGTCGATGAAGAACAGCACGGCGCACGCGCCCTGCGGCATGTCGGTCAGCGCCCGCTCACAGGTGCGGCGGAAATTGGTACGGTTGGGCAGCGACGTGACGGGATCGAACATCGCCAGCCGGTGCACGCTCTCCAGATTGGCGTTCAGTTGCTGGAACAGCCCGTTCATCGCGTGCGCCAGCTCAGGCACATTCTCCGCGATCTCGGCCGGAATATCGCCCTCGAGATCGCCGTTGGCGGCACGCGTAAGTCGGGCGATCGCCGCGTCGATGGCGGCCGCGGTCCCAGCGATCGAGCGCTCGGCCGAAGCCCAGCACATCGCCGCGCAGACCACTGCCGGGATCAGCGCGCGCGAGACGTTGCCGATGCCGATCTGCCCGCTCGATGTCGCCACGAGCGCCAGGATGAAGGCCACCGCCCCGGCGCACATCGCAAACACGATGGCTCGGCTCTTGAGCGATACGCCTTCCATTATGATCCAGAGACCCCCAGCAGCGCGGACAAAAATAGTCCGATTGGCGACGATTATCGCGAAGAGAGGTTAAAATTTTCGATGGCCGCGCGGCTTCCGGAGAATGATGTAGAGGGCGCCGGCGCCGCCATGGCGCGGGTGGGCGCCGCGTACCGCCGCGATCGAGGTGGCATGACGCGATCCCGCAAGCCAGTCGCCCACCGCCGCGCGGATCGCCCCGCGCGCGTGCGGCCGCTCGCTCTCGGCCCGCGGCGGCTTGCCCGTGACGAGCAGGATCAGCCGGTCCCCGGCCCGGATCGACCGGTCGAGCGCGGAATCGAGCAGGGCATAGGCAGAGGCGAGATTATGGCCATGGAGGTCGATCGTGTCGTCCGGTGAGACCAGCCCCCGCGACAATTGCCGATCCCAGCTCCCGTCAAGCGTGCCGCCCTTTTCCGGCCCCTCCATCTTGGGGGACTGGTTGGGCGCGCGCGCCTGCGCGTTCAAAAGGCTCTTGCTCCGGGATCCGACCGCCCCGACGGGGATCGGACCCAGGACAGTGCCGGCCCCAACCTTCGCCGCGCTCTTCAGCGGCAGCGCTTTGGACGACGGAGCACGTGCGACGACCTTGGGCGCTGGCTTCGGCGCGGGCCGTATCGGCCGCACCGTCGCCATCACCTTCGCCCACAGCGCGGCTTCGTCAGGGGTTAACGGGCGCTCCGCCACTGGCCCTCTCCGCCGCAAGCCGCGCCAGCGTGCCGATCGGCAGCAGCAGGAACGCCGTACCCCGCGCCGACATGCCGCCCGCGCGTGCCTCGGCATCGGCACCGGCACCCCAGAAGGTGTCGAAGCGATTGCTGCCGCGGATCGCCCCGCCGGTATCCTGCGCGATCCACAGCCCGGTCGCATCGGTACGGTCCATCGACAGGAAGGCGGGTGCGCCGAGCGGCACGAACTTCGGATCGGCGGCAACGCTCACGCCGGCGGTCACCGGCAGGCCAAGCGCGCCGAGCGGCGGCGTCTGCTGCTCGCGGAAGAACACATAGCTCTTGTTCTCGCGCATGATCGCGGCGCCCTCTTCGGGGTGGCTGCGCAGCCAGGCGACGATGCCCTGCATCGATGTCTGCCCTGGCCCGAGCAGCCCGCGCTGCTTCATCAGCGCGCCGATGCCGGTATAGTCGCGGCCGTTCTGGCTCTCATAGCCGATCCGCATGATCGAGCCGTCGGGCAGCTTCAGCCGCCCCGATCCTTGGATTTGCAGGAAGAACAGCGCGACCGGGTCGGCTGCCCAGGCGATCACCGGCGCGCGCTGCGCCAGGGCGCCCTGCTCGATCGCGGTCCGGTCGAAATAAGGCACGAAATTGCTGCCGTCGACGCGCCCGCGGATGCGTTTGCCCTTCAGGTCGGCGCTGAACTGGCTGAGGTCGACATCGACCAGATCGGTCGGCCGGCCATAGATCGGCACGCCATAACCGCGGCGACGATCGCGCGATCCGGCAATCTCGGGCTCGTAATAGCCGGTCGCGAAGGCCTTGCCATCGCCGACCTGCACGGTCTCGAACCACTGCGTGAAAAAGCCCCGGGCCCCGCCGGCCCCGACGCCGGTCGCGGCGGAACAGGCCCGCTGCCAATCGGCGCCCCGGGTCAGCCCGGAGGCATCGGTACGGCGCTGCAGGGTGGCACAGCTCGTCCGGAACGCCGCCAATGCCCGCGCGGCCTGCGCTTCGCCGATCGACAACGAGGCAAGCGGCGGCCCGGCCAGAAGCCCAGCCGTGGCGGCGATCGCACCCGCGGGCGCCGATGCAGCCGGCGCAGGCGTGATCGGGGTCGCGGCAACCGGCTTGATGACGGGTGCCGTAACAGTGGCGGAGGGTCCGGCCGGCCGCGGCACCACGCCGCCGCTACAGGCGCTCAGCAACAATGCGAGCGCGACGATCCCCCCGCGATGCACGGCCGTCACGCCTCGTCGGTGTCGGCTAGCTTCCAGTTCGGATCGCTGCTCTTCAGCGTGCGGGCAAAGGTCCACACGTCGTGAGTCTCGACCGCGTCGGTCATCGATCCGGCGACGAGGTTGCCGTCCGCATCGCGAGTCACCGCGGCGATATCCGCATCGAAGCGCACCGTAATGCGCGCCTGCTTCGCCTCGACCGAGGCGTCGGAGATCATCGCGCGCTCGATCGACACCAGCCGGTTGTCGAGCACATGGCCCGCGGCAGCGCGCTGGGCGATCGCTTCGACAAAGGCGCCACGCACTTCGTCATCGACGAGCCAGGCGAGTGATTCCTCATCGCCTTTCCAATAGGCTTCGAGGATCATACGATAGGCCGACTGAGCACCTTCGACGAACTGCGCGACATCGAAACTCGGCTCCGCCGCGACGATGGCGCGAAGGCCAGCCTCGGCGCGCGGGTCGATGTTGCGAGTCGCGATTTCGCGCGGCTCCTGCTGCGCGACCTCGATCGGGCGCGGCAACGGCGTCACCGGCGCACGCTCTTCGGCCGGCTTGGGAAGGGCCTGCTCATGCCCCGTCCGCTTGCCAAGAACCATATAGAGACGCAACGCCAGAAAGGCGGCGACCATCGCGAGAACAACTACCAGGAACACCTTGCCTCCAATATCGGCTAATCATCTACATAGGCGTAACGCGCCAACGTTTCAAATGGCTCAACTCACGATCGCGGCAGCAGCCGTTGAACTGCCCGCCGCCCCCTGCTAGGCGCGCGGTCGTCGGCACGCCACAGGGGGCGGCCGATATTTCGATCTTCAAGGAATGGACTTTCGATGAGCGAGCAGGACGACGGCATCATCACGGGCACCGAGCCCCTCCCCAATGGCGCCGACACGACGCCCGCGGCCGGGCTTATCTCGCAATATGTGAAGGACCTGTCGTTCGAAAACCCGAACGCGCCGGCGATTTTCCAGATTCAGGCAGCGCCGCAGATCGACGTCCAGTTCAACATCGGCACCGCGCAGGTCGGCGAGGAGGTCCATGAAGTGGTGCTCCGCGTCGAAGTGCGCGCCGAAACCGAAGGCCAGGTCGCCTTCATCGTCGAGCTGACCTATGCCGGCATCTTCGGCCTGCGCAACATCCCGGAAGAGCATGTGCAGCCTTTCCTGCTCGCAGAGGCGCCGCGCCTGCTCTTCCCGTTCGCGCGCCGCGTGCTGGCCGATGCGGTCCGCGACGGCGGCTTCCAGCCGCTGCTGCTCGAGCCGATCGATTTCGCCGCGATCTACATGCAGCAGTCGGAAGCGCGCGATCAGGCCGCGGCCGGGGAAATCGGCACCGCCTGATTCCTTCGGGCACGCGAGACCAGAAACCATGAACCTCACGCGCGCGCTGGGATCGATCGGGGGCCTCACCCTCGCCAGCCGCGTGCTGGGGCTGGTGCGCGATTCGCTGTTCGTCCGCTTCGTGGGCGCAAGCTTCGCGTCGGACGCCTTCCTGGTCGCCTTCCGCCTGCCCAACCTGTTTCGCGCGCTGTTCGCGGAGGGCGCCTTCTCGGCCGCCTTCATCCCGATGTTCAACCGCAAGGTCGCGGACAAGGACGGCCCCGGCCTCCCCGCCGGCGTGGCCTTTGCCGAGGATGCGCTGTCGGTCCTGCTGCCGGTGCTGATCGTCATGACGATCATCGTCGAGATCTTCGCCTGGCCGGTGACCTACGCTATGTCGGGCAAGTTCAACGGAATCAGCAACGACCAGTTCGCCTTCGCGGTCGAGCTGTCGCGCTTCACCTTCCCCTATCTGCTGTTCATCAGCCTGGTGTCGCTGCTCGGCGGCATCCTCAATTCGCTGCATAAATTCTGGGTCAATGCGGCGGCTCCGATCCTGCTCAACCTGACGCTGATCGCGGCCCTGCTCTTCTTCCACAATCACGATCCGTATCTGACCGCGCGCAACCAGGCGATCGCGGTCAGCGTGGCGGGCCTGCTTCAATTGCTGTGGCTGATGCATGCGTGCTGGAGAAGCGGCGTCAGGCTGCGCCTCAAGCTGCCGCGGCTCAGCCCCGACGTGAAGAAGCTGATGTCGCTGATCTGGCCCGCCGCCGCCGGCGCGGGCGCGGTGCAGATCAACCTGGTCGTCTCGACCGCGCTCGCCGCATCGCTGCTGCCCGCCGGGTCGGTCACCTATATCTATACCGCTGACCGGGTGAACCAGCTGCCGCTCGGCCTGATCGGCATCGGGCTTGGCACCGTGCTGCTCCCGCTCATCTCGCGCCAGCTCGCCGCTGGCGAGGACAAGGCGGCGATGGACTCGCAGAATCGCGGCATGGAACTGGCCCTGCTGCTCACCTTGCCCGCCACCGTCGCGCTGGTGCTGTGCGGCGCGCCGATCGTCGCGGCGCTGTTCGAACATGGCAAGTTCACCGCGCTGGACACATTCTACACCGCGCAGGCGCTCTCGGCCTTCTCGATCGGCCTGCCCAGCTACATTCTCGTGAAGGTGCTGACGCCGGGCTATTATGCCCGGTCGGACACGAAAACGCCGGTGCGCTATGCGACGATCAGCATGGCGGTGAACCTCGTTCTGAACCTAGCTTTGATCGTCCCGCTCGGTCATATGGGGCCGCCGCTCGCGACCGCGCTTGCCTCCACCGTCAACGTGTTCCTGCTCTACCGCACCCTGCGCCTGCGCGGTCATTTCCAGCCCGACCGGCGCCTGATCCACCGCGCCTGGCGGCTCGGTGTCGCGGCGCTGGCGATGGGCGGTATCCTGTGGCTGCTGCAGGGGCTGCTCACGCCCTACCTCCATGGCAGCTGGATGATCCGCACCGGCGCCATGCTGGCGCTGGTCGCCACCGGCGGCTTCGTCTATGCGGTCGCCACGTTCGTCCTGGGTGCCTTTACCCGCGACGACCTTGCTTTCCTCCGGCGCAAACGCGCCCCCTGACACGAGAACAACATGCGCGTCGTCTCCGGCATCCAGCCTACCGGCAATCTCCACCTCGGCAATTATCTGGGCGCGATCAAACAATGGGTCGCGATGCAGGATTCGATGAAGCCGGGCGAGGATTGCCTGTTCTTCCTGGCCGATCTCCACGCCCTGTCGCAGCCGGTCGTCCCCGCTGAACTCACGTCCAACTCGATCGAAATGGCCGCGACCCTTCTGGCCTGCGGCATCGATCCCGATCGCGCGATCCTGTTCAACCAGGCCCGCGTGCCGGCACATAGCGAGCTTGCCTGGATCCTCGGCGGCACCGCGCGGATGGGCTGGCTCAACCGCATGACTCAGTGGAAGGACAAGGCGGGCAAGAGCGGCGAAAGCCAGAGCGTCGCGCTGTTCACCTACCCCGTCCTGCAGGCCGCCGATGTGCTGCTGTACCAGGCAACTCACGTGCCGGTCGGCGAGGACCAGAAGCAGCATCTCGAGCTCGCCCGCGACGTCGCCACCAAGTTCAACAATGATTATGGGGTGGAGTTGTTCACCCTTCCCGAGCCGTTCATTTCCAAGGCGGCCCCGCGCATCATGTCCCTGCGCGACGGCAGCGCGAAGATGTCCAAGTCCGATCCCTCGGACGCCTCGCGCATCAACCTGGTCGATAGCGACGACACCATCGTGCAGAAGCTCAAGAAAGCGAAGACCGATCCCGAGCCCCTACCCGCGACCTTTGCCGAGCTGGCCGGGCGGCCGGAGGCGAAGAACCTCGTCACGATCTATTCCGCGCTGGCCGGCATCACCACCGACGCGGTTATGGCGGAGTATGGCGGCAAGGGCTTCGGCGCGTTCAAGCCGGCACTGGCCGATCTGGCGGTGGCCAAGCTCGGGCCGATCCGCGACCGGTTGACCGCCTTGCTCGACGACCGGGCGGCGGTCAGCGCGGCACTGGCCAAGGGTGGCGAGCGGGCAAACGCCCTCGCTGCGCCGACGCTTCTCGGGGCGCAACGGGCGGTGGGCTTGCACGTCTGACCGGCTCCCCCATCTTGGGTTGGGCGGGGGCGCGTACGGGGATTTGCATCGCGTCATTCAAGCGCTATTCATAACGGCCGCAGCACAATTCCAACCGACTGACTTTTCGACGCTTTTCCTCGAAACCCGCTTTCTCCTGCTCAAGGTCGCAAGCTCATGAAGATGTTCTCCATCGCCGCCCTCGCCCTGCTCGCGCTGGGTGGCTGCGCCACGCCGTTCAACGCGAGGGTCTCCCGCTTCCAGCAACTGCCTCAGGCGCAGGGACAGAGCTTCGTGGTCAAGGCGATGGACCCGCGGCTCGATGGCGGCATCGAATTCGGCCAATATGCCCAGCTCGTCTCGGCGAAATTGTCGACACAGGGGTATCAGCCCGCCGCGGACCCGGCGCGCGCCGACCTCGTCGTGAAGATCGGCTATGGCGTCGACAAGGGTCGCGAGAAGGTCGTGACCACGCCCGGCTTTGGCGGCGGCTTCGGCTATGGCGGCTATGGTCCCCGCTATGGCGGCTTTGGCGGTTACGGCGGTTATGGCGGCCGCTTCGGCTATTATGGCCGCAGCCGCTTCGCCTTCGGCTTCAACGATCCGTTCCTGTTCGACAATGACGTGTCGAGCTTCACCATCTACACCAGCGAGCTGAACCTGCGCATCGACCGCGCCGACACCGGCAAGAGCGTGTTCGAAGGCACGGCCAAGGCCCAGTCGCGCAATGACGACCTGCCCTATCTGGTGCCCCGGCTGGTCGAGGCGATGTTCACCGGGTTCCCGGGCAATTCGGGCGAGACGGTGAAGATCACGATCGCGCCGGAGAAGAAGTAACTCTCTCCCTCCCGTCCAGGGCGGGGCTATCGCATATAGGCGATAGCCCCGCGTCCAACCGGCGACGCCTTCTACCTTCCCAATAGGGCTGTCATCTGTAGCATCGCTCGACCGCGGGGAGATGCGACATGATGAATCGGCGAACAGCGCTTTTTGGCCTCGGCGCGACCATGTTCGGCGCGGCGGGCGCGGGCGCGGCGACGCCGTCCAGGGCAGCCGCATATCGCCGCATCGCAGCCGAAGCCGATGCCAATCTCCGTCGCCACGACGTCACCCGATGGTTCCCGCGCGCGATCGACGCCGAGCGCGGCGGCTATCACCAGAATTATGCCGAGGACTGGAGCTTCGTAGCCAGGGCCGATCGGGCCGCCGTCTATCAGGCGCGCCTGACATGGCTCTCGGCGCAGGCAGTGTCACGCTATCCGTCAGAGGCGAATATCTGGACCGAGCGCTCCAACCACGGCCTCGCCTATCTCAACGACCATATCTGGGACGCGACCCATGGCGGCTACTATTGGGGGCTGGAAGAAGCCGCGCCTCACGCTGCCGAGCGAAAGGGTGAGAAGCACCTGTACGGCCACGCCTTCTGCACCTACGCGGCCGCCGCCAATTATCAGCACACCCGCAATCCGGTCGCGCTGGACCTGGCCAGACGCGCGTTCGACTGGATGGAGACGCATGCCCATGACCCGGTCCATGGCGGCTATGTCGAATCCGTCGACCGCCTGGGCCAGCCGTTCGCCGTCGCCGCGGCCGCCGACGGCACGCCGGCGCGGGACGCGCTGAACACACCGATCGGCCAGAAATCGATGAACACGCACATCCATATCCTGGAGGCGCTGACGGGCCTCTACGAAGTGTGGCCGGATCCCCTTCTACGGACCCGGCTGGAGGAAGTGTTCCTGATCGTGCGCGACAAGGTCGCCACGAGACCCGGTCACCTGCATCTCTATTTCCAGCGGGACTGGACGCCGGTGCCGCGCGCGATCTCCTTTGGCCATGATGTGGAAACGGGGTTCCTGCTCGTCGAAGCATCGACCATTCTCGGTCGGCCCGACGATGCACGGACATGGGAGGTCGCGCGCATGCTCGTCGATACGCCGCTCGCCAACGGCTGGGACGAAGCCAATGGCGGCTTTTACGATGAGTCCGACCTCGACGGAAAACTGACTCGCACCGACAAGATCTGGTGGGTCCAGGCCGAGGGCCTGAATGCGCTGCTGCTGATGCATGAAAAGTTCGGCCGCGAGACGCCGAAATACTGGGACGCCTTCACTCGCCAATGGGCATTCATTCAGCAGCACCAGGTCGATCACCGCCATGGCGGCTGGTATTCGCGGGTCGCGCCGTCGGGCTCGGCCCAGCCCGGCCTGGTGAAGAGCAACCGCTGGACCGAAGGCTATCATCAGGGCCGCGCCCTGATGCGAGTCAGCGACCGCCTGCGCAAGCTCGCGGTCTAGAGACGGATTACCTCAGCTCACCCGTTCGTGCCGAGTAAGACCGAGCAGCGCCGCAGGAGCGTTGGCTGCTAGAGACGAACGGTGGGGGAGCGCTGGACCGACCTGACGTCATCTTGCTCTTGAGCAGCCTGCTCTAAATCAGAGCCACCAACACCCCGTTCGTCCTGAGTAGGGATCGAGGAGCCGAAGGCGTATCGACAGCCCGTATCGAAGGACAGGTTATCGCGCGGAACCTGCCCTCTCGATACGCCGCCACGCGGCACCTCGATGGCTACTCAGGACGAACGGATCAGATTCAACGCTCGCCGCTCCAGCCCCCGAACGACGCGGGTCGCTTCAGTCACGGTGAATCGTGCGCACCGGCGGGGCGCGCGGAAAATCAGCCTTCGAGCTCGCGCAGCAAGGTGCGAACCGCGCCATCGATCTCGCGGTCCTTGTCGCGCAGTTCCTCGATGCGGCGCACCGCATGGATCACCGTCGAATGGTCGCGACCGCCGAACTTGCGGCCAATCTCCGGCAGCGAGCGAGTCGTCAGGCGCTTGGCGAGATACATCGCGATCTGGCGCGGACGCGCCACCACGACCGCGCGGCGCGCGGAAACCAGGTCGATCGGCTTCAACTCGAAATGCGCCGAGACCGCGCGCTGGATCTCGTCGATCGTCACGCGGCGCTCCGCCCCGCGCAGCACTTCGCCCAGCGTCGCGACCGCGAAATCCATGTCGACCGTCTCTCCGGTCAGCTGCGCATAGGCGACCAGGCGGTTGAGCGAACCTTCCAGGTCGCGGATATTGGCGGTGATCCGCGACGCCAGCAGATCGAGCACTTCCGTCGGCACCTTGGCATCGGGCATGTCGCCAAGCTTGCGGTCGAGCACCGCACGGCGCAGCGCCAGATCGGGCGCCTTGATGTCCGCCACCAGCCCCACCGACAGGCGCGACGTGATACGCGCTTCGACTCCGTCCAGCCCCTGCGGGCAACGGTCGGCGCTGATCACGAGCCTTTTGCCCGCCGCCATGACTTCGCTGACGGTGTGGAAGAATTCCTCCTGCGTCCCGTCCTTGCCGGCGATGAACTGCAGATCGTCGATCATCAGCAGATCGGCGGCACGCAACCGCACCTTGAAGCTGTGGGTGTCGCGGGCACGCAGCGACTGGACGAACTCGAACATGAAGCGCTCGGCCGACATCATGATCACGTTAGCGTCAGGGCAGGCCTCGAGATAGGCCGCGCCGATCGCGTGCATCAGATGGGTCTTGCCCTGCCCCGTGCCGCTGTGAAGGAACAACGGGCTGAAGCGCGGCTTGCCGGCCTGGGCCAGCGCCTGTGCCGCATTGAAGGCAACCCGATTGGACTGGTCGACCACGAAGCGGTCGAAGGTGAAACGCGTATCGAGTGCCGGCCGGGCCGACAGGGGCGTCGCGACCGCCGCAGGCGCGGCGGCAGCCGGCGCCTCGACACTCAGTACCGCCGGCGCGATCTTGGCCGCGCGAGTCTCGATCGAGACGCCGCGCACGTCGGGCAGGATCGCGCGGAATTCCTGGAACAGCCGGTCGGCGTAATGATTGCGGACCCAGCTCGTCATGAAGGCCGATGGGAGCGCGAGGCGAATCATGTCCGACTCGGCACCGTCGATCAGCTCGATCGGCTTCAACCACTGGTCGAACAGCCGCGCGCCGGCGGATTCACGCAGATGCCCCCGCACCGTGCCCCAGGCCTTCGCTGCGTCGCTCAACCGAGCCGCCTCTCCGGTAATAGTCCCCGCCAACACGTCATCCTTCTCCCGGCGCCTGGACGACCCCGCCCCGGGCCGCCTGACGTCACACAGACAAGCCTCCCCCCAGCCGGAATCAATGTCCGCCTGACTTCGAAGGTCGCAAATTAGGCCACGAGACTGAACGTCATCGCTGCAAACCCCGATTATGAAGATCGAAGCGAGTCGGGCAAGAGCCGCAGACGTAACAAAACCGAAATAAACGGGATTGACTCGGGATACGCCAAGGATTCCCGTCGAAAATCTTACAAGCCATTGGCAAGGCTTGATAATCCTAGGCGGCGATACCCGCGGCCACTGCGAATCGTGGCGAATCCTGACTTTTCATGATTCGGGTATGGGACGGGTCCGAAATGGTACCAAATACTGCAGAGCAGCATGAGGGCCTCGTCCGGACACGGCAAAAAACCCGCCGGAAGAATCCCGGCGGGCCGTTGTTCCGACCGATCCTAACGGATCAGGCGAGTGCGGTAAGACGCTTGGTCAGGCGCGAGAACTTGCGCGAGGCGGTGTTCTTGTGAAGCACGCCCTTCGCAACGCCCTTGGCGAGCTCGGGCTGCATCGCTGCAACCGCGGCGTTCGCGGCATCCTTATCGCCCGACGCCAGCGCGGCCTCGGCCTTCTTCACGAAAGTCCGGATTCGGCCAACCCGGTTGCCGTTAACTTCAGCGCGACGTGCGTTGCGCCGAATTCGCTTTTTCGCCTGTGGCGTGTTCGCCATGAAGCCCTCTGATCTGAAATAAAGAAAGGGCGCGGACGGTAAAGCCCGCAGCCCCGGAAGGCCGGCCTCTTACTCACCAAGAGTGAGTCGGTCAACCGGCCTATGACGCTTCCGTGACGATTCCCTCCAGCCGACGCCCTTTCCCTACTCTTCACCCTGAACCTGTTTCAGGGTCCATGCGCAGTGAGAACTTACAGGAGCATCACTGATGCGGAAAATGACCACGCCTGCGTTCGGGCGAGTCGACATTCACGCACGCGATCGCTCCTCTCCCGTGGAGAGGAAGAGGGCGCCGCCTCTGAAACGCCGGTTTAGCGCTGGCACTTCGGGCACCAGAAGGTGGACCGCCCGCCCTCGGTGTACCGAGCCACCTTCCCGCCACAGGCGCAGGGCTCGCCTTCCCGCCCATAAACCCGCCATTGCTTGGAGAAATACCCAAGCTCGCCATCGGGCCGCGCATAATCACGCAGCGACGATCCGCCCGCTTCGATCGCTGCCTGGAGCACCGTGCGCACCGCCGCCACCAACCGCTCCAGCCGCGCGAGCGAGACCTGCCCGGCAGCGCGCTTGGGCGAGATGCCCGCAAGGTTCAGCGCTTCGCAAACATAGATATTGCCCAGCCCCGCGACGATCCGCTGGTCCAGCAGCATCAGCTTGATCGAGGCGATTCGCCCGTCGAGCGCCTTGTGCAGGTATCGCGCGGTGAAATCGGGCCCAAGCGGCTCAGGACCCATTGCGAGGAATGGCGGATAGGTGGCGAGCGAGTCGGTCAGCACCAGGTCCACCGAGCCGAATCGCCGGGCGTCGTTGAGCGCGAGGCGATGCGTCCCCGTCTCCAGGATCAGATGATCATGCGGCAGGATTTCACTCGGATCGACTCGCCATCGGCCCGACATGCCGAGATGGAAGATCATCGTGTCGCCGCGATCGGTATCGATCAGGCCATATTTGGCGCGTCGTCCAAGCCCCGTCACCACCGCACCGGTCAGGCGCTGCCCAAGATCGGCGGGAAACGGCCGGCGCAGGTCCGGGCGCCGCATCTGGATCAGCGTGATGCGCTGATCCTGCAGCACCGGGCGGAGGCCGTTGACGGTGGTTTCGACTTCGGGAAGCTCTGGCATTATCCGCCTATCGCTAGGTTGCGTTTGCCGACGCCACAAGCGTTGGCTAGAGCGACCGCCATGAACGACACCGTATCCTTCGGCTATGAAGATGTGGCCCCCGAGGAAAAGACACGCCGGGTCGGCGGAGTCTTTTCCAGCGTCGCGTCGCGCTACGACATCATGAACGACGCGATGTCGGGCGGTATGCATCGCCTCTGGAAGGATCGCTTCGTCCGCCGGGTGAAACCGCGCGAAGGCGAACAGATCCTCGACATGGCCGGCGGCACCGGCGACATCGCTTTCCGGCTCGCGAAATCGGGTGCGTCGGTGACGGTCGCCGACATCAACCCGCAGATGCTCGAAGTCGGCATGGAACGCGCGCAGAAGCGCGGTATCGATGGCCTGGTCTGGACCGAGGCCAATGCCGAGACGCTGATGTTCCCCGATCGCTTCTTCGATGCCTACACCATCGCCTTCGGCATCAGGAACGTGACCGATATTCCCAAGGCCCTGCGGGAGGCGCACCGCGTACTGCGGCGTGGCGGGCGCTTTTTCTGCCTGGAATTCTCGACTACGCTGTGGCCGGGCTTCGCCGATGTTTACGATGCCTATTCGCACAAGGTCGTGCCGAAGGTCGGGCAGCTGCTCGCCCAAGACGGCGAAAGCTATCGCTACCTGATCGAATCGATCCGCCGCTTCCCCGACATGCCGACCTTCGAACGCATGATCGGCGAGGCCGGGTTCGTGCAAACGAGCGTCGAACCGATGCTCGGCGGCCTCGTCGCGATCCATAGCGGCTGGAAGATTTGATGCCCTGCCTGTTCCCCGGCAGAGGCCGGGGCCCAGTTACGGAACGGGCTTTGGCTGAGCGCAGCGCTTCATTGCCTTGGTCGTCTCGGCCGGCCATCGAGTTGCGCCGGGAAAGCAGACGGTGACCGCACCCGCCATCCACCTCTGGCGGCTCTTCAAATGGAGCCGCATTCTCGCGCGTCACGGCGCGTTGCGGGGAATCGAGCGCGATCCCAACACACCGCCTCGCGTCCGCCACTTCATCCGTCTCGTTCGCCTCGGTGCACGTGTCCCCCAAACGCCAACCTATGCCGATGCGCTGCAGGCGATCGGCCCGGCCGCGGTCAAGCTTGGCCAGACCCTCGCGACCCGCCCGGACATTGTCGGCGAGGCTGCCGCGAAGGATCTGCTCCGCCTCCAGGATTCGCTGCCGCCGCTGCCCTATGAGACGATCTACGCCGCGATGACGCGCGCGTTCGGGCGCCCGCCCGAGGATCTGTTCGCCTCGATCGACCCGGCCCCGGTCGGCGCCGCCTCGATCGCCCAGGTGCACAGCGCCATCACCACCGATGGCCGCCATGTCGCGGTCAAGGTATTGCGCCCGGGCGTCGAGGAAGAATTCGCCAAGGCGATCGATACCTATCAATGGGCCGCGGCACAGATCGAGGGGCTCGGCGGCGAACTGTCCCGGCTGCGCCCTCGCCTGGTGATCGAGACGTTCAAGCGCTGGACCGCGCGTGAGCTTGACCTACGGCGCGAAGCCGCCTCGGCGTCGGAGCTTGCCGAAGCGATGCAGGCCCAGCCCGATTTCATCGTGCCTGCGATCGACTGGCAGCGCACGACCAGCAAGGCGCTGACCATCGCCTGGGTCGACGGCATCAAGATCGGCAACCGCGCCGCCTTGGTCGAGGCCGGCTATGATCTGCCCAAGCTCGCCAACACGCTGGTCCATGCGTTTCTCCGCCAGGCGATCGCGGAGGGTTTCTTCCATGCCGACATGCACCAGGGCAATTTGTTCGCCCTGCCCGATGGGCGGATCGCGGCGATCGATTTCGGCATCATGGGGCGGATCGACCGGCGCGCCCGGGTATGGCTGGCGGAGATTCTCTACGGCCTGATCACCGGCAACTACAAACGCGTCGCGGAAATCCATTTCGAGGCGGGTTATGTGCCGGCGCACCACAATGTCGCCGAGTTCGCGACGGCGCTGCGTGCGGTCGGTGAGCCGATGCGCGGGCTGGCGGTCAAGGACATGTCGATCGGCATGATGCTCGACGGCCTGTTCAACATCACCCGCGATTTCGACATGCAGACTCAGCCGCATCTGCTGCTGCTGCAAAAGACGATGGTGATGGTCGAGGGCGTGGCGACCACGCTCGATCCCGACATCAACCTGTGGGACGCGGCGGCACCCTTTGTGCGCGAATGGATCAGGACCGAGCTTGGGCCGGAGGCGGCGGTGGCAGACCGGATCATTACCGACCTTCGCACCCTGGCGCGCCTGCCCGACCTGATCCGCAATATCGAGCTACGCTATCCGGCGCCCGGCGGCGCACCCCCCGCCCCGCCACTCAAGGAAATCGAGATCGTCCGCATCGGCGGCGGTTGGCGCTATGTGGCGGTCGCCATCGTCAGTGCAGTCGTGGCCGTCGCCGCGACCTTGCTGGTGCGCTAGGATGGGGCGGCACGCTGCGTCGGCGATGCCCTTGATTCAAAGGTCGTCGTCATGGATGCAGCGTGACCTCATCGGGATGTCATCTCGAACCCGAACCTCCTTTTCTCCTGTTGGCGGATGTTGGACGATGCGAGGCCTTTTTTCCTCCTTTAACAGCGGAAAGTCGGGCAATTTTTCCGCTATTTTTCCCCTGTTATCCATAACAGCGGAAACCCCGGACAACCCATTGATCTCAGGGCGGAAAAATGGGGTCGAAATCCAACATAATAGCGGAAGAAAAAAAGTAGCTGCGCGCATGCGGGAAAATCGCGCGAAACCAACCCCGATGTCCGCGGCGACTCGCGCCCGGGGTCGCCAGTCCGTCACGGTCGGGGGCTAGGCATTGGCCCGTCCGCAAACGCCGCTCTGGCTCAACCAGCCGACCCGGTTCGCTTTCCTGAAGCGCCCGGCCGCGCGGATCGCCCTTGCCCTGCTTGCCATCCTCCTCGTCGCAAGCCTCTCCGCACTGGTCAGCCCGGGCCCGCCGCCTGTCAGCCACGACCCGGCCCAGCGCGCCGACGATGAGGCCGATGTCGTGCTGTACGAGACGATCGTCGCCGGCGTGCGCGGCGGCGGCGATTATTACGCGGTGACCGCGCAAGCGCTCCGCACCGGCAATTATCCGCTCAGGCCATTCGTGACCTTCCGCCTACCGACGCTGGCGACCTTGCAGGCAGCGATGCCGCCGGTCGGCACGGTGATCCTGCTCTATGCGCTGACTGCGGCGGTAATGCTCGCCTGGTTCATCCGGCTGCGCCCCGCCTTTGCCCGCGCGCCGCCGCTGGCGATCGCGATGGTATTGCTCGGCGGCGGCCTTATGGCCTTCATCCAGCCCGAGCTTGCCAGTTTCCATGAGATATGGGCGGGTCTGCTGATCGCGCTCTCATTAGCGCTCAGGCGTAGCGACCGCTGGGTCGAAGCGGTTGCGTTCGGTCTGATCGCGATGCTGATCCGCGAGACCGCAGCGCTGTATGTCGGGGTCATGCTGGTGCTCGCCTTTGCCGAGGGGCGCCGCCGCGAAGCGATCGGCTGGGGCATCGCGCTCATCGTCCTGGCGGTGGTCGTCGGTTTCCACGCGCATGCCGTCAGCCAGGTCGTCCGGCCGATCGACCCCGCCTCGCCCGGCTGGGCCGGCATGCTGGGCTTCGGCTTCTTCGTGAAGACCATGTCGCTATCGACCGCGCTGAACCTCGCGCCGGCCTGGCTTTCCGCCTTGCTGATCGGCTTTGCCCTGTTCGGCTGGGCAGGGTGGAATGAGGAGCTCGCGCTCCGGGCCGTGGCGACGTTCGCGGCCTATGCGCTGTTGCTCAGCCTGTTCGGGCGCACCGACACCTTCTATTGGGGGCTGATGATTGCGCCTGTGATCCTGGTCGGCCTGGCCTTTGTGCCGGACGCCCTGCGCGACCTGATCGCCGCCGCGCTCGATAAAAGGCGGATCATCGTGACGCGGATGGTCAGATAGGGAGGATGCGATGAAGATCCTGCTCATCGTCGGCGGCGGCATCGCGGCCTATAAGGCCTGTGAGCTGATCCGCCTGTGCCGCAAGGCGGGCATCGAGGTGAAATGCGTGCTCACCGCGGGCGGCCAGCATTTCGTCACGCCGATGACTCTCGCCGCTCTATCCGAGAACCAGGTCTACACCACTCTGTGGGACCTGAAGGACGAAGCGGAGATGGGCCATATCCAGCTCAGCCGCGAGGCCGATCTGGTGGTGATCGCCCCCGCCACCGCAGACCTGATGGCGAAGATGGCCGCCGGCATCGCCGACGATCTCGCGACCACCCTTCTCCTCGCGACCGACAAGCCGGTCCTCGCCGCGCCGGCGATGAACGTGCGCATGTGGGGCCATGCCGCGACCCGCCGCAACGTTGCGACCTTGCGCGGCGACGGCATTACCGTGCTCGATCCCGACGAAGGCCCGATGGCCTGCGGCGAATATGGCCCCGGCCGACTGCCCGAGCCCGAGGCGATCCTCGCCGCGATCCAGCGGGCGCTCGCCGCCTCGTGACTCTCGCCGGCAAGCATATCCTCGTTACCGCGGGCCCGACTCACGAGCCGATCGACCCGGTACGCTATCTCGCCAACCGCTCGTCCGGCCGCCAGGGTTTCGCCATCGCCGGCGCGCTCGCCGCGCTTGGCGCGCGTGTGACGCTCGTCGCCGGACCTGTCACGCTCGACACCCCGCCCGGCGTCGACCGTGTCGATGTGGAGACCGCCATGGAAATGGCCAATGCCGTCGCCCGGGCGCTCCCGGTCGATGCCGCCGTGATGGTCGCCGCCGTGGCGGACTGGCGCGTCGACACCGCCGGCCAGAAGCTGAAAAAGGGCGTGATGCCGCCCGTGCTCCACCTCGTCGAAAACCCCGACATCCTCGCCATCCTCGCCAAGAGCCCGCATCGGCCCGGCCTGCTGATCGGCTTCGCCGCCGAGACCGAGCATGTCATCGAGCACGCGACCGCCAAGCGGACGCGAAAGGGCGCCGACTGGATCGTCGCCAACGACGTGTCGGGCGACGTGATGGGCGGCGCGGCCAACGCCGTGCACGTCATCACCGCCCATGGCGTGGAAAGCTGGGACCGCCTGCCCAAGGAAGAAGTGGCGGAACGGCTCGCCACGCGGATCGCCGAGACTCTGACTAACGATCGAAAGACCTCATGACCGACCCGATCACCATCGCGCTCAAGCGCCTCCCCCATGGCGACGGCCTGCCCCTGCCCGCCTATGCCACCGACGGCGCGGCCGGCATGGACGTGGTTTCGGCCGAGGACGCGACGCTCACCCCCGGCGCCCGCGCCGCGATCGCGACCGGCTTCGCCATCGCCATCCCGCCCGGCTATGAAGTCCAGGTCCGGCCGCGCTCGGGCCTGGCGCTCAAGTTCGGCGTCACCTGCCTCAACACGCCGGGCACGATCGACAGCGATTATCGTGGCGAAGTGAAGGTGATCCTCGCCAATTTGGGCAATGAGGACTTCGTCATCGCCCGCGGCGACCGCATCGCTCAACTCGTTCCGGCCCCGGTCCAACGCGCCGTGCTGGACGAAGTCGAGACACTGGAGGATACTGTAAGAGGAGCCGGAGGATTCGGCTCGACTGGGCGTTGATGCTGTTTTTTTTACTCCTTCAGGCCACCGCGCCGACTGTGCCGGCCGACTGGTCCACGCTTCCTTTTCTGCCCGCGTCGATGGCGCCGCAGGTGACGCCCCCGCTCACGCGTTTCGTGGCGGACGAAGTGGCAGCCGGCCGGTGCGTTCAACCCAAACCTGCCGATGGTCATTACGTCCTGAAGGTAGAGGTCGCCGCGCTGATCGCCGCTGACGGGTCGATCCGCCAGTCGCTGCCCCGCGCGATCGATTGCGCGACGGTCGAGCAATATAGCGCCGGGCTCGTCGTCAGCTTCGCGCGAACCAACCCGCAGCCCCATGCAGGCGCCTCCGACATCTGGTACCGGACGACGATCGTCTATGACTGGCGCGGATGACCTTCACCGACGCCGAGCTTGAACGATACGCACGCCACATCGTCCTGAAAGAAGTGGGCGGCGTCGGCCAGCAGAAGCTTGGCCGCGCGACGGTCGCGGTCATCGGTGCCGGCGGGATCGGCTCGCCGGCGATCCAGTATCTCGCGGCCGCAGGCGTCGGCCGCCTGATCGTGATCGACGACGACAATGTCGACCTGTCGAACCTCCAGCGCCAGACCTTGTTCGGCGGCGGCGATATCGGCATCCCCAAGGTCGAGGCGGTCGCCACTGCGGTCGCTCGGCTCAACCCGGGAGTCACGGTGGAGGGACGGCAGGCGCGGATCGATACCGGCAATGCCGGGGCCCTCGTCGCGGGCGCTGATGTGATACTCGATGGCACCGACAATTTTGCGACCCGCCTTGCCGTCGCCGACGCCGCGCTCGCGCTGCGCATTCCGCTCGTCTCCGCCGCCGTGGGCCAGTTCGAAGGCCAGCTCGGCCTGTTCCGTGGATGGGAAGCAGACAAGCCCTGTTACCGCTGCTTCGTCGGCGGCGACCCCGATCGCCCCGAGACCAGCTGTGCCGAGGCAGGCGTCCTAGGCGCAATGGCGGGCGTGATGGGCAGTCTCGCCGCGCTCGAGGCGATGCGCTCGATCGTCGGCTTTGGCGAGGACAGCGCCGGCAAGCTGTTGCTGGTCGACGCACTCGCCTTCCGCTTCCGCACCATCGGCCTGCCTAAGGACCCGGGCTGTGCCGCCTGCGGTTAGCATGGCTTTAAGCCAATCTGCCTAGAGCGAGCATATGTCCGCTACACCCCCCAAGGTCCTGGTCGTCTTCGGCACGCGTCCCGAGGCGATCAAGCTGTTCCCCGTCGTCGCCGCGCTGAAGCAACTGCCCGGCCTTGCCGTGCGCACCTGCGTCACCGCCCAGCATCGCGGCCTGCTCGATCAGGTGCTGAGCATCGCCGGGCTCTCACCCGACATCGATCTTGACCTGATGGAGCCCGGCCAGTCGCTCGACCGCCTCACCGCGCGCCTGCTGACGGGGCTTGGCGAAGTGATGGATGCCGAAAAGCCCGACCGCGTGATCGTCCAGGGCGACACCGCCACCGCGATGGTCGGCGCGCTCGCCGCCTATTACCGCAAG
>Ga0247735_1000253_pt1 | contig 22690 bp, 20 predicted proteins | sample UWRJL178409R2_FD_180934 | JGI IMG/M metagenome (GOLD analysis project Ga0247735, IMG submission 180934) | Plant litter microbial communities from Arlington Agricultural Research Station in Wisconsin, United States - UWRJ-L178-409R-2 | ecosystem: Environmental > Terrestrial > Plant litter >... | reverse complement strand
TCCCGGGGTGGGGGTCGGGGTCGGCGTCGGTGTGGGGTTCGGCGTCGCGGTGGGGCTCGGCGTGGTGGTCGGGATTGGCGTCGCGGTGGGGCTCGGCGACGGAACCGGGGTGGTCGGAACAGCAGCTGGGAGGATGCGCGTTGTTGTCGAGGCGGTGCAGGTCGCCACCCCACCTCCGCCATTGGCGGATCCGTTGCACTGGTTGATGGTCACCGGTGCAGCGCTGGTCTGGGTAGAGGTTGTCACGGTGCAGCGCACACGGCCGGTCGCGCCTCCGCCGTTCACCGAACCGTTGCACTGGTCGATGGTCGCGTTGGTGGTTGAACCGACAACGTTGCAGGCCAGGGGAACAGCCCCGCCGCCCTCTCCTGACTCATTGCACTGGTTGACCGTCGCGGGAACCGCGGTTGCGTTTCCAACAACCGTGGTGACCACGTCGACCCGGCAGGTGACGGTGGCGCCGCCGCCGTTGCCCGACCCGTTGCACTGGTCGACCGACGTTGTCAGTTGGGCGAAGGAGGTGGTGACATTTGTGCAGGTTGCGGCGTCGTTCGCGTCGCCGTGGCATTCGACCACGTTGACCGTTGAGCTTGTGGTGCCGGTCGCCAGGTCGACCGTGTTGGCCACGGTGACGGTGCAGTCCACTCCCTGCCCACCGACGTTGTCGGTCCCGTTGCACTGGCTGATGGCGGGAACGGTGACGGCGGACGCGCTGCTGAGACTTCCCGACCACCCCCACATCAGGGAGACCGTAAGAATGAGCACTGCGACGAGCGCGAGTACCCGCCGGGTCGTCCAGGGCCGGACGGCGCCGGATTGGGTCGTGGAAGAGTCGAACTGAAGTGTCAAGTGTGCCCCCTAGTACGTGTCCTAGGAGTATCGGGCAGCCCTCGTTACTGGCGCGTCACCGCAGCGTGACAGCGGCAGACACTGCCGGAGCACCCCCGGCGGAGCATCCGATCACGCCGGCACACTGCCACGGTCAGGCCCGGGTTGCGGCGGCGAGCAGGGTCGCGACGGCGGCGAAATCATCACGGACCAACCCGGCAGTCACCCGGATGCTGTGCTGGCCGCCCGGGTTGACCCGGAATCCCGACCCGGCCGCCACACGAATACCGGCGGCGGCGAGCTGCACCACCGCTCCGCGTTCATCGTCGACGTCCATCCACAGGTTGATGCCGTCGGCAACCCGGGTCTCGTGGCCGGCCGCGGCGAGCGCCTCGACCAGCTGGCGTTGGCGTGCGTGGTACACCCGGCGGGCATCGCTGACCTCGTCGATGGTTGTTGGGTTGGTCAGAAGGTCGAGAAGGATGCTCTGCAGCATGCGGGAGGTCCAGCCGGGGCCGAGCAGGCGGCGCTCAACAAGGCGGTCGATCAACTTCTGTGGCCCTCCGATGGCAGCGATCCGCAGGTCTGGACCGTGCGATTTCGAGAAACTGCGGATGTGAAGCACCCGGTCGGGCAGGTGACTTCCGAGGCTGACCTCGGGCGATGCACTGATCGCGCCCGAGTGGTCGTCTTCGATGAACACGGTGGTGTCCGCCGTTCTGCTTGCGCGGATCACCGCGGCCAACTCCTCCGCACGGGTCGCCGTCATCGAGACGCCGGTCGGGTTGTGCGCCCGCGGCTGCAGTACCACGGCGACGGGGGAGTGTTTGAGGGCCGCCGCCAGCGAATCAGGTCGCATCCCGTGTTCATCCAGGCCGGCCGGAACCCGCTCGATGCCGTGGTGGTCGAGCAGGTCGAACAGCGGGGGGAATCCGGGATCCTCGATGGCGACGCGCGCCCCGAAGCTGAGCACAAGGTCGAGCGCCCGAGACAGGGCATCCATCGCGCCGTCCACCACGGTGATCGCCTCAACGTGGTACGGCCAGGACTGCCGGAGCAGGGAATGCAGTTCTGGCACCACGGGGGAATCGAGGTAACTTGTGGTGCCGGCCCGGGAGGAGACCCGCGAGAGGGCCGGACCGAGGGTGGGAAGCAGCAGGGGGTCGGGGGTGCCTGTCGACAGGTCGAGCCGCGCGAGCGGCTGGTCGGCGAGGTTTCGTGATCGCGGCGGGATCCAGGTGGTACGGGCAGCCTGCACAAACGAGCCGCTGCGCCCGCGGGAGACGATGAGGCCAACACCGGCGAGGGCCTGCCAGGCGTGGCTGACGGTGGCGGGGCTGACCCCGAGCTCCGCCGCGAGTTCGCGCACCGTCGGCAGCCGGTCTCCCGGGGCGAGATCGCCCGAGCTGATCAGCCGCCCGATTGCCCCGGCGATGCCCTGGGGGGTTGCGTCCTCGACCGACAGGGCTACCGACTTCACGCGAACCCCCGTAGGTTTTACGCCAGCGTCACACGCGGAAACGTAAGAGAAATGTTTACAACCAATAATAACAAAACGTAAGTTCGCTTCCCGGAGGTACTTTATGACCATCGTCAGAGCCGCAATCACCCAGACCACCTGGACAGGTGACCTGGAATCGATGCTCGATAAGCATGAACAATTCGCACGGGATGCTGCCGCGGACGGCGCGCAGGTCATCTGCTTCCAGGAACTGTTCTACGGTCCGTATTTCGGGATCACCGAGGATGTGAAGTACTACCAGTACGCGGTACCCGCCGACGGCGAGATCGTGCAGAGGTTCGCGGCGCTGGCCAAAGAGCTGAACATGGTGATGGTGCTCCCAATCTACGAAGAGGAGATGCCCGGCCTGTACTACAACACCGCCGTTGTGGTCGACTCCGACGGGACCATCCTCGGCAAGTACCGCAAACACCACATCCCGCACGTCGACAAATTCTGGGAGAAGTTTTACTTCCGCCCCGGCAACCTCGGCTACCCGGTGTTCAACACTGCGGTCGGGCCGATCGGTGTCTACATCTGTTACGACCGCCACTTTCCCGAGGGCTGGCGTGAACTGGGCCTGAACGGTGCGCAGATCGTGTTCAACCCGAACGCGACAAAACCCGGCCTGTCGAACCGCCTGTGGGAGTTGGAGCAGCCCGCCGCGGCCGGCGCCAACGGGTACTACGTTGCCGCCCCGAACCGGGTGGGCCTCGAGGACAACGAGTACGGCGACCTGGCCGTCAATTTCTACGGAAACAGCCAGTTCGTCGACCCGCAGGGCAACCTTGTCGGGGCCTACGGCAGTGGCGAGGATGAAGAGATCGTGATCCGCGACCTTGACATGGACCTGGTGCGCACGGCGCGCGACAACTGGCAGTTCTACCGCGACCGCCGCCCGGATTCCTATACCTCCATCCCGAAACCGTAAGTCCCCGCGCGTCGCCGCGCCCGCTGCACAGGAGTAGCCAGATGAAGACCCTCATTAAAAACGGACTCGTCGTCAACTCGACCGGAACAGGTAGGGCCGACGTGCTCATCGACGGCGAGACCATCGCCGCGGTGCTGTCGCCGGGCTCCACCCTGCTCGGGTTCGACATCGAATCGAACGTGGATACCGTCATCGACGCCGCCGGAAAATACGTCATTCCCGGAGGCATCGACGCGCACACCCACATGCAGATGCCATTCGGCGGCACCGAAGCATCCGACACATTCGAGACGGGAACCCGTGCCGCCGCGCACGGGGGGACCACAAGCATCGTCGACTTCGTGGTGCAGTACGCGGGCGAGAACGTACTCGACCAGTACAAACTCTGGCACGAGAAGGCCGCAGGCAACTGTGCCATCGACTACGGCTTCCACCAGATCCTCTCGGACGTGCAGGACTCCTCGCTCACCGCGATGGACGAACTGATCGAGGAAGGCGTCTCGAGCTTCAAACTCTTTATGGCTTACAAGGGGGTGTTCCTCTCCGATGACGGCCAGATCGTCAAGGCCATGCAGAAGGCCGCGAGCAATGGCGGCCTGATGATGATGCACGCCGAGAACGGCAGCGTCATCGACCTGCTTGTGCAGCAGTCCATCGCCGCCGGAAACACCTCGCCATACAACCACGGCCTCACCCGGCCGTGGCAGGCGGAGGAAGAAGCCACCCACCGCGCGATCATGCTGGCGAACCTCACCGGGGCACCGCTCTACGTGGTGCACGTCAGCGCGAAGCAGGCGGTGGAACAGATCGCGATCGCCCGCGACCGCGGCCAGAACGTGTTCGGGGAGACCTGCCCGCAGTACCTCTACCTGTCTTTGGAAGACCAGCTCGGCGCGACAAGCGAGCAGTGGGGTGATTTCGAGGGTGCCAAATGGGTGTGCTCGACCCCGCTGCGCTCGAAGGCGGAGGGCCACCAGCACCACATGTGGCAGGCGCTGCGCACAAACGACATCCAGATGGTCTCCACCGACCACTGCCCGTTCTGTATGAAGGGCCAGAAGGACATGGGAATCGGGGACTTCTCGAAGATCCCGAACGGCATCGGCAGTGTCGAGCACCGGATGGACCTGATCTACCAGGGCGTAGTCGACGGGAACATCTCGCTGGAGCGCTGGGTCGAAGTGACCTCGACAACCCCCGCACGCATGTTCGGGATGTACGGCAAAAAGGGAGTGATCCAGCCCGGCGCCGACGGCGACGTGGTGGTCTACGACCCGAAGGGCCACACGTCCATCGGTGTGGACAAGACCCACCACATGAACATGGACTACTCCGCCTGGGAAGGCTACGAGATCGACGGCCACGTCGACACCGTGCTGTCCCGCGGAAAGATCGTGGTCGACCACAACGAGTACCTGGGTGCGAAGGGAGACGGCAAGTACTTCAAACGTGGCCTCTCCCAGTACCTGATCTAACCGTTCGCCGCGCGGCCGCCGCCGAGCCCCACAACCCGAACAGTCTCAGCACGTCAGAAACGGACCCCATGGATTTCGGAGCAGTACTCCAGACGAACCCGCCAGCCTCACGCACGGTGGCATTGGCGAAACTCGCAGAACAGCATGGCTTCAGCCATGTCTGGACCTTCGACTCACACCTGCTCTGGCAGGAGCCCTATGTGATCTACAGCCAGATCCTCGCCGAGACCCGCCGCATCATTGTCGGCCCGATGGTGACGAACCCGGCGACCCGCGACTGGACGGTCACCGCCTCCACCTACGCCACCCTCAACGAGATGTACGGCAACCGCACCATCTGTGGCATTGGCCGGGGCGACTCCGCTGTGCGGGTCACTAACGGCGCCCCAACCACCCTCAAAACGCTGCGCGAGTCTATCCACGTGATCCGTGAACTCTCCAACAGCCGTTCGGTCGAGTACAACGGCGCCACCCTACAGTTCCCGTGGAGCACCGGCTCAACCCTTGACGTCTGGGTAGCTGCCTACGGCCCCCTCGCCCTCAAACTGACCGGCGAGGTCGGCGACGGCTTTATCCTCCAGATGGCCGACCTCGACGTTGCCGAGTGGATGATTGCCACCGTGCGGGATGCTGCGGAGAAGGCCGGCCGCGACCCGATGGCGATCAAATTCTGTGTCGCCGCCCCCATGTACATCGGCGACGACTGGACCCACATGCGCGACCAGAACCGCTGGTTCGGTGGGATGGTTGGCAACCACGTCGCCGACATCGTTGCCAAATACGGCGAGGGCTCCGCCGTACCCAAGGCCCTCACCGACTACATCAAGGGCCGTGAAGGCTACGACTACAACGAGCACGGCCGCGCCGGCAACAGCCACACCTCGTTTGTACCCGACGAGATCGTTGACCGCTTCTGCCTCCTCGGCACCGCGGACCAGCACATCGAAAAGCTCAAAGCCCTCAAAGAGCTGGGGGTCGACCAGTTCGCCGGCTACCTGCAGCACGACAACAAGGAAGAAACCCTCCGCGTCTACGGCGAAACGGTCATTCCGGCGATGCGCGACCACATCACGGCGAAGGCATGACCGCAGCGCTGTCGAGCCGGTCCCTGCGGGCGAAGTCTGCGCGGGCGCGGCTGCAGCCGTTCATCCTTGGTGTCATCTCCGTGGTGCTGCTCGCCGTGCTGTGGGAGCTGTACAAGTTCGCCGGCCCCGCCGACGGGTTGACCATCGGGGAGACCAGGGTTCTTCCCCGCACCACCGACCTCGCCATGCCCCACGTCTGGGACATGATCGCGCGGCTCGGCGGCCCGCTCACGGGGTCCTCCACCGCCATCCCGCTGTGGCTCGCGGTGTTGAAGGCGGCGGGGATGAGCCTCGGGATCGCAGCTATCGGCTGGAGCCTCGGCCTCATTGTTGGCTTCGCGCTCGCCGTCTTGATGCAGCGTTTCCGCATCGCCGAATCCGCCGTCCTCCCGCTGGTTATCCTCAGCCAGACCGTCCCACTGATCGCCCTCGCCCCGGTGGTACGCGTCTGGGGATCCCGGCTCGAATTCGGGTCATTCGAATGGGAGAGCTGGATGTCGGTCGCGGTCATCGCTTCCTACCTGGCCTTTTTCCCCATCGCCGTCGGCGCCCTGCGCGGGCTGCAGTCGCCGGACACCATCCACGAGGAGTTGATGCGCTCCTACGCGGCCGGCTGGTGGAAAACCCTTGTCTACCTGCGGCTGCCGGCAAGTGTTCCCTACCTGCTTCCGGCCCTCGGGCTCGGCGCGGCCAACGCTGTTATTGGCACCATCGTCGCGGAGGTGTCCACCGGCCTCAGCGGTGGAATTGGCCGGATGATCCTCGACTTCTCCAACTTCGCCTCCAGTGATCCAGCTAAACCCTGGGCGCCCATCTTCGGCGCCATCCTGCTCGGCCTTGTCGCTGCCGGACTCGTTTCCCTTCTCGGCCTCGCCCTTGGCCGCTACCGTCGCGCGGAGGTCTCCCGATGAACCAACTGAATCCCACCATCCCCGGCATCCCCGCCGTCGACGTCTCGGGAGTGTCCCGGGTCTTCTCCACCAAGCGTGGTGAGGTCACCGCCCTCGACGGGATCGACCTGACCATCGCCCCCGGCGAGTTCGTCTCGCTGATCGGCCCGTCTGGCTGCGGCAAAAGCACCCTGCTCCGACTGATCGCCGACCTCGACCAGCCGACGACCGGGTCCATCAACGTCTTTGGGACACCGGCGGGAATCGCCAGGCAGAACCAGAAGTACGGCATCGCCTTCCAGCAGGCCGGACTGCTGCCGTGGCGCACGGTGACGGGCAACATCGCCCTGCCACTTGAGCTCCACGGGGTGGGCAAAACCGCCCGCACACAGCGGGTGTCCGAACTCATCGAGATGGTCGGACTCACCGAATTCGCCGGCAGCTACCCTGACCAGCTCTCCGGCGGAATGCAACAGCGGGTCGCCATTGCCCGGTCGCTTGCCGAGAAGCCTGAACTGCTGCTGATGGATGAGCCGTTCGGAGCCCTCGACGAGATGACCCGCGAGCGTATGCAGGCGGAACTGCTGCGAATCGCGGCGGAATCGAAGGCTGCTGTGGTGTTTGTCACCCATTCCATCCCCGAAGCAGTCTTCCTGTCCGACCGGGTTGTGGTGATGTCGCCACGTCCCGGACGTATCACCGGGGTTGTGCCGGTGTCCCTGTCCCGCAGTGCCTCAAGCGACGCCGAAGCGCTGCGCGAAGACACCGCGTTCTTCGCTTCCGTCACGGCCGTGCGAGAAGAACTGCACGGCGAATCCTCCGGTGCCTCCGCCCGCGGGGTCGACCTGCGATGAAAGGCATCCTCTCGACCTCGCTGAACAAGGTTGTCCCACCGGTCGCGCTGTTGGTGGTGCTCATCGCAATCTGGCAGATCGCCACGGTTGTCGGAGAGATTCCCGCGTTCCTGCTGCCCAGCCCCTTCGCCATCGTTGACGAACTTGTCCAGTTCTTTCCCGCGATCTCCTCCGCAACGCGAGTCACCGGCACAAATGCCCTGATCGGCCTTGTCGCCGGTGCCATCCTCGGGATCCTCGTCGCCCTTGTGGCGAACTTCGTGCGGCTCGTCGATTCGCTACTCGCGCCGCTGGTCGCCGCCATCGCCGTGGTTCCGATCGTTGCGCTGGCACCCATCCTGTACTCGATGTTCGGCGCCAATTCAGAACTGAGCCGGCAAATCATCGCGGGCATCGCAGTGTTCGTCCCCGTCTTCGCCAACACACTGCGGGGGCTCGGGCAGGTGCTGCCGGTCCAACGCGACCTGATGCGGGCCTACGCCGCCTCCCCGCTGCAGGTCGCCCGGACTGTCACCATCCCGGCAGCCCTCCCGTTTGTGTTCACCGGTCTACGCATCGCGTCCTCCCTCGCCGTCATCTCCGCCCTGATCGCGGAATATTTCGGCGGACCACGCACGGGCATCGGCTCCTTCATCACCACGGCAGCATCCGGCAGCAACTACTCGCGCGCCTGGGCCTATGTGCTCGGCGCCATCCTGCTCGGGCTGATCTTCTACGGCGTCACACTCGCCGCCGAAACGTTTGCTTCCCGGCATCGCCGCCGGTAACGCCGCTTTCCACCCCACCACCAGCACGTCCACAACACGAGAGGTAACAGACATGAAGCACAGCAAACGCGTGTCCCTTGGACTCGGCGCGATCGCCGCAACGAGCGCGCTCCTTCTGGCCGGCTGCAGTTCCGATGCCGGCAGAGACCAAGCATCCGGTTCCGGCGACGATCTGACCCCCGTCAAACTGCAGCTGCAGTGGACAACCCAGGCGCAGTTCGCCGGATACTACGCGGCCCTCGACCAGGGTTACTTCGAAGACGAGGGCCTCGACGTGGAAGTCATCACGAGCGGTGGCGACATCGTGCCCCAGGATGCCCTGGCCGCCGGCGACGTCGACTACGCCATCGCCTGGGTCACCAAGGTACTCGGCTCCATCGAGAACGGCGCCAACATCACCAACGTTGCGCAGATCTTCGAGCGCTCGGCCACCCTGCAGGTCGCCTTCGCCGACAGCGGCATCGAGACCGTCGACGACCTTGCCGGGAAAACCATCGGCAGCTGGGGCTTTGGTAACGAGTGGGAACTCTACGCCGGCCTGAACAAGGCAGGCATCACCGATGACGTCTCCGTCGTCACGCAGGCCTTCGACATGACCGCCCTGCTGTCCGGCGACATCGACGCCGCCCAGGCGATGACCTACAACGAGTACGCGCAGCTGCTCGAGGCCGTCAACCCCGACACCGGTGAGCTGTACACCCCGGAAGACTTCACCGACATCGACTGGAACGAGGTCGGAACGGCGATGCTGCAGGATGCTATCTGGGCTGACGCCGAGCGCCTCGACAGCGACGAGGACTACGCCGAGACCACGGTCAAATTCCTCAAGGCCGTTGTACAGGGCTGGGTGTACGCGAAGGAAAACCCGGAAGAGGCGGCCACCATCGTCACCGAGGCCGGCTCGACCCTCGGCGAATCCCACCAGCTGTGGATGACCAACGAGGTCAACAAGCTGATCTGGCCGTCCGGCTCCAAGATCGGCATGATCGACACAGCCGCCTGGGACAGCACGGTGGAGATGGCCCTGGCCACCAGCAACGAGACCGGCGCGACCATCATCACCGAAGAGCCGCCGGCCACCGCGTACTCCAACGAGTACATCGAACAGGCCCTCACCGAGCTTGAAGCCGACGGAGTTGATGTAACGGGTACCGATTTCACCCCGATCGAGGTGACACTGAACGAAGGCGGAAACTAACCCCCGCCTCCCGCACCACACCGAAACAGAGTGCTGCGGGAGCCACGACTGTGGCTCCCGCAGCACCCGGAACAGGGACACCATGAACGACTCGACTCCCACGGGAGTTCTTCCCTCCGCCCCGACAGCGACCGAGGTCGACCCGGCGGACGGCGCACGCGCCTTCACCCTCGACCGCGCCCACGTCTTCCACTCCTGGAGTGCCCAGGGCGCCCTCACCCCCTTCGTTGTCGCGGGCGGCTCCGGAAGTACCATCTGGGACTACGAGGGCAACAGCTACCTCGACTTTTCCAGCCAGCTTGTCAACACCAACATCGGCCACCAGCATCCCGCCGTTGTCGCCGCGATCATCGAGCAGGCCGGGCTTCTGGCCACCGTCGCCCCCGCCCACGCCAACCTGGCCCGCGGTGAAGCCGCCAGTCGGATCCTGCGCCACGCTGGCCCAACGTTCGGCAAGGTATTTTTCACCAACGGCGGTGCGGATGCCAATGAGAACGCCATCCGGATGGCGAGGCTCACCACCGGGCGCGACACCGTGCTGTCCGCGTACCGCAGCTACCACGGCAACACGGGCGCCGCCATCGTCGCCACGGGGGACTGGCGGCGGATGCCCAACCAGTACGCGCGCGGCCACGTGCACTTTTTTGGGCCCTTCGCCTACCGCACCGAATTCTGGTCGGATTCACCGGAGCAGGAGAGCGAGCGTGCGCTCGCCCACCTCGAACGGGTCATCCAGTCGGAGGGGGCGAACACCATCGCCGCCATCCTGATCGAGACCATTCCCGGTACCGCCGGTGTCCTGGTGCCACCGCCCGGCTACCTGCAGGGGGTGCGGGCCCTCGCCGACGAGTACGGCATCGTGCTGATCTTCGACGAGGTGATGTGCGGGTTCGGCCGCACCGGGCACTGGTTCGCCTTCCAGGGTTTTGAGGCGGAGGGTAATGTCACCCCCGACCTGATCACCTTCGCCAAAGGAGTGAACTCCGGCTACGTTCCCGCCGGCGGGGTCATCATTTCTGAATCGATCGCGAACGCATTCGAGGAACAGGTATTCCCCGGCGGACTGACCTACTCCGGACACCCGCTGGCGATGGCCTCCATCGTTGGTGCACTCGACGCGATGGAATCCGAGGGCATCATCAACAACGCCCGCATCATCGGGGAGGACCACCTCGGGCCGGGGCTTGCCGCCCTGGCCGCGAAGCATCCACTGATCGGCGAAGTCCGCGGGGTCGGGGTCTTTTGGGCCCTCGACCTCGTCAGCGACCCGGTGAGCCGGCGCCCGGCATCCGGGGCGGTGATCGCGCAGCTCAAAAAGGAGCTGCTGGCCCGCGGTCTGATGCCTTTCGCCGCCGACAACCGCATCCACGTGGTGCCGCCCTGTGTGGTGACACCCGACGAGGTTGCCGCAGCGTTGGCGATCTACGACGACGCCTTCACCGCCGTCGAACACGCGTAGTGCCGGCTGCCGCGCCCACCCGGGTGCGGCAGCCCCGCCCGGTAAGGATCGGGCAGGGATGGGGCAAGGATGGGGGGATGAACCCCATCCCGGAACTGCCCATCGCCGAGTTCGCCTTCCCCGGGCCACTGCGCGACCACCTTGTCGCACTGGTCCGCGCCGGGGTGAAAACCGCCACAACCTCCACCCTGGCCGAATACCGGACCGGGGAGGAGCCGCTGCCGCAGGTGGGCGGCCACCAGGCTGTTGTCGATTCCGCCGGGCATCCCGTCGCGGTCATCGAGACGACATCGGTCGTGGTGGTGCGGCTCGCCGACGTCACGCTCGAGCACGTTCGTGCAGAAGGCGAAGGGCACACAAGCGTCGGTGAGTGGCGGGCAACCCACGAGCGGTTCTGGTCGAGTGAACTGATGCGGGCAGAACTGGCGGATGCCGCGTTCCGGGTGACCGACGACACCGAGGTGGTGCTCGAAGGGTTCCGGCTGGTGACCGCGACTAACATGGTCGAGGCCATGGGCAGGGAGACACAATGACGGTACTGATAGCGGGATGCGGCGACCTCGGAACGGAAGCCGGGCTGCGTTTTGCCGCCCTCGGACACCGGGTGGTTGGGCTGCGCCGCTCGGCGTACCTGCTGCCGGACGCGATCGAGGGGCAGTCGCTCGACCTGCGCACCACCATCCCGACCGTGCCCATAGACACCGACATCGTGGTGATTGCCCTGACGGCGGGGGAGCGCACCGCGGAGGCGTACCGTGCCACCTACCTGGACGGGCTGTCCCACGTGCTGGACGGGATCGACGCAGCGGGTGCCAGCCCCCGCCGGGTGCTGCTCGTCTCCTCCACCGCCGTGTACGACGTCACCGACGGCAGCCAGGTCGACGAGTCGACCCCCGCAACGGCCGGCTCGCCCACGGCGGCGGTCCTCTGCGAGGCGGAAGCCCTGCTGCGACGCCGGGTGCCCTCCGCGGTGATCCTGCGCCTTGGTGGCATCTACGGGCCCGGACGCGAGAGGCTGATCAACCAGGTCCGCGACGGAAGCGCATCCGTACCTCCGACGTCCCTGTTCACCAACCGCATCCACCGCGACGACGCTGCTGCCGCCCTCGTCCACCTGGCTACCCGCGCCCGGGAGCCTGCACCGGTGTACCTCGGCGTCGACAACGAACCTGCACAGCTCGGTGACGTGCTGGCGTTCCTCGCCGCCGAGATGGATGCTGCGCCTCCGACGACTGGCGAACACACCGGCCGTGAGGGCGGCGGCGACAAACGCTGCAGCAACGAGCTGCTGCGCGCCAGCGGGTTCATCTTCACCTACCCGAGCTACCGGGAGGGATACCGCGCCCTGCTGGCCGGCACAGGCACGCGCCACGCCTGAGGCGCAACATCCACCCGTCGGCCACACCGTCGGCCGCCGTCTGCCGGCACAACGCCCACATTCGTTCGGTGAATTTGGTGCGAATGGGCAGAGTGCGAGCAGCGGGGTGCAAAGACGGCCTAAGATAGACGGTTGTGTCTAACTTCACCCCCACCCCCTTCACCCTTCCGGTGTATGACCTTATGCATCGTGCGGGCGAGATGCGCGAGCGCTCGCTCGACATTGTTGTACCCGAAGGGTTCGGCAACGCCGTAATCGGTGTACGTGCCGGTGCAGAAATGCACCTTGATGTTCGTCTGGAGTCCCTCCACGACGGCATCCTCGTCACCGGCCAGGTCGATGTCGACGCCGAAGGAGAATGCGTTCGCTGCCTAATTGACATCGACCTGCCTGTCGAAGTCGATTTTGCTGAGCTTTTCGCGTACTCTTTTGACGAAGCTTTTGATTACACGGTTTCCGACGATCATGTGGATCTGGAACCGTTGGTCAGGGACGCGGTGGTGTTATCACTTCCGTTTCAACCGGTCTGTCAGGAAGATTGCCTCGGCCTGTGCCCGCAGTGTGGGGTACGGCTTCTCGACAACCCGGGTCACGAGCATGACGAACCCATCGATCCTCGATGGGCCGCGCTTGCCGGGCTCGAGGCCCTGACCGAAGCCTCCACACCAGACGTCGATGGACCTGCGAGCAGCAGTTCCACGGAAGAAAAGAGATAACCATGGCTGTACCGAAGCGCAAAATGAGCCGCGCATCCACCCGTATGCGCCGCGCGCAGTGGAAGGCCACCGCGCCGACCCTGGTCAAGACCGTCGAAAACGGCAAGACCACCTACAGCCTCCCGCACCGCGCGAAGGTTGTTGAAGACTCCACCGGCGCACCCCTGTACATGGAGTACAAGGGCCGCAAGGTCGCGGACGTATAGTCCCCTCGTCATCATCAAATCGGCCCGTGTCTGGAACTGAGTCCAGCCGGGCCGATTTGGCGCGCGCTCTCGGTGTTAACGTCAGCCCCGCTCTTCTTGAGCAGGCGTTGACCCACCGATCTTTTGCTTACGAGCACGGGGGAATCCCGCACAACGAACGCCTCGAATTTTTGGGCGACTCGATCCTCGGCCAGGCCGTCACGGTGATGCTGTACCGCGAAAACCCCGACCTCGATGAGGGCGAACTCGCCAAGCGGCGGGCCAGCCTCGTCTCCAGTGTCGCGCTGGCGGAAGTGGCCCGCTCGATCAGCCTTGGTGAGCACATTCGTCTCGGACGAGGCGAAGTACTCACCGGCGGCAACGACAAGTCGTCGATCCTCGCCGACACCGTCGAAGCGGTCATCGGTGCTGTGTACCTCGACGCCGGCCCCGACGACGCCACCGCCTTTGTGCTGCGCCTCATCCGGCCGCTCCTGGCGAACCCGGAACGTTTCGGAGCCGCGATGGACCCCAAAACGTCGCTGCAGGAACTCGCAGCGCGGCTCGGCCGGGACAGCCCGGTCTATGTGGTCAGCGACACCGGGCCCGACCACTCCAAACGTTTCTTCGCCGCCGTGCTGCTCGGGGCAGACGAGATTGCCACGGGACACGGGACCAGCAAAAAACAGGCCGAGATGGCCGCGGCCCTCGAGGCGTGGACGGTACTGCACGCTGCAGCGCCAGCATCGCCCCCCGCCCGGAAATAGCGCGTCCGGCAATGCCTGAACTGCCCGAGGTCGAAGTTGTCCGCGCGGGACTGGCGCCGGCCGTCACCGGCGCGACCGTGGCGGCTGTCACCATCTTCGACGAACGTTCCCTTCGCCGTCATGCCGGAGCCGGAGACGACTTCGTCGAGCGACTCACCGGGGCGCAGATCGTGGGCGCCTCCCGCCGGGGAAAGTTCCTCTGGCTCCCGCTGCTGGACACACCGGATCCCCGTGCCGCTTCCGCACTGGTGGTGCACCTCGGGATGAGCGGCCAGGTGCTGCTGCGCGACCGTTCGACCGACGACCGGTTGACCCGCATCCGCCTCGAGATCGAGCATGCCGAGCACGGTGCGCTCCGCCTGAATTTTGTCGACCAGCGCATATTCGGTTCCATGGCCATCGACCCCCTCGTCGCCACCCCGGACGTCGCGGGGGAGCGCATCCCGAACCAGGTCGCCCACATCGCCCGCGACCCGCTCGACCCGCATTTCGACGACGCACGCTTCTTCTCCGCCCTCTCCCGGAGGAAGACGGGTATCAAACGGGCCCTGCTCGACCAGGGCCTGATCAGCGGCATCGGTAACATCTACGCCGACGAAGCACTATGGGCCGCACGTATCCACTACGACCAGGCAACGGACACACTCAGCCGGCCGCGTGCGAAGACACTCCTCGCCGAGGTGCGGCTGGTACTGGCCAAAGCCCTCGCCGAGGGGGGAACCAGTTTCGACGCCCAATACGTCAACGTCAACGGTGCCTCCGGATACTTCTCGCACTCCCTCAACGCCTACGGCCAGCAGGGTCGGGACTGCCCACGCTGCGGTCGCGCGATCGTCCGTGAAAGCTTTATGAACCGCGGTTCGCATTTCTGCCCGTTCTGCCAGCGGCTGAGACTTCGCCCCACAGCCTGAACACACGGCGCTTTAATGCCCCCATCTGGCGGCGGGAAGGCTCCGAGGCGAGTACCGTTGCCAGTGGATGCCCCAGACCCCGGCGCCGTTGATCCGCAGCATTCGGCTGCGAGTCCGTTGTCGGGAATCGGGGCGAGGCGTGAGCACAGTAGCCACTGGTGTCGACGCGGCGGGCACGGCCCGCGTACCCGGCACGCCGGCGGAATCCGCCGATGCCTGACCGTGCCGTGGAGCCCGAACCGGACCGGACCGATACGGGTAGGTCCGCCGCGGCCCTCGGACTTGCCTTCCTTGAACTGCTTCCCGTCGACGGGGTCTCCATCTCCGTGTTTAACCAGGCACGGAAGCAGTCGACGATTTTCGCCAGCGACGCCACGGCCGCCCGCCTCGACGAGGCGCAGTTCGACCTGGGTGAGGGGCCAAGCTTCGATTCCCTGCGCAGTACCGAACCGCTCAGCCTTCCCAATCTCGCGGCGTCCGCCGCCCTGCGCTGGCCTGTTTTCGCCAACGCCATCAGCGGGCTCCAGGCCCGGGGTCTTTTCCTTTTCCCGCTGGTGATGGGTGCTGCCAGCATCGGCGTCGCCAGCGTGTACCGCACCAGCACCGGCAGCCTCAGTCATGACGACCTCGCGACCGGGGTCGCAGTGGCACGATCGATTGCAAACCCGGCGCTGCGCCGCGCTGCCCAGCTCGCCTGGCAGGACACCTCCTCCTCCGGGATCCCTCCAATCGAACTGCGGCGTGAGGTGCACCAGGCGACCGGCATGATTGTCGCCCAGCTCAACACCAGTGCCACCGACGCCTTTTCCCGACTCCGGGCCCACGCCTTTTCAACAAACCGCACCGTCCACGAAGTGTCCGGCGACGTGCTCAGCCGCCGCCTCGACTTCAGCCTGCTGGCCGACGACCCCAGGTGATCGCACAACTATGGAGAGACCGATGAGCCCAGACTCACGTGAAGAACGAATCAACCAGGCATTCGTCAAGGTGGCGGACACCCTGATGGACAGCTACGACGTGGTCGACCTGCTGGCCACCCTTGTGCACGAGTGCGCAGACCTGCTCGGCGCGGCTGGCGGCGGAATCTTGGTCGCCAACGCGACCGACGAACTGGAACTCATCGCTTCCACCAGCGAAGCGGCGGAGTTCGTCGAGGTTATGCAGCTTGCTGCCGGGGTCGGCCCGTGCGTCGACTGCTACACCTCGGGCCTGGCGGTGTCGGTCGACGACATCGAGAATTCCACGGCGTGGCCACAGTTCCGCGACGCGGCCCTGCAGCGCGGATTCCAGTCGCTGCATGCCACCCCCATGCGGGTGCGGGGCACGGTTATCGGAACCATGAACCTGCTGTTCACCGCGACCGGTTCGCTCACGGAGCGTGACGCCAAACTCGCCCAGGCCCTGGCAGACGTCGCAGTGATCGGCATCCTGCAGGAGAGGAGCCTGCGCGACTCCAACATTGTCAGCGAACAACTTCATCTCGCCCTCGACAGCCGGATCATGGTCGAACAGGCGAAGGGAGTACTTGCACACAGCCAGCGGATGGAAATGGACGACGCGTTCAACGCATTGCGCGCCTACGCCAGGGTCAACCGGCTCGCGCTGCGCAGCGTGGCAGAAGGAGTGGTGAATCGCAGCATCGACGGCGCGGAAATTACCGCTGCGGTGTGAGACCTGTGCCGGAACCGGCATCGACGGTCCTGTTCGGACCAACCCAGCGCTGGCCCCACATCACCAGCGGCTGCAGCGACTGCAGCAGGTCGGAACCCTTGGCGGTCAGCCGGTACCGCACCTGCACGGGGGTACTGGCGATAACCTCGCGTTCGAGTAGGCCTGCCGCCTCCAACTCCCGCAGGCGCTGCGCAAGAAGCCGGTCGGATAACCCAGGGACCATCGCGGTGATCTCACTGAAGCGATGCGCACCGCGGGCGACGGCCAGGACAATCCCCGAACTCCAGCGTTTGCCGATGAGTTCGACCGAGGCCTGGAAACGGTGGCATTCCGCATCATCAATATGGCTAATTTCGGGTAAACCCGTGGTGGGCACGCCCTGCCGCACAGTAGTTATGGTCACTTACCAATAGTAAGTCACTAATGGCATGTTTGTGTGGGTGTACGCCAGGCGGCAGAGTAAAGCCATGCCTGATTATGGTTCCCCGCTGCTGTTCGGAACGTTTGTCACCCCCACCAACCGGCCGCCGACCGCCGCCGTCACCCTGGCCAAACGCAGCGAGGAACTCGGCTTCGACCTCGTCACCTTCCAGGACCACCCCTACCAACCGTCGTTCCTCGACACCTGGACCCTGATGAGTTGGGTCGCCGCACAGACCAGCAGCATCCACATCGCGCCCAATGTGCTCAGCACCCCGCTTCGGCCCCCGGCGGTCACCGCCCGCGCCGCGGCGAGCCTCGACCTACTCTCCGGTGGCCGGATCGACCTCGGCCTGGGGGCCGGCGCGTTCTGGGATGCGATCGAAGCCATGGGCGGCCGCCGCCTGACCCCCGGGCAGGGAGTCGACGCGCTCAGCGGCGCCATCGACGTGATCCGTGGCATCTGGAACGTCGGCGACCGCACACCGCTGCGAACCGGCGGGGAATACCACCCCGTCTCGGGCGCCAAGCGGGGGCCCGCGCCCGCCCACACCATCCCGATTTGGATCGGGGCCTACAAACCACGGATGCTGCGCCTGACGGGACGGAAAGGTGATGGCTGGCTGCCCTCGCTCGGCTACATGAAACCCGGCGATTTCGCCGCGGGCAACCGGATCATCGACGAGACCGCCCTCGAGGCGGGCCGGGACCCGCGCGAGATTCGTCGGCTGGCGAACATCGGAGGCCAGTTCGCCGCGCGCGACGGCGGATTCCTGGTAGGCCCGCCCGCCCAATGGGTTGAGCAGCTACTGCCCTACGCCCTCGACGACGGCGTCGCGACGTTTATCCTCGCTTCCGACGACGCGGGAGTGATGCAGCTTTTTGCCGAAGAGGTCGCGCCGGCGCTTCGCCAGGCTGTCGCAACGGAGCGTGAGTTCCGTGGTGTGCTCCCCGCACCGACCAGGCCGACGGCGGTGCTCGCCCTCCGGCGCTCCGACATCAACTACGACGCCATCCCCGCAAGCCTGTCCGCCGCCGCAGTGGAGCCGGGCGACCTCGACTACCACCGGGTGCGGTCCACCTACCTGCGCGGCGGGACGCCCGGGCTGGTGCTTCGGCCAGGCAGCAGCGCCGAGGTTGTCGCCGCCCTTGCCTTTGCGCGAGCACAGCAGGTGCCCCTCGGGGTACGCAGCGGCGGCCACGGCATCAGCGGACGGTCGACCAACAACGGCGGCATCATCATCGACCTGTCCAGGCTCGCCGCGATCGAGATCCTCGATGAGACGACCCGGCGGGTGAGGATCGAGCCGGGTGCACGCTGGATGGATGTGGCGAAGATCCTGCACACCCGCGGCTGGGCACTGAGCTCCGGCGACTATGGCGGAGTCGGCGTCGGCGGTCTCGCCACCGCCGGCGGGATCGGCTGGCTGGTTCGCGAACACGGCCTCACCATCGATCACCTTCGGTCCGTGGACATGGTGCTCGCCGACGGGTCTCTCGTGCGCGCCAGCGCGGAGGTCAACAGCGACCTCTTCTGGGCGGTGCGCGGTGCCGGGGCGAACTTCGGCATCGTGACCTCGTTCGAGTTCGAAGTCGACACCATCGGCGACGTGGGCTGGGCGCAGCTGGTCTTCGACGCCAGCGACACCGCACAATTCCTCGAGAGTTGGGGCGAGGTGGTAGAGAACGCGCCGCGCGACCTCACCAGCTTCCTCATCATGGGGGCCGCCCGACCGGGGCAGCCGCCCGTGGCACAGGTGATGGCCATGGTTGACTCAGCGGAGCCGGAGACGGTCATCGACCGGCTGCAGCCCCTCGCCACGATCGCGCCGCTACTCGACCAGGCGGTACAGATGACCAGCTATGCCGCCGTGATGTCTAACGCCCAGGACGCCGACCATGACGGCCGGGGCGAACCACTGTCCCGCTCCGGGCTGATCGAGCACATCACGCCGCAGTTCGCGGCGGATGCTGCCGCCCTGCTGGCTACCGGCAGCGTGCACTGGTTCCAGATCCGCTCGGTCGGTGGCGCCGTCACCGACGTTGATTCCGACGCGACCGCCTATTCGCACCGCAGCGCGAACTTCTCTGTGGTGGCAATGGGGTCGAATCCCGCCAGGGTCAACGAGGCCTGGGATGCACTCGCCGGCCACTTCAGTGGGCTGTACCTTAGTTTCGAGACGGACCTGCGCAGCGAACGGATCACCGATGCGTTCCCGCCGGACACCCTGCGTCGGCTGCGCGCGATCAAAGCGGTTCACGACCCGCTGAACGTTTTCCGCGATAACTTCAACATCTCTCCGGATCCCGACCCGGACCCGGGCACCACTAGCCGTTTCCAGAGGCCCTCGTAGCCGATCGCGGCGAACCCAAGTTGCTCGTTGACGGCGAGCATCGGACGATTCTCCTCCGCGTTGTACGTGATGACGCTGGGATGCTGCGGGGAGCGTTCGGCGAGCTGCTGGAGGTTGGCCGCCTTCAGCAACATCCCGAGGCGGTGGCCCCGATGCCCAGCCAACACGATGGTGTCTTCCTGCGAGACGGCGCGCAGCGTGTCCGGCGGCACCGATAACCCGGTGTAGCCGACGAGGTGGCCGGACGGGACGTGCAGGGCCGCCGCGACCAGCGAGCGCCGCGGGCTCGCTGCCTCGCGATCATCGTGTAACCGCACCCTGGTGGGATCCCAGACATCTTCCGTCACCTGCAGGTTCGCGCTCGGGTACTCGGTACTCATCCGGGTGAACATCTCCGCCACATCGGCCAGCCAGCGCTCGGGGGTTGCACCCTCCCACAGCAGCACCCGGTAGTGGTCGCCGGCTTTGGCTGCCGCCCCGGCCAGTACAGCCTCGAGTGTGCCCGGTGCCAACGGCAGCGCGAGGCGGCTAACGCGTTCAACCTGCTCGAGGACGAAACCGTGGAACAGTGCGAACCGGGTTCCCGCAGCATCCGCCGGTACTGACCCGAATCCTGTCGGGGAGGGCAGCCGGCTGCCGGATGCTGCACCGTCGCCGGTATCGGCCGGGAGCGCCGTGCTCAGCAGGTAGCCCTGCACAACGAGGTGACCCTCCGCCCGCGCAATGTCGAGGATCGCCCCGAGGAGCTGGCTGCCAATTCCCCGTCCGCGATGGCCGGAGCGGACGGAGACACTAGCCCAGCACTCGGGTGCCTCCTCCGCCGTCACCTCGTAGACCGCGCAGCCCACAACCCCGCCGTCGACCCTGGCCAGGACAGCGCGTTTTGGCAACTGCGGGTCCTGCCAGGACGGCAGCAGTTCCGCGGCGGTGAATTGCTGCTCCCGCGAACCGACCGCCTCCGCCTCTACTTCGGCAAGCACCTCGGCCAGCGCCTGGAAATCAGCGGCGTTGGAATCGGCGAGCGATCGGGGGATGGTGACCTCAGACAACCCGGGATCTGGGCGGTGGTCACCGGCCGGGTGCTGGTCACCGGTGGGAGTGGGGGAGGACCGCATCGATGTGCCTTTGCTGGGTGGGACGGGTACCGGGGCGATGTTAGGCACCACCGTAGCTCCCGCCGGTGCCGGACGACAGCGCCTTTGTTGTCCCACGCGTGCCCCGCCGCGGATGTGGCGTGTCGTCCGGTACCGTTGAGCCAGATATTTGCTGTGGAAAGGGGGCGGAGACGTGTACCTGAAAAGCCTGACGCTGAAGGGTTTCAAATCCTTCGCCCAACCAACCACGTTCGCCTTTGAACGCGGCGTCACCTGTGTGGTGGGCCCGAATGGGTCCGGCAAAAGCAACGTCGTCGACGCCCTCGCCTGGGTGATGGGGGAGCAGGGAGCGAAAACCCTGCGCGGCGGCAAAATGGAAGACGTCATTTTTGCCGGCACGTCCACCCGCGGTCCGCTCGGCCGCGCCGAAGTGATCCTCACCATCGACAACGCCGACGGTGCGCTTCCGATCGATTACTCCGAAGTGACCATCAGTCGCACCCTGTTCCGCAATGGCGGAAGCGACTACGCGATCAACGGCAAGAGCTGCCGGCTGCTCGACGTGCAGGAACTGCTGAGCGACTCGGGCCTCGGCCGCGAGATGCATGTGATTGTCGGCCAGGGCCAGCTCGATGCGGTCTTGCGGGCCAGCCCGGAGGAGAGGCGCGGATTCATCGAGGAGGCCGCCGGCATCCTGAAACACCGCCGCCGCAAAGAGAAAACCCTCCGCAAGCTGGATGCCATGCAGGCGAACCTCACCAGGCTCAGCGACCTGGCCGGGGAGATCCGGCGCCAGCTGAAGCCGCTCGGCCACCAGGCAGAAATTGCCCGCGAGGCCCAGTCCATCGCGGCCATCGTCCGCGACGCCAAGGCGCGGATTCTCGCCGACGAAGTGGTGGGGCTCCGCGAGGGACTCGCCCAACATAACCGCAGCGAATCAGAACGCAAAAGCGAACGTCTTGTGCTGCAAGAACAGCTCGACCAGGCAAAACTGCGGGCATCACGTATCGAACAGCTGCAGGTCAGTGACGCCGTCGACGAGGCGCGCCGCACCGCCTTTGGCCTCGAGTCCGTGCAGGAACGCCTTCGCAACCTCTACAGCCTCGCCAACCAGCGTCTCGCCCTGCTCGGCTCGCAGGCGCAGACTGCGGATGCCGCAGCACCGGCGACGACCCCCCAGATGGTGCAGAACGCCCATTCCGAGGCGGTGCGCCTTACCGCGGTGATCGGCACAGCCGAGGAAGCGTGGCGGCTCGCCCAGCAGGGTACCATCGCGGCGCGCGCGGACCTCGACGCCCTCGATGACGAGATCTCCTACCAGAGCTCACTGGTCTCCCGGCATGACCTCGAGCTGTCGAAACTCACCGGCAATGCCGAGACAGCGGCCTCCCGCCTCGCCGCCGTCCGCGGGGAAGTGCTGCGCCAGCACAACGCCCTCGACGGCGCCCGCGAGCGCCGCGCGGCCGCGGAGAACGCTTTCGCCCTCGCCACGGATGCCGCCGTGGTCGACCCCACCGCGGACACCGACCTCGACGCGCAGTACAGCCAGGCGCAGGAGCAGGTCTCCGTGGCAGAGGCCCGCATCGACATTTTGCGCGACGAACTGCACAGCCTCGAGCGGGAGCGTGACGCCCTTGCCGCCCGCCAGGGCGCACTGTCCAGCGCCCTCGACCAGAAAGACGGCTCGAGCGCCCTCGTCGCCGCACGCCGGCCGGGTATCCGCGGCCTCGTCGCCGAGCACGTCCAGGTCACGCCCGGCTATGAGGCAGCCATCGCCGCGGCCCTCGGTACCCTCTCCGATGCCGTCCTCGCCGACGACCGCGCTGCCGCGGTTGCCGCCCTCGCCCACGCCGCCGACGGTGAACTCGGCCGGATCGAACTCCTCCTCGCGGAAGCCGGGGACGCTGACACGGTTCCCACGGACGTCGAGCCAGGCGCTGTGTACGCCGGCACCGTGGTCACCGCGCCAGACGGTGTGCTCGGAGTGCTCGCCAACATCATCATCGCCAATGACATCGAGACCGCCCGGCGCGTCTGGTTGGCCCTCGCCGGCACCGGCCAGGACGACGTGGTCACCATCATCACCAAGTCCGGCGAGGTTCTCAGCCGGTATGTCCTGCGCGGGGGATCCGGTGCGCGGCGCTCCCGGCTGGAACTGGTCGCCGATCGGGATGCCGCCGCCGCCAGGCTGGGCACGGTACGCACC
>Ga0247735_1000251_pt1 | contig 22782 bp, 16 predicted proteins | sample UWRJL178409R2_FD_180934 | JGI IMG/M metagenome (GOLD analysis project Ga0247735, IMG submission 180934) | Plant litter microbial communities from Arlington Agricultural Research Station in Wisconsin, United States - UWRJ-L178-409R-2 | ecosystem: Environmental > Terrestrial > Plant litter >... | reverse complement strand
AAGGGACAGCTACCTGACCTGCGGCATCTCGCCCACCTGGCGAAAAGTAATAAAAATCTCCGGCAGGAGGTGTAGGTAACACATAACTATTACAAGCATTTGCTACATTAGGCAAATCCGTTACCTGATGGCGCGGTAATATGTTTACTACAAAACTACTATCATCGGTACAGTTTGCTCCGGTTGTTGTAAGAGGCACATACACATAAATGGTTTGAGTAGAAGTTATACGCCTGCTTCTTATAATAGTTCCCGTACCTGCACGTTGTGTGCGGTAAACACCTAAGGCAAGATCTGGCAGCACATAGCCTGAACATACAGGTGCTACATCTGCCGGTGCAACATCGCCGGTAATTATAATTACATTAAATTGTTTCTCATTAGTACAAACAGGAATTACGCCCGTTCCGCCAGTCTCTATGTAAACAAAAATATCTTGGGTAGTTGTTACAGTATAATTATCAGGCAACCTCGTACTTATCGCACCGCCAGTAGCCGAATAATAATGAGCCCCGGCAGGTGGCGGGGGCAGCACATAACTACCGCAGGTAACAACATTAGGTATATCTGCAAGCACAGGAAGCGGATATATTACTACTTCAAAATCATCCTGAGCATTACAGGTATCATTTTCAGCATATACATAAATAGTCTGGCTTTCTGTTATTGTAGTTCCAGATGGTATAATTGTTCCTAAGCCATTAGGCTGAGAATAATAATCTCCTGTTAGTAAAGCCGGTAAATCATAGCTTACACATGCATGCTGATCATCTCCGGCATCTAATGTTGTACCTATAATACTTACTCTAAATCGGGTAGTAGCTCTACAACCCTGAGCATTAGGCGGAGTTGTTGCAAAAAGCATCATACTCTCTGTAATAGTGCTGTTTGGTAAATACTCAATACCACTTCCATTATTACCTGTAAAATAAGTTATTCCGCTGCCAAGATCGGGAAGCGTATAACTAAGACAATATGTATCACCCACTATTATAGGAGCCGTAGGCACCGGATTAATAGTAACACTAAAACTTGCTTCGTTAGTACATGCAGCATTACCTGGTGCCTCTGCACGCACAAAAATGGTTTGTGAAGTTGTGATAGGGGTACCCTCAGTTATAAGATTTGCTTCACCACCACCAGAAACAGAATAATAATTACCCACTAATAATGGAGGGAGTGTATAACTTCCACATCGTACAACAGGGCTTACCGGTGCAATATCAGTATTGGTAACAACAACTTCAAAACTACTTTCTGCATTACAGCCCAACGGAAAGTTTGCCTGAAATACATATATTGTTTGAGATGTAGAGATAAGAGTTCCTGCCGGCAGAGAAGTTCCCCTGCCTCCTGGCTCTGTACTATAATTACCTCCACCAGCAATAACAGGCAAAGCATATGGCTGGCATACACTTACAACACCTGCAACAGCTTCTGCAGGTATATTTGCAGTTGTTATCGAAACTGTAAAACTAGTGTTTGCAGTACAAGCAGCAGACGAAGGCATATAAAAGAACACCCTTTGAGATTGCCTTAATATTGTACCTCCCGCAATTAAATCACCACCACCTGCACCTGCAGTTCTATACTCCTGGCCTGCCGGTAAAACAGGCAGTGTATAACTTGTACACTCTGTTACATTTTCTGGTACATTTATAGGAGCGACAGTAACTACAAAGCTTGTTTCGTTAGAACAAGATGGTGTTGTAGAAGATGCCGCATAAACATATATAGTTCTTGTTGATTCAACTACATAATTTGCAGGCAAAGGACTTTGCCCGCCTGGCAAACCATAATAAGCACCATTAGTTAATGCAGGAAGAGTATATGCTGTACATACATTTTGATCGCCAGGAACAGGGCCAATTGCAGGCAATGGTATAACAGCAATAGTAAAAGGTGTAGTGGCAAAACATGTAGGATTTATAACACTTTGCACTCTTGCATATAGCGTAGCATTTCCTGACGGATAAGTACCTGCAGAAGTAATAGGCGAAGTATTTGTATTTGCATTTTCTGGAGAAGTAAAGAACGAAACAGTAAAATCACTGCTGCTCTGGCTACCCAATATTGCAGACCTTAATTGTGTAAGGTTAAATGTAGAAGTACCACTTCCTGCGGCGCTCTCGCAGGTAGATAAAGTAGCAGGCCTGGTTGCCGTTGCCGCTGGTAATGCTATTAATTGAAAAGGCACAACGGTATAGCAGGTACTGTTATGACTTTTTACCCTTGCATATATAGTTACACCCCCAGGGCTTGTATAACTAAGAGGGAGTGCCACTCTGTTTTGGTCGGCATCTTCCGGAGAGGCATGATAGGTTACAACTGTAGCCGGGTTTAACCCAAGCTTAATAAGCGGAGTATTTTGAGAAAGATCAAAAACATAACTACCAGATGGGTCTGCACATGCATAGAGATTATTAGGAGTACCCGGTACAATTGCAGGAGCAAACTCAATAACTTTTTCCTGAAAATCAACACAGCCACCGGTTGTTTCTATTCTTAGCTGGTACCTTCCGGGTTCTGTAACACTTACAGAAGAAACATCTCCAGCAAAATCAGCACCATCTTTTTTCCAGCTTAGTATAAAATCATCCGCATCAAGATTAGAATTTAACACATATGTTTCGCCATCACAAAGAGCATTTCCATTATTTATGGTTAAGCCACCTTCTAAAACATTTTGCCCAAGATTGAATCCGTCTTTAGGAAAAAACACGGCAGAATCATACTTGCCGTCGTTACCGTTTAAGTTATTTGGATTACCATCACCATCATCGGCAATTACAATTTTAATATGGTAGGTTGTTCCCGGTACAAGCGTAGCAGACGCATTCATTACAACCGATTGCCCTTCGTAATTTATTGGAGAAGGATCTGCAGGATCCTGGGTACCACCGTTAAAACTTCCAAAAAACGGAATGTTAGCCGAATTACATCCTGCAGGAGGACTATTAACAAAAGCATTGTTACGTATCGTAGCTACAGATACAGCATCTGTAGTAGCTGGCACAAGGGCTAAGTTTCTATAGGCACCATTGCCTGTTTTTAAAAGTATGGCAAACCCATCTTTAGAATAACACTGAAACTGGCCATATTCTTCAGAAGCAAAAATATAATCAATTGATAATGTAGATGTAGCAGCAACAAAATCAAACTCAAGAACCGTTGCGTTCATAGAGTTCATTGTTACTCCGCCAGCGGCAAGCGCAGCCTCAAGATCGGCATCTCCGGTCCAGGCAATATTTTCATCGCTCGAAACTGTAGTATTAGGTCCGGCTGCATTTATAGCCCTCCCGGTACTAAGAAGCACTCCTCTTGAAAAAGCAAAATCAGGGTTGGCATTTGTAAAAGAACCTATACTCTCGTAACCGTAACTAAGCCCTGTAGCCTTTACCACATTTGCTGTTTGGGCCAGGCATGAACTACTAATTAGATTATCACTAACCCATTGATTAAGAGTAGCTCCATTATTTACAGCCGGAGAAGGCGCAACAACAATAGTGCTTTGCGAAAATCCTTTTAACGCAAATAAAAGGACTAAAAAAAGTAAATGTTTTTTCATAATACAAACTAAACTAGCAATCTTTTGACTTCGGGGCTCAACTTTAAAAACTTAATATTCAGTATCTTAATATAGCAGGCAAATATATAATAAATGTCCACCTGCCAAAAAAAAATTTATAACAATTTTACACCATGTGACAAATATTTATAACTATATGAGTTTTGGAGGCAATTTAGTTAAAAAAACCATGATTGTTACTTCTATAAACATATAAACGTTATAACTTTATTAAAATTAGACAAAATGCAACCTAATTTCAATTTGCGGCAAAAATACACGAATTTTCGATTTATAAAAATGTATAGTAATTATATAATGTAAGTATAACAGGTAAGACACTTTTTACCCTAAATATTTAACAATCGTTCAACACAGCAACCTTTTATAAGTGCTTATTTTTGTAAAAACACTCCTAATATATGTATGACAGGATTAGAGAAAAGCTAAATATTTTAGCCGATGCAGCAAAGTATGATGTTTCCTGTTCGAGCAGCGGCGGAAACCGCAAGAACGACAACAAAGGCATAGGCGATAGCAGTAATGGTATATGCCATAGCTATACCGAAGATGGACGGTGCGTATCGCTTTTAAAAATATTACTTACCAACCATTGCATTTACGATTGTGCCTTTTGCGTTTCAAGAGCTAGCAACGACGTTAAACGAGCAGCCTTTACCGTAGATGAAGTAGTAGACCTTACTATGAGCTTTTACCGCAGAAATTATATTGAAGGCCTGTTTCTTAGCTCTGGTATTTTTAAAAATGCCGATTTTACAATGGAACGTCTTGTGCGCATTGTAAAACGACTTAGACTGGAAGAGCGTTTTAATGGTTATATTCATTTAAAGACCATTCCCGGCGCAAGCCAGGAACTGCTTACCGAAGCCGGTCTTTATGCCGACCGCATGAGCATCAACCTCGAAATGCCCACAGAGGCCGGGTTAAAGCTTTTAGCCCCCGATAAATCGCACGACGATGTTAAAAAACCTCTTGCTTTTATACAAAATGGTATTGCACAGTTTAAAGATGAGAAAAAAAACGGACTTATAAAAAGTGTATCTAAATTTGTGCCTGCAGGCCAAAGTACCCAGATGGTTATAGGCGCCACACCCGAAACCGACATGGAAATAATGCATAGCGCAGCACAGTATTATAAAGACTACTCCCTTAAACGCGTGTATTACTCGGGATATATACCTATAAGTTATGATGAGCGAATGCCTGTTATAGGCAGCCAGCCTCCCCTATTACGCGAAAATCGATTATACCAGACGGACTGGCTTATGCGTTTTTATGGGTTTAACGTAAATGAACTCCTTAATAGTAAGAACCCGCATCTGGATACTGATATGGATCCTAAACTGAGCTGGGCACTGCGCAACCTGGACCAGTTTCCTATTGACATTAATACAGCCGACTATCGTATGATTATGCGTGTACCGGGAATAGGTGTAGGATCTGCGCGTAAAATTATTGAAGCCCGAAAGTTTGGCAGGCTACGCAGTGACCAGCTTCAAAAAATAGGCATAGCTTATAACCGTGCTAAACATTTTATACGCTGTGCCGATAGCCCAATATTACTTAACGAGCCAGATGCCCCATACCTTAAAAATATTATTTTAAGCGAAAGCAGCAGTAAATACCTTAAAGTAGCACAAAATCAGTTGAGTTTGTTTTAACAATGACTCTTTGATTTATGATCTTGACTGAATAAACATAAGCATACAAAATAGAAAACATGTCTTTACAAAATAAATAGCAAAACTTTTTTACGCCCTGCATTTTCCCTACATTTGAAATTATGAAGATTGAATCTCAATTAGAAAAAATTTCGGCATTTAAAAACCTCGATCTATTGGCTAACCAAATTGTGGAAGGCTTTATATCGGGTATGCACAAGAGTCCGTTTCACGGGTTCTCTGCTGAGTTTGCCGAGCACAAGGTGTATAATCCCGGCGAAAGCACACGAAGTATAGACTGGAAACTGTATGCAAGAACCGATAGGTTGTACTCTAAACGTTATGAAGAGGAGACTAACCTGCGGTGCCACCTTATTATAGATAATTCGTCGTCTATGCATTACCCTAAGCTTAAAGACGGGCAGGCATTTTATGAAAATAAGATAGGTTTCGCTGTACTGGCATCGGCAGTGCTTATGGATTTATTAAAACGCCAGCGCGATGCCGTGGGGTTAAGCATCTACTCTGACACATACGAATATTATGCACCCGAAAAGGGCAGCGGCAGGCATCACCGCATGCTTATAAATAAGCTGGAAGGAATTCTGGCGGGACCAAAAAGTAATAAAACAACCGATACCACTACGTTTTTACACCAGATTGCGCAAAAAATGCACCGCAGGTCTATGATCATATTGTTTACAGATATGTTTCAGCCCGGTAACGACGAAGCATTGTTTAATGCTTTGCAACACTTAAAGCATAATAAGCATAAAGTAGTATTGTTTCACGTAATAGATAAAAAAACCGAACTGGGTTTTGATTTTGATAATGCCCCTCGCAAGTTTATAGATATGGAAAGCGGTGAAGAAGTAAACCTTTATGCCGAAAATGTAAAAGACGAGTATGAAAAACTGGTTACGGCATATTTTAAAAAGGTAGCAGAAACGTGTATGCAGTATCAAATTAAGTATGTTCCGGTTTCGGTAGATGAAAAATTCGAAAAAATATTAACTACCTACCTTGTTGAAAAACAAAAGTTTGGATAGATAGTTTAAAAAAAGTTCGGCTTTTGTTGCAAAAACGTTTGCAGGATTCAAAATGTGTTGTATATTTGCAACCGCAATAAAGCACTGGTTTGGTAGTTCAGTTGGTTAGAATACGTGCCTGTCACGCACGGGGTCGCGGGTTCGAGTCCCGTCCAGACCGCTTAAATTGGGAGAAGCCTTTCGTAAGAAAGGCTTTTTTGCCCCAATAAGGTTTTTAAAAACCTTTAACGCAGTTGTGTTGTTTATGCCGCGAGAGCGGTAGGTTTAGTAGTTAGACCAATGAAAAGCTTTCCATTTGTTTGGAGGGCTTTTTTGATTTTATAGCTATTCTTGCTTATAAATAAATCTTATTTTTGTGGCATGAAATGGCTTACGCAACTTTTTGAAACTAAAAAAGCAGAACCTATTGACCCCATGAAAAAATATCTTATTGCGGGCCTTGGCAACATTGGTGCCGAATATGTAAATACACGCCACAACATAGGCTTTAAAGTACTCGACCGCCTGGCACAGCAGGAAGGCCTTAGTTTTGAAACCGCAAAACTGGGTGCTGTAACAGAGTATAAGCTTAAAGGGCGCACACTTATTTTGCTTAAGCCTAATACCTACATGAACCTTAGCGGCAAGGCTGTAAAATACTGGCTTGATAAAGAAAATATCCCGGTAGAGAACCTGCTCGTAGTTACTGATGATCTTAATATTCCGTTTGGTACTATACGTATAAAACCCCGCGGTACCGATGGTGGGCATAACGGGCTAAAAAGCATTCAGCAATTGTTGGGCAACAGCGATTACCCGCGTTTTAGGTTTGGCATTAGCGATGAATTTAAAAAAGGGCAACAGATAAGCTACGTACTTGGCGAGTGGGGCGACGATGAAAAGCTAAAGATGCCCGAAAGGCTTGATAAAGCTGTTGAAGCTATAAAATCATTCACGCTATCTGGCCTTGCTGACACTATGAGCAATTTTAACGGGAAGTAATCCGGATTACCGGATCTTTAGATTCTGGATTTTTTGAGAAAATAGAAAGAGGAATCTTTGCTGCAACCAATGCCTAAATTCGTATTTTAGCGGCTTAACCATTGCTATGAAAAAGCTTGCGCTCATTATCCTCCCTGTTATCCTCTTTGCCTGCTCTTCTCAAAAGGGTGGCAATACCGGCATAACTGGTAAACATATTATAGAGAGTAAATGCCCGCCCAATGGCACTTGTAATTTTGAAGTGTTGAAAGACAAAAGCCTGCTTGTTAAAACCGATAGTTTTGACCGTACGTATTACGAATATCGGGATGCGCCCGGTAAAATGATAATTGTATATGCTTATAACAAAACTAAAAACCCCGCATATCAGGATGATTTTTACAGTGAAGAAGTTGTTGTAGAAACAGATAACCAACTCTCTAACCTTACAGGCGAAGGAGAGCATGATATTTTTTTTACAGTTAAATGCTTTTGCCGGGGTAAAGCAGGAACGTACCGGTTAGTTGCCGGAACTGCTACAGTAAAAGATAACGTACTGCACATTAAATTACCAACTAATATTATAGATAATCAGTCACTAAAAGATATTACAGTAGCTTTTAAATAACCGGTTTTTTCCCCTACTTATGAATTTAGATACCCCCGTTCATATAAAAACCATACGGCTGTACAACCTGCCTGATGGTAGCTGTACATTCCAGATTGGTACTGTGCCAAACACCACTCATATACCCGTTACCAGTTTTTTTGCCCAAACGCATATAGAGGCGTACCAAAAGGTGGCACACCCTGCGCCGCGCAAACAATTTGTGGTTACACTTACCGGCAAGCTGCAGTTTACGGTTACTAATGGCGACTCGTTTATAATAGAACCGGGAATATTACTCATAGCAGAAGATATTCACGGGCCCGGGCATACATGGCTGCTACTGGAAGGTGATAGCTGGCACCGTCTTTACATCCCTATACCCGAAGACGCCGAAACCCACTTTATAAAAGATTCTGTTTAAATATAATTTGTTTATTGTTTATTATATAACAGATAAACAACTTTTTGTTTTTAATTTGAAGTCACTAATAGTTTTCTAAGTAAGGTATTCTGTGTAGCAACGCTATTTTTGAGCAGTTTAGTTAAAAATTAACTGTTATATTCTTGCCAATATTACTTGGATAGCTTTTCTATTACCGTAATTTTATACAGAATTCTGTTAAATATTCTTAACTATGGGAAATACAATGCATAGGGATAAATTACATGTGGTGTTGGCCGATGACGATAAAGATGACCGCCTTTTCTTTAAAAATGCATTCGATCAACTTAGGATAAAGCACGAACTGCTTATGTTTGAAGATGGCTACGAACTTATGGAGCACCTTGCTATTGCGGAGGAGCCACCTCATGTTGTTTTCCTGGATCTTAATATGCCGGGTAAACATGGTTTAGAATGTTTGCTCGAAATAAGGGCCAATCCGCAATTTCGTGATCTTACCGTAGCAATTTACAGTACATCTTCTTCGCCGGAAGATATAGAAGGTACCTTTGTTGCAGGTGCAAATATTTACATTAAAAAGCCGGATGATTTTCTTTCTCTTAAAAAAATTATGGCCGATGTACTAAGTGTCAGTTGGCTCTATGTTACCGACGGATTGAACCGTGAGAATTTTATAATGAGTTATTAGAGGTAAATTCTAACAATCAATTTTCAAATTCCAAATTTACAGATGTGGAACGCGGATGACACGGGTTTCAAACGCGGATTTACACGATTTTTTATTTTACTAAATGTAGCTAATCCGTTTTAATCCGCGTCTGCGTAGCATCCGTGTTATCCGCGTTCAATTAAAACCTGTCCCTATTCCCTATCCTCTAATACCTTTATCATCCTAAACGATTTTAAAAGGTGCAATAACCCCGGGATAATAAGTGCCCCGCCTATTAGGAGAGAGATACCCAGTACTTTTATAACACTATCCGGAGCGCGGCCGTCGAGCAGGCTTATTTGTTCGTTTTTAGTAATTATAAGATTTGGGAAATGTGTACCTATGGCAGCAAATAATATCAGCAACACCTGCATTCCTGCCAAAAACCGGCACCATATAATACGGCCTATTTGTATTACCCGCCATAACGGATACAGCAACATACCCGATAGTGCCACAGCACCCAAGGCGTAATAGTTATTCAGGAAATCATGGGTAAATTTATTGTCCGCCAGGTAGCCTGCGCTAAGCGTTGCCATACCCAAAACTACCACTACAATAGTAGCAATACCTGCTTTGCGCATGTACATTCGCTTTTCATAATCTTTAGCTTCGCCTATTAAAAATGTAGCCGAAAGAAACGTGCACAGCGCGCTAAAAAAGAAACCCGTAAGTATAGGGAACCATTGTAGCCACGGGTAAATATACACATCTGCAAAGCCTGCCGTGGGGTTATCTTCCAGCATAATTATGTTGCCGCTAATGAGTCCGCCAAAGGTCATGCCTAAAAATATTGGAGTTACTAAACAGGAGAATTCAAACATCCTGTCGTACAGTAATTGCGACTTGTCTTTAACAGCATCATAATGACGGAAAACAAACGCTACCCCGCGCAATGTAATGCCCAGCAATACCAACGTGAGGGGTATGTGGAGGTACACAATAATCACGTTATAAAAAATAGGGAAAGCAATCCAGAGGATCACAATAAGGATAATGATCCAGATGTGGTTCGCTTCCCAAACGGGGCCTAGCACACTATAAGTGGTTTTCTTGATCGACTTTTTATGGTCGGCAGACGAGAAAAGTTCAAGTATACCGGCACCAAAGTCGGCACCGCCAAGAAGCACATATAAAAAGAAGGAAAATACAACGAAGAACAGCACTACATACAGCATAACGTTACAATGTTTGGGTGTTGTTAAGCACTTTTATCTGGCGTGCCATAAGCCATGTAACCGCCACAGATAGTATGGCGTATAAAACCACATACATATAAAAACTGTATATCATGCCCGGCATGGGGGTAACGGCATCTTTAGTACGCATTACGTTATGGATAATCCACGGCTGGCGGCCCACTTCGGTAACGATCCAGCCTGCCTCAAGGGCAAGGAACCCAACGGGAGCCATAATGGCAAAGTACAGCCAGTAAAGGCGGTGCAGCTGCCAGTGTTTCTTTTTAAGGCTGATGAAGTAAACTATAGAAGCCAAAACCAAAAGCATTCCCAGGCTTACCATTACCTGGAAAGCATAGTGTGTAATGGCAACATTAGGGCGGTCTTCTACCGGAAAATCGTTAAGGCCCTTTACCTCGGCATTAAAGTCGCCGTGGGCAAGAAACGAAAGCGCCTTAGGAATGGCAATTTTATGGGTAACCTCGTGGGTTTCGTTATTTACAATGCCGCCAATGTAAAGCGGGGCTCCTTTCTCGGTTTCATAGTGTGCTTCAAGAGCGGCAAGCTTAACAGGCTGGCGCACGGCAATATCTTTAGCCGACATATCGCCGCTTAACGGTTGCAGCATTGCGGCAATAGCACCAAACAATATAGCAATGTTAAAGGCTTTTTTGTGTACCTGTGGGTTGCGGTTTTTGTAGATCTGCCAGGCGTGGATTCCTGCTACGGCAAAAGAGGTCGCGGCAAAGGCAGCGAGCGTCATGTGCAGTGCCTGGCTGAACCATGCATCGTTAAGAAAGGCTTTTACGGGGTCTATGTTTATGAATTTACCGTTTACGTAATCAAAACCCGAAGGGGCATTCATCCAGCTGTTGGCCGATACCACAAGGATGCCCGAAAGTATCCCGGAAACCCCTACAATTATACCTGTAAACAGGTGAAAACGTTCTGATATTTTGTTCCAGCCATATAGGTAGAATCCCAGTGCCACGGCTTCAATAAAAAAGGCGGCACCCTCCAGCGAGAAGGGCATGCCTATTATAGGCCCGGCATACTTCATAAAGTTAGGCCACAGCAGCCCAAGCTCAAACGACAGTGCCGTACCAGATACTGCACCGGTTACAAAAAATATGGCGACACCTTTTTGCCACGATTTGGTTAGGGTTAAGTAAACGTGCTCGCGGGTTTTTAGCCATTTATAGTGGCTTATTACCATGAAAAAAGGCATTACCATACCTATACAGGCAAACACAATATGAAAAATAAGGGTGAATGCCATTTGCATTCGTGCGGCATCTAAATTATCCATTTACACGTCTTTGTTTAGAGTAGTAAAGGTAAGGGATAAAGGGATAGGGTGGTATGAGAATTTGCCTTATATAGAGGGCTATTTACCGTATTTTCTAAAAGCAGCAACAAATTGATATATGAAGTAACCTGTTAGAATTTTTGAAAAGAAGTCTATCCCTACTGCGAATCCAGTTAAATTTTCTTTTTCAACTAAAAAGTCACTTCTATGTGTAATATCTAAAAAAGCAAAGTAATAACCTATTAAATCTATATCAAATTTATGCTGTAAATTTATATATCCTAATGCATTTAAATACAATAAGTAAAGGCATACGGAAAAGATTAGCAATAGAATTAGCGGTTTTTTCACAGAAATACCATGCGAGTTACTGAAATTATTTAAAAACAATATTCGTTTATCCCACCAATTTAGATCTGTAATTTTTGAAAGGGATTTATATGCTACACTTTGCATCTTTTGAGCTTCATGAATATTACCTGTTTTTTCAAAAGCTTTCTTAAGTTGTAGAAAATTTTCATATTGATCTAAGTGATAAGTTGAATGCTTATCATCGGTATAATGAATATTTTCAATGCTCTGAATGTGCATTTTTTTTACACTTGGAAAAATTACACTGGTCAATTTTGTGTTTATCAATGTAGATCTATACAACGCCATTTTTGAGAAGCTTGATATATCCACTTTGTCAAACCAAGAATTATCTAAGTTCGAATCATGAATTTCGAATTTAGAGTCTTCTCCATAGGCTGAAATATCAAATAATTTCAAAAAGCCTTCAACTGAAAATCCACGGATATAAATTGCATTTGTCTGTATTTTTTCAATTTTTATTTCTCCTTTTGGATAACCAGTTAATGAAATTGCTCTTAAGTATCCACCATTAATTGTAGTTGATTTATGTGCAAAGTCTGCAGAGTACGATATATTTATTGAAATCTTTAATTGCTCTTTTTCTTTTTTAGATAGAAGATACTTTAATTTTAAATATTTCGAAGTTTCAAACTCAGTGTGGTAAAATCGGCTTGTTCTTTTTTTAATTTCTTTTGTATCAAAATTTATTTTTTCGATATTTTTAAGAAGATACATTGTTTTTTCATTGATTGTGTTTAGGTAATCCAATTTCTTCCAGAGATTTACAAATATATTTTCTTCTGAGTATGAAACTGAAACTTGAGGAGTAGCTGTAATTGCAAATACACCTAAACAATTATTAAATGTAAACGTTCGAACAATCCCTCTGTGCATAGTAAGATTTTCAACCACACAACTCCCAAATCCGAATGATATATTTTTTGATATTAATTTGTTATCATCAATGTTTTTAAGTTTACATCCAAAGAATAATATTGAAATTTTTGATTCAATATCTTCGTCAATGCCAAATGTTATCGACTTAAAGTTACAGAAATTAAATTGTAATGTGGGCAGATCTAAAGGGTGAGGGGTGTGCGAAGCTAAGGAACTTTTTTTAATATTAAGTTTAACAGGATAGTTGTAATTTATATCGCTTATAATTCTTCCCTCTAAAAACACATCGATTTCTACCATGGCTTTTTCATCAAATATATAGCTTATTTATAATTATTTGATGGCTAATTCTTCCCCTCCTTCTCATTCAGATATTTCCAGTACCGTTTAGGCACATGCTGAATGTGCAACTTCATGTTTTTGCGGGCAGGAATGTTAGTGCTGTTAAAATAGTCCTTCCATAATATAGAAGCCAGTTCTTCTTTAGGGTCGAGAACGGCGGCGGGGAGGAGTATTTTTTTGGTGTCAATTTCGGCAACAAAGTCGTAGGTAATTTCTTCAACAGTGTGGGTGTTGTAGTACAGGCCGTATTTACGTTTAACGTCATAAATAATCCATTGCTGGTCGGCATAGCGGTTCTTAAAAAAGGAGGCCACAAGGGGCAGCACATTAAAGTCGGGTTCTATGGGGCAGTAATACATACCATCGGCAGTTTGCTGAAACCGTATAAACGCCTTCATGCGGTGACGTTCGCGGCTTACCTTACGTTCCCATTTGTTTACCGCCATAATGTGCGGGTTGCCAAAGTTGTTTTCGGCACCGGCGGGGCTGTCAAAAATATAGCAGGCAAAATTAAACATATCGTTAAACGCCTGCGGGTCTTCGCTAAGGTGGGTTTTGTAAAACATTTGTTGCCATTGCGGGCTCAGCTTTTTACGCAGCCCTGCCCAAACCCGCTTTGCTTTAGCTTCATCATTTATAATTTCGAGGGTTTCCTGCAGCATAACGGGCTGGTAATACCTGTCCCAAACCAGTTGTGCCGCGGTTTCTTTCCGGTCGTAAAACTCGAAAAGGGCGGTAAGGATGCCTTCAAAAGTACCATCGAAAATGTAGGTTGTCATTGTGTAGTTGCAGAGTTACAGAGTAGCTAAGTTACAAAGTTTGTACGCATTTAGGAGTAGTATATGAGCTGTACCCCCTCCCCTCATGATTTTTATTTCACAGGTTCATCATCCTTTTTATCATCATTGACCGGCTCCCAAAGTTCAATTTTATTGCCTTCGGCATCCATAATGTGTACAAACTTCCCGTAGTCGTATGCTGCAATATCATCAAGAATAGTCACGCCGTTTTCTTTAAGCTTAGCCACCAGCCCTTCAATATTTTGCACCGTATAGTTAATCATAAATTCCTTTTTTGAAGGTGCAAAATAATCGCTGCCCTGTTTAAAAGGGCTCCATTGTAATGAGCTTACCTGCTCCGGGTTGTTAAGATTTCTTGATTCAAAAGTTGCGCCCCAGTCATTGGTTTCTATACCAAGGTTCTTGCTGTACCAATCCCTTGTCTCTTTAGGATCATTTGTAAAAAAGAAAATCCCCCCTACTCCGGTTACCTTAGGGGTTACCTCGCTATTTAAAGCTGTGTTTGATGTTTGGTTATTTTGTCCTTCCATTATATTGAATTTTAGATTGCTATATTCTCTTTAAAATTAATGAACTTATTAATGTAACAATTAACCCGACAGGCAAAATTTCCATGTAAGCCTTGAAATATTTTTATCAACATCTACAATAGATCCAAATCTATAATTTTAAGATTGCCAATAAGTCTCAATTCCTCTAAGCCCTGTTCATTAATCACTTCCAACTTTTTAAGAAAATCAATTACATCTAATTGGCGTTTTTTTTCAGCCAACATAAAGAAATTATGTTCAATTAAAAGTACGAGATTATTATTGTTAGCTAAGTCATTTCGTTCCAAAATATACATATCTACTGTATCCCTTGCGTATATAGCAACATCAATTACATCATTAATATCTTTATTTTTAATAAATTGTAATGTGCTAAATATCGCAGTACAAGCATCTAAAGCAAATGAGGCATAGATCGCATCAAAATCTTCTGTATTGGGAGTTATAGAGTCAACTTTACTTATATACTGATTGATATCATATTTGATATTTTCAGCAAGAAGGTTACTGTATAGATCTGAAATTATACTTTTTAACTGTTCAGCATCACCAAAATTATATTTAACTGAAAAACACTTATAATTAGGAAGGAGCTTTTCGCATATTAATAATAAAAATACTATATTTTTATCATCTGAGAGACCTGATAATTTTTCAGCTATTAATTTCCTATATAAATCCATTTCTAAATTCAATAATAATTTCTATAAACAAACATAAACAAAAAGCCCCAACTTTCGCTGGGGCTTCTGTATAATATATCAGGTAGCTGATTATAGTAATGCGTCTATTGCAGCAGTATATGTTTGTTTAGGCGCTACACCTACCTGGCGGCCTACTACTTCTCCGTTTTGGAAAACCAATACAGTAGGGATGTTCCTAATACCGTATTTTGCAGCAAACTCCTGGTTAGCGTCTACATCTACTTTACCTACTACAGCTTTACCTTCGTATTCCTGACCTATTTCTTCAATGATTGGGCCTACCATTCTACATGGACCACACCATGCTGCCCAAAAATCTACTAATACAGGTTTATCTGATTTCAATACTAACTCTTCAAAAGTAGCATCTGTTATTGCTTGTGCCATTATCGTTGTATGTTAATTGTTGTTGTAAAATTACATACAAAATTAAACAATTATATCTAAATGTAAAGTTAAACCTATTGCTTTTACTTATAGCACCATAATTAAAAGTAATTTATTAGTTAAGCTTAAAGTTAACCTGCAACCTGTCAAGCTCATGCAAAAGATCGGTAGATATTTTTACCTTCATTTTACGGCTCGGCATTACAAGCTTGGTTACCACCTGCACATCCTCTACATCGGTCATTACGGGAACGTTAACTTCTTCGTCATAATTTTCGTCGTTCTCATCATCGGATACTTCTTTTAACGGAGCTGTAGGCTGTACTGCCACCTGCTTGGTAACCTTATTAAGCTCCATAACTTCAAAAGTTATAGGATTATCACCACGGTTTACGTTAAATAACTGATGCAGGCTTGTAACAAGATGTTCTTGCAATTCGGCAACATTAAGCATTATAGTAAGTTTTTTAGCAGCCGTTTCCAGCACGTCCTGCAATTGGCTTATACCTATAAACTGTAGCCTTGGCTCTCCTTTTTTACCTTCCTGGTTTGTCCAGCCCTCGCGCACCATTAACTTAATATGCGCAAAGTTGCTGTTTATTAAAAAGTGCCTGAATTTTAGGTACTCTTCGCCATATATTTTAAACTCGTGGCTCTCGTCATAACCCTCAAGCAGAAAAGTAGCCCAGCCTTTATTGTTCTTGGTTACCCTGTGCTGCACATTTGATATTATACCCCCAAAACTTAAGCTCTTATTTACCTGTTGCTCCAGGTTTTTAAGGGCCTCCAGCCTTGCATTGCAAAAGTATTTAATCTCGAAACGGTAATCATCCAGCGGATGTCCCGATATGTAAATACCCACCACGTCTTTCTCGCGGGCAAGTTTTTCCATCGTGCTCCATTCTTCACACGGCGGCACAACAGGTTCAGGTATCTGTACATCGCTGGCTTCGCCGAAAAGGCTTACCTGAGACGAGTTCTCGTTTTCCTGAAACTTAGAACCATAGCGTATTGCCTTCTCTAAGAAAGTGATATTCTCACTGTTATCCATGTGGAAATACTGTGCCCTGTGTGTATTGTTAAAGCAGTCGAAACCACCGGCAAGCGCAAGGTTCTCAAATGCTTTTTTATTGGCTGCACGCAGGTCGAGCCTTTTAGTAAGATCGAATATAGATTTATACTGGCCGGTCTTTCTACTCTCTACAATAGTGGCCACCGCACCGGCACCCACACCTTTTACAGCACCCATGCCAAAACGTACCGCATTATAATCGTTTACCGTAAATTTATAGAACGACTCATTTACATCGGGTCCTAAAACCTCAAGCCCCATGCGCTTACATTCTTCCATAAAGAAGGTAACCTGCTTAATGTCATTCATGTTATTACTCAGTACTGCTGCCATATATTCGGCAGGGTAATGCGCTTTAAGGTATGCCGTTTGGTAAGCTACCCATGCATAGCAGGTAGAGTGGCTTTTGTTAAAGGCGTAACTCGCAAAAGCCTCCCAGTCTTTCCATATCTTTTCGAGCACTTTGGCGTCATGCCCCTTTTCTGCTGCCTGGGCAACAAACTTGGGTTTCATTTTATCCAGTACATCCTTTTGTTTTTTACCCATCGCCTTACGCAATACGTCGGCTTCACCTTTAGTAAATCCGGCAAGCTTTTGCGACAGGAGCATCACCTGTTCCTGGTACACCGTAATACCGTAAGTTTCTTTAAGGTATTCTTCGCAGGCATCAAGGTCATACTGTATGGGCTCCTCGCCATTTTTACGGCGAACAAAACTTGGTATGTACTCCAGCGGACCCGGACGGTACAAGGCATTCATGGCAATAAGGTCGGCAAACACGGTAGGCTTTAAGTCCTTCATGTACTTTTGCATACCGGGCGACTCATACTGAAACACCCCTACTGTTTCTCCCCTTTGGAAGAGTTCGTATGTTTTTACATCATCTATAGGGAATGATTCCGGATCGAGATCTATATTTCTTTTATACTTTACCAGCTTAACGGTATCCTTAATAAGGGTTAATGTTTTTAACCCCAGGAAGTCCATCTTTAGCAGCCCCGCGCTCTCCACCACCGAGTTATCAAACTGGGTAACATAAAGATCTGAATCCTTAGCTACCGATACCGGAACGAAATTAGTAATATCCGATGGTGTAATGATAACCCCACAGGCATGGATGCCGGTATTTCGTAACGAACCTTCGAGCACTTTTGCCTGCTGTATGGTCTCACCCGTAAGATCTTCTCCGGTAGCCATCGCAATAAGCTCTACAACCTTTTCATATTCTTCAGATCGTAGTGCGGCCTTTAAGGCATTGGTATCTAAAGAAAATATTTTTGCCAGCTTAAGGTTAGGAATAAGCTTGGCTATCTTGTCGGCTTCAAAGAGTGGCAAATCAAGCACACGGGCGGTATCGCGAATAGACGATTTTGCCGCCATGGTACCATAAGTAATAATTTGCGCTACCTGGCTCGCGCCATATTTATTAATAACGTAATCCATTACACGGCTACGGCCTTCGTCATCAAAGTCGATATCAATATCGGGCATCGATACACGGTCAGGATTAAGAAAACGCTCAAAAAGCAGGTCATACTTAATAGGGTCTATATTAGTTATCCAAAGGCAATAGGCCACTACAGATCCTGCTGCCGATCCCCTCCCCGGCCCCACAGACACATCGAGTTGGCGAGCCATGGCAATAAAATCCTGTACAATAAGGAAGTATCCGGGATAACCACTATTTTGTATTGTGTTCAGCTCAAAATCGAGGCGCTCCTGAATGGCATCGGTAATTTCGCCATAGCGCTTTTCTGCCCCTTTATAAGTAAGATGCCTTAAGTAATGGTTCTCACCACGCTTGCCACCATCGGCCTCATCTTCGGCAATTAAAAATTCTTCCGGAATATCAAATTTAGGAAGCAATACATCGCGGTACAGCGAGTACGTTTCTACCTTATCTACAATATCCTGAATGTTTACAATAGCATCGGGCACATCGGCAAAGAGCTTTTTCATCTCGTCGCCCGGCTTAAAGTAATATTCGCTGTTGGGCAATCCAAAACGGAATCCGCGGCCACGCCCCTTAGGGGTGGCCAGTTTTTCGCCGTCTTTTACACACAATAAAATATCGTGGGCATGGCTGTCTTCTTTATTAACGTAATAAGTATTGTTTGTGGCTACAAGTTTTACATTGTTTTTGCGAGCCAGTTTTATAAGCGTTTCGTTTACACGGTTCTCGTCTTCCTGTCCGTGGCGCATAATCTCCATGTACAGGTCGTCGCCAAATTCATCTTTCCACCATAGCAATGCTTCTTCGGCCTGGTTCTCACCCATATTAAGCACCTTGTTAGGCACTTCGCCATACAGGTTACCGGTAAGCACCATGATATCTTCTTTATACTGCTGAATAACAGCACGGTCTATACGCGGCACATAGTAAAAGCCCTGCGTATAAGCAATAGACGACATTTTTGCCAGATTGTGATAGCCCTTTTTATTCTTGGCCAGTAATACTACCTGGTAGCCATTGTCTTTTCGGGATTTATCTTTGTGGTTTTCGCACACAAAAAACTCGACACCCACAATGGGTTTTACAATAGTTTCGGTAGGTTGCTCGCCAGCCTCTACTACTGCCTTGTTTTTGGCCTCGGCAGCCTTATTATGATTAAAAACGGCACTCACAAAGTGAAATGCCCCCATCATGTTGGCATGATCGGTCATGGCAACAGCAGGCATGCGGTGCTTAGCCGCCGCCTTTACAAGGTCGGGCACGCTAATGGTGCTTTGCAATACGCTAAATTGTGTATGGTTGTGTAAGTGCACAAAATCTACATCGGCAAGGTCCTGCTTAACAACAGGCGCAGTGTATTGTACAGCCTCGGCTCCTTTAAGTTTTTCAAGGCGTTTCCTAACCTCTTCAGATGCCTGCTTAAGGTTAATATGTTTAAGCCCTATTAGCTGTATAGGCTGCGGATTCTTTGTCCTGAAATCATGAAAATATTCAGGATAAGCATCCAGTTCTTTATGAGTATAGGTTTCCCTTTTTACCAATTCGAGAAAACAACGTGTGGTTGCCTCAACGTCGGCAGTTGCGTTGTGCGCTTCAGAGAAAGGCTGACCAAAAAGATATTCGTGCAGCTCTGTAAGTGTAGGCAATTTAAACCTACCACCACGCCCCCCGGGAAGCTTTAGCATCTCGGCAGTGATCTCTGTACAGGTATCAAGCACTTTCATAGCAGCAAGCGGACTCTCCACTCCCTGACGGTGAAATTCGCTGCCCATAATATTCACGTCAAAGCCCACATTCTGGCCAACGATGAATTTAGATTTGCTAAGCGCAATATTAAATTTCTCAAGCACTTCGGATAAAGAAATTCCCTGCTCTAATGCCAGATCGGTAGAGATACCGTGAATACGCTCGGCATCGTAGGGTATATTAAAGCCGTCCGGCCTTACCATAAAATCATGGTGCTCCATAAGCCCTCCCATAGCATCGTGCAGCTGCCACGCTATTTGTATACAACGGGGCCAGTTATCCGTATCGGTAATTGGGGCATCCCAGCGCTTGGGTAATCCGGTTGTTTCAGTGTCAAATATCAGGTACATACAACTTTGGATTTTTTATTATGTAGTAAACAAAAATCAGGCTATAAAGCCTGACATCAAAAATACGATATTTTACAGAAACAGGGAAACTGACTTATCAACAAGATGTGAGCCATCAATAAAATAAATGCGCTGTAGCTTAATGCATTTAAGGATTAACACATAACTTAGCTTTATATATTATTATTATTATGAAACCCATTGGTAAACCAGTACATAGATTAATCCTTTTCCTGATGCTATTGTTGTATCCTTTTTTGTGCGGAGCGCAGATTTATGATAGTGCCGAAGATGATGAGAGAGTTCCCGAAGGCATATTTGAAAATTACCAGATCTTTAAAAATAAAGAGAGTAATACGTTTTTTATAACCAATGCTAAAGAAAAAATGTTAGTTGATAATCTTAATTATTGTAGACCACTTAATGAAGATTACCTTCAAGTATTAAACAAAAAGAACGAATTAGTTTATTTGAATAGAAAATTAAAAGCCGTAAAAAATCCAATGGTAGGTTTTACAGTTTGTGGTACGGTAAACAATTATAGTTTAAAATTATTAAAAGAAGGAACCAATTATCTTGTTAAAACTACTATCAACAGGTATTTTACGGAAGGTGCCAACACAACCGAAATTACAGCTTCCATACCCGATGATAATTATGATGAAGTCTATTTTGTCAATAAAAAACAAGAGATTAAATATGATGATAATTACCCCTATCCGGATTATTTGCTTTTTAAAAAAGGCGAAAAGTACGGGTTGATTTATAAGGAAGTAATATCGGTTTATGATACTGTAACCCTTGCCGGAATTTATGTTAAAGTAATGAAAGGAGGGCTGTACGGTTATTTCCAACTTTCCTCTGTTGTAAAATACAGAAGATTAGATGATTACATATTTAACTTGGCCTATTTTGAATTGGAAAATGGAAAATCGGGTTTTGTGGATGTGGAAGGGAATGAATACTACAAAAAAAAACCTTACAATTTTTACTCATTAAAAAATAGTCTAAAATAGCAACGGCTATCTCCTCATAGCCCTGATTACCGCATTGGTGCGCCTGTCGGCATACATGCGGTTTAGTGCAGTAACTGCCCATATAAAAGCAGGTATCCACCCTATTAGGGTAAGCTGTAATATAAGGCATATTATTCCCGATAGTATTTTACCCTGCAGGAATAACGACAGCCACGGAAAGAAAAACGCAATAACGTACCTCATCTAATTTTTTTTTGATGAATGCTAATGTAGAAAATAAAATGACAGATGAATAAATTGCAAACAAAAAAATGCCCCGCTGCGAACGGGGCATTTTACTATAACCAAACCTTTTTATTTATCGCGCTGTAACAGCTTCAACAAATGTTTTGTTGTTGTACTTAGTTACAAGCGTGAAATTTTTTGCCGTTGTAGACTTGATGTTAAACCTTTTTGCAAGTGTTTGTTCCCCTTTTACAGTTTCACTATACACTTCGTTATTGCTATCATCATATAATTTTATTTCAACAGGAGATTTCTCGTTGTTAAGGATGCTAACACTTACAATACCATCTTTTGTAGAAATTATTGGTTTGTAAGTTTCGGCAACTACAGTACCAGCAATCGTAGCAGTAGTACCATTGATAGTTATTTCGTGACGGGAAACTTTAGTAGCTGTTTCAGTCTCTAAAAAATAAGTTCCTGCAGGTAAAGCAGCAAGGTCGTAAGCCCTGTTAATTTTACCGTCTTTGCTTTTAAGTGTTTCGTTAAAAACCTCTCCACCATCAGTATTAAAAATGGTTACGTGTACGTTTTTAGCTTCGTTAATTGCAAAGCTTATTACTTTACCAGATTTTACACTTACAGAGAAGTTACCGTCATTTGCTTGCATTGTAAAAGCAGTAAAAAACACTACCAATGCTAAACCGAATTTCATTACATTTTTCATATCTATACTCTTTATGTTGTTTTCTAAATTTCTATACTGTAAAGTTACACACATACACTCTTTACCAGCACATCTATATTTTCATATATATATTCTATATTATCTTTACGAAAACGTTTTTTAGTTAAATTGAGCAAATATGCATGTAAATAAGCTATCTTTGTATTGTAAATCAGAGAGGAAATATGAAAACTTTAAAGCCCAGTTTTGAAGTAATCGAGCCATCGTTTGGCAGTTCGTTTACGTATACAAGCTATGTGCAAAATGCAAACATACGATCGCATGTATGGCATTACCACCCGGAGGTAGAACTGGTATTTGTAAACGGAGGGTCGGGCAAGCGGCAAATAGGCAGCCATATATCCTATTATAATGATGGCGACCTTATACTTATAGGTAGTAACCTGCCCCACTGTGGCTTTACCGACGATACCACCGGCAACACCCACGAAACGGTTATACAAATGAAACCCGATTTTCTTGGTGAGGGTTTTATGCAATTACCAGAGACTAAAAATTTAGCTGGACTTTTTGAACGTGCCAAACGTGGAATTGCCTTTAGCCCCGAAACACGCAAGGCTATGGGCGAAAAACTGGAGGCTATGGAAGAGATGATGCCCTTTGAAAGATTAGTGGGTATGATTAGCATGCTTAACGAACTGGAACAGGCAACCGATTATAAAGTACTTAATGCTGAAGGGTTTGCCCTGGAAACACAAGTGCAGGATAACG
>Ga0247735_1000250_pt1 | contig 22894 bp, 28 predicted proteins | sample UWRJL178409R2_FD_180934 | JGI IMG/M metagenome (GOLD analysis project Ga0247735, IMG submission 180934) | Plant litter microbial communities from Arlington Agricultural Research Station in Wisconsin, United States - UWRJ-L178-409R-2 | ecosystem: Environmental > Terrestrial > Plant litter >... | reverse complement strand
TTGTAATTTAATGCACAATGTGTTTCCGAAGTGCTACTGTATGAAAAATCGTAAGAGCGAAGGCCACCCTCGCTCTTTTTTCATCATCGGTAACGAGGGGACCATCTTTTGAACAACAACACGAACAGCCCGAGCGTCAACGTCGAGTCTGACGCCGCCGCTCCTGCTGGCATTTCACGCCGCACGATCGCGACTGCTGCCGCCTGGTCTGTGCCCGCGATTGCTCTCGCGGTTGCTACGCCTGCTGCTGCAGCATCCACCATCGACGTGGGCGCCTACTCGCTCAACGGATCATGTGGAATTCTCGGCGTTGTCGGCCCCGGCTTCACCCTGAAGGCCGGCACCACTGCCCTTCCGGTCGGTACCACCATCGTTATCACCGGTTCCGGTGTCGCCAACGTTGGAGTTTTCAGCGTCACCGGTGGCGCAGCCTCCGTCGCCGTTCTCAGTGGCACGAGCCGTTCGATCGTCCTGACCGCGCCGCTGGCCGCCGGTGCGACCATCAGCCTTCGCACCACCCTGTCGATCTCGGTCGCGTTCACCCTGAACGCAGCAGCCACCATCCCGACGGGCTTCGTTGGAACCGGCGCTAAGACGGCGGGATCGGTCAGCGCCACGCTGATCCTCTGCTCCGCGACCTAGGGTCAATTTCGCCTTCGAAGGTCGGACCGCCGCACTCGGCATACGTCTGATCCCGGGAATCCTCACTGCACTGCATCGGGTCTCCCGGTGCATTCGGTCGGTACACGGTTGTTGCCTTCTCTGCTCATTGCAGGGAAGGTGATGACCGTGTTCGCGGTTAAGACCCACTGTCAAAGACCCGATCCCCAACCAGGGATCCGGCCGGCATACGAATCTCAGCGCCAGTCGAGTGCCGGGGCGACCTCGTTGATAACGGACGACAACAGGTTCACGTTGAAATCCAGCGTCTGAAGTGCCGGAATGTCGAGGAGAATCGTGTCCGCTTCACCGACCGCGGCATCCGCAGACAGATCCGCGATGATTCGACCCACGTCGCCGATGTAACGGCGTCCGAAGCGGGAGGCTCGTCCATCCAGATCGCCGACGGAATCAACGCTTGCCGCATCGGCGAGTTCGCCCCACACGTTGCGGTCCATCTCTGACGAGATCGGGATAATGCTGCGAGTGACCGCCACGCGGGGTGCATGCGTGTGGCCGGCGTCGGTCCAGGCTCGACGGAAGATGCGAATGTGTTCGGCCTGCACGTCACTGGGAACCCCACCCGTATCCTCGGTGAGCAGGGTTGAACTCATCAGGTTCATTCCCTGCTCGCCGCACCACCGTGCCGACTCTCGGGTGCCCGAACCCCACCAGATGCGCTTCGCAAGGCCCTCGGATTGTGGCTCGATGCAAATGGGGCCGTCCCAATCCGTTGTTGCCGGGTTTGCGGTTGCAACGGGATTGCCGGCAATCGCGTATCGAAAGATTGCCGTATGTTCACGGGCCAGCTCCACGTCTGTCTCGCCGTCAGCCGGGATAAAACCGAACGACTGGTAGCCCTGTAAAGCCGATTCGGGGGAGCCCCGACCGAGTCCAAGCTGCAGGCGGCCATCGCTCAGCAAGTCGGTCACTGCCGCTTCCTCGCTCATATACAGCGGGTTTTCGTACCGCATGTCGATGACGCCGGTGCCGAGATCGATTGTGGAGGTGCGGGCAGCCAGGGCGGCGAGCAGCGGAAACGGCGAGATGAGCTGACGGCTGTAGTGATGCACACGAATAAACGCCGCGTCGAACCCCAGTTCTTCCGCTGCGACGGCGAGGTCGATAGTTTGCCGCAGTGCGTCGCGCGGCGTTTGGGTTGGTGAACCCGGGAAGTCGGAATGTTGACCGAACGTGAGGAAACCCAATTTCTTCACCGTTGTCGACACTCCTTAAAGACGCATAGTGCATGATTCGGACAAGAACGTATCTTATCAATTTCGATGTATTAGACCTGGCCACGCGAGAATCGTCTCGCGCTCGTCGCCAATACCGAGCACGAAAGTTACGGGTAGCCCTCGAGATTTTTGAGACATGAGGGGGCTTGTTAGTCGTGCTGTGTTTGTAATACTGTGCCGCTGTCGGCGTCAGACGCGGATAGCCGCGTCCGTTTCCAGCATGGGCACTGGTCATTTAAACCTTTAGCCTCGCGTCCGCTGGATAGCGCCCGCGACCGCACGATGCATTCGTTCTTCGCCGTCAACGACGTCATAGAAGGAGTCCCGATGAAATCTCCTCGCAGCCCCCTCATCCTGGGGACAGCCCTCGCAGCTTGCTTTCTTGGCGTCACCCCTGCATGGGGCGCCGGCAGCATTGGTGATGAGCCGCCTCAGGCCGCGGAAGCGGTACCGACGACGCGAGCCGACAACTTCGCTGGACCGCTCAGCCTCGAAGTGGACCTCAACCAACTGGCATGGGTCACCCAAAACTTTGCCGGGAAACTGAACCGGGTGGATAAAGATGGAACGGTGACGGAGATCGCGAGTGCCCCCGGCCAGGAAATCTCCGCGGTTGCTACCCGCAACGACGCCGTTTATTTTGTTAGGGCAGCTTTCGACCACACCGCATCATCCCTGATGCGGTGGGTCGGGGGCGCGGAGCCCCAGCCGCTCGCCGACCTCTTCGCGCACGAGGCCGCGGAAAATCCGGACTCGGTGAACACGTACGGATTTCTCAATCTGCCGGATCAGTGCCGTGCGCAGTTCACGGCACAATCCCCAACCCCCGCCTCGTACACGGGCGTCGTCGACACCCACGCATACGCGACACTCGCCTTGCGCAACGCGCTGTTTATTGCCGACGCCGGGGCCAACGCGATAACGAAAGTCGGATACGACGGAGCGATCTCCACCGTGGCTGTTCTTCCTCCCCAACCCGCAGTCACGGTGTCGGCCGAGCATGCCGCCCGGGCCGGTTTTCCGGCCTGCGTCGCCGGGGCGAGCTACGCGTTCGAGCCGGTTCCGACCGATGTGGAAATCGGGCCAGATGGTGACCTCTATGTAACAACGCTGCCAGGAGGGCCAGAAGACGCCAGCCTCGGCGCGCGGGGCAGCGTGTACAGGATCAATCCGCATACCGGGGAGATCCAACAGGTTGCCACCGGATTCATCGGTGCTACCGGACTCGGGGTCTCGACAAAGACCGGTGCCATCGTCGTTGCTGAACTGTTTGGCGGACCAAACGGGACCGGGCAGGTATCCGTTGTCCAGCCGGGGGCGTCTACCCCGCAGCTCCTCCTTACCCTGCCCGCACCCTCGGCGATCGAACTGCGGACAAGCAACATGTTTGTGACAACAGACTCGTTTGTGCCTGATGCCCAGGGGGTCCCACAACCCATAGGTAAACTCACCGTGGTTCCGCTGGACCACCGCTCGGACACCATCGAACTCGAAACGGAGTGATTCGGCCTTTGTGATCGCCGAGAACGTGGTCGAACCCCTTGACTATTGCTCAGGCCGCACAGGTAAGGTCGCCGCATGGCGAATTTAGTTGAAAAAGTTAGTGAAGCTGTCAAAACCCTCGGCGTGAAAGCGGCTTACGGGGATGTCGCAACCGTCGATGGTGTTGAGGTGTTGCCCGTCGCGCTGGTCTGGTTCGGCTTCGGAGCCGGCGGCGACGAGAATGAGAACGGTGGTGGCGGTGGCGGAGGTGCGGCTCTCCCGATCGGTTCCTACGTCAGCGGCGATGCTGGCCCGGAGTTCCGGCCCAATCTGATCGCTCTGCTCTGGGTCCTGATCCCCCTGACCTGGGTCGGCGGAAAAGCTCTCACGAGCGTCATCAAAGCGCTGAAGAAATAGCCGCTGGCGCCTCCCGCCGTCATCGAGTCTCCGTGGTGCCGCTGTGGCGGGAACCAATTGGCCCTGGTGTGGCGGTCGGTACGAAGATCTGCGCTGGATGATCGCGCGGGATGGCGCCGTGCACAGTTACTGACGAAAGGACCTGACTGGTGAGTGATCTCCCGTTGGCGCAAAACAAGCAGTCTTCCCGAGCGGCATCATCGCAGGTGTATGTCGTTGGCGAGGCACTGATCGACATCGTCCACCTGGACGGCGGAAAATCGGAGCATCCCGGCGGCAGCCCCACCAACGTCGCATACGGCCTCGGGTTGCTGGGCGTTGACACCACGCTCCTGTCCCACTTTGGCAATGACGACCGCGGCCGAGTGTTGGTACGCCATGTCGAGAGCGCCGGAGTACGGATTGCACCGGAGTCCCTGTCCGCGGACCGCACCTCCACCGCGGCTGCGGAAATCGACGACTCCGGCTCCGCCCGGTACGTGTTCGATATCGACTGGTCGCTTCCGGAGTCCGTCATCGTCCCACCGGTGTCGATCATCCACACCGGGTCGATCGCCACCTTCCTGGAGCCAGGGGCGAGTGCCGTGCGGCGACTACTCGCTGCTGCCAGCGGTGCGGCGCTGATCACCTACGACCCCAATATCCGGCCCGCCCTGGTCGGTGAACATTCCAGCGCAGTCGCGACCTTCGAAGCGACCGCGCGACTCAGTACCGTGGTGAAGCTCAGCGACGAGGACGCCTACTGGCTGTACCCCGAGGAAAAGATCGAGGACACACTCAACCGCATCCTCAAACTTGGTCCGGTGTTGGCCGTTGCCACGCGCGGTGGAAACGGATCGCTGTTGTTCACGCACGATGTTCGGGTGGAGCTGCCGTCTGCGCGGGTGAACGTGGTCGACACGATCGGAGCAGGCGACACCTATATGGCATCCCTCATCGATTCGCTGCTGCATCTCGACCCGGCGCAGCTCAACAGCGCCGACCTGCGCACGATGGGGGAGCGTGCCTCCGTGGCTGCCGGTATCACCGTTTCGCGGCCAGGCGCGGCGCTGCCGAATCGCGCCGAAGTCGATGCAAGTCTCGACGAGGCGATCACAATCTGAATTCTCGGATGCCGCGGGGCGCCGTCCCGGACACCGGTGCAGGCTCCGGGGCGGAGTGAGTGGAGGTTTAGGCTCGGTATATGACCAGTGAGCACCCGACAGTTTTGCCAGCGACGCGTACCGCGGGGGCGTGGCGTGCCGGGGTTGCCGATGGTGTCCTGGTTGTCGTTTTCATTTTGATTGGCCGCTCGAGCCACAACGAGGGGTTCACGCTGGCCGGGACGCTCGGTTCGGCCTGGCCTTTCCTGGCTGCCCTTACCTTCGGCTGGGTCGCCACCCGCGCATGGCGTCGGCCAGCCCAGATCCGGTTCACTGGTATTGGAGTCTGGCTCAGCACCGTTGTGGTCGGCCTCCTGCTTCGGGTGCTTGCTGAACAGGGCGTCCAGCTCAGTTTCGCCATCGTCACCACCATTGTGCTCGGCGTATTCCTCCTGGGCTGGCGCGCACTTGCCCACGCCGTGTTGTCCCGGCGTCGATCCTGAATTTGTTCGAATTTGACGCCTGACCCCCTGCCCCTTTCGGTGGCGTCGTCGTAACGTGAAAAACGGTAGACGACCGCGGAAGTAAGGACGATGATGTCGACGACAAAGCCCCGCACCAACACAAAAGTGATCATTCTCGCCCTTGCAGGTGCCGTCGGCGGCTTCCTGTTCGGGTTCGACTCGTCGGTCGTGAATGGCGCTGTTGATCCTATCCAGAAACAATTCGGACTCTCCGAATCACTGACCGGCTTCGCCGTCGCGAGCGCACTCATCGGGTGTGCCATCGGCGCGTACATGGCTGGTCGAATCGCCGACCACTGGGGCCGGATTCCCGCCATGCTTGTGGGAGCTGCCCTCTTCCTGATCAGTGCCCTCGGATCCGGTCTCGCCTTCAGCGTCTGGGACCTTATCCTCTGGCGGTTAGTCGGCGGCCTCGGTATCGGTATCGCCTCCGTCATCGCTCCCGCCTACATCGCTGAAATTTCACCGCGACAGATGCGCGGCCGACTGGGCTCCCTGCAACAACTGGCGATCACCGTAGGTATCTTCGCTGCCCTCCTGTCCGACGCCCTTTTCGCCAACGGCGCCGGGGGAGCCAGTGCTGATTTCTGGTTTGGCCTCGAAGCCTGGCGCTGGATGTTCCTGGCCGCGGCGGTACCAGCCATCGTCTACGGGCTGATCGCCTTCTCGCTGCCGGAGTCCCCACGTTTCCTCGTTCTCAAGGGCCGCGATGACGAAGTTCGCGCCATCTTCGCCCGCCTCTGGCCGGGAGACGATGTCGAACGTGCAATCCGCGATATGCGTACCAGCATCGAAACCGACCAGCTCGGGTCGCAAAAAGGTGCGCTCGCAGGACCCCGCTTCGGTCTCAAGCCGATCGTCTGGGTCGGAATTATCCTGTCCGTGTTCCAGCAGTTTGTTGGCATCAACGTGATCTTCTACTACTCGACCACGCTGTGGAAATCGGTTGGGTTCCAGGAACGGGATTCGCTGTCGATATCCGTATTCACCTCTATCACCAACATCGCGGTCACTTTTATCGCCATTGCGCTCATCGACCGCATTGGTCGCCGCCCCATTTTGCTCACCGGTTCGGTGGGAATGGCGCTATCCCTCGGCACAATGTCATTGGCCTTCAGTCAGGCAGACATCGTCGACGGGGCACCGAGCCTCCCCGGCGCGTGGGGGCCGGTGGCGCTGGTCGCCGCGAATATCTTTGTGGTCAGTTTTGGTGCCTCCTGGGGTCCGGTGGTGTGGGTTCTCCTCGGCGAAATCTTCCCCAACCGCATCCGGGCCCGTGCGCTCGGTGTTGCCGCGGCCGCGCAGTGGATCGCGAACTTCCTCATCACTGTCTCGTTCCCACCGCTGGCTGGGTTCTCGCTGGTGTTCACCTACGGCATGTACGCGCTATTTGCGGCACTGTCGTTCGTGTTTGTGTTCAAAGTCGTCCCCGAGACCAATGGAATGGCGCTCGAAGAAGCCAACACCCTTTTTGTCAACAAAAAGAAGGCCGACGCCAACAAAAGCAATCGAAATGGTGTGAAAAAGCCGACCGCGTAAGTGTTCAGCGGCGGCGGGGCTGCGGCTGCGGCTGCGCCAGACACAACCTGCGAGTCATCACGTCACGGACGGGGCTGACGCTGTATCGCGCCGGGTAAGCCGACGTTGGAACAGCGCAGTCACCGGCCGTCCGAGCATCAGGATAAACATCGGCCAGATCGAACCCAGAACCACACAGACGATGAGCGCCGCCATAAACAGCGACGTTGAGGCAAAACTACCCGCCCGGATTGAAACGCTGATCGGGTTGTCTGGATCTTCCACGTCGGGGTTTCGATGCACTACAACCGTCATCACGGTGAGAAGAATCGAGCTTGCCGTCATGGTACCGACATATACCGCGATTGCCGCCCGGTCGATCAATGCTTGCGCGATGATGGCGGTGGGCAGTGGCAGTACCGCGATAGTAAATGTCCAGTACAGGCTGAGGCTCAACAGCCGCCGGTTATAGGCACGCACGTGTTGGAAAAGCGAGTGGTGCCCGCGCCAGAGTCGTGCAATTACAACGAAGCTGATCACGAAGCCCAGCGCCTGGCCGAAGTTTTCCTGGAAATAGACTTCGACGTCCTGTCCGCGGTTGGCCGCGTCCGGGACAGAGTCGACCAGCGGAAGGATCAACAGCGTGATTGCAATGGCGACAACGGCATCGGTAAAGAAGACAACGCGGTCGAGCCCTCGATCTGTAGCCATCTGTCCAAGCTAGCCCTATCGCCGTCCGCTCATCAGGCCTCGGTTCGCGGAGAGGTGCCGGTCCTCAGCCGAGTTTGCGCAGCGCGCTACCTTTGTGCGCCGCCTTCGCGTCGGTTTTCTCCGACTGGACTATGTAGGAAGGCTCATCGTCGGAAGCCCGGAAAGTCTGGTCCGCGAACTCGAAATCGCTGGTGCGACGTTCGACAATTTTGCCTTGGGTACGCCCCTGCGAAGTCGACCAACTTACACGGTCACCGATTGCCAGTTCACTCATCCCGATACCTCTATTCGTGTAGCCCGGGGTTCCATGCTTCGCTGCCCCGCGGATTTTCTCAACCCTTACAGATGCAGCTGGGCGGATGCTACGCGGGGGGATCGGCCTGCGAGAACTCGCTCTGCACCGGGTTTGCGGCCACGCTGGCAACCAGCGAGTCGACGAGGCCGGGGAATCTGCTGTCGAGGTCCTCCTTGCGCAGTCGGGTCTCCCAATTGCGACCGATGACCCGGGTGGAGGTGACTCCGGCCTCACGCAGTGTTTTGAAATGATGCGACAGGGTCGACTTATGCAGGGTGAGGGCGTAAACCTCGGCGCGGCAAGGGTGAAATTGGCCGTCGTTCATTACCGAGAGGAGGATGAGGCGAACCGGATCACTGACAGCCTTAAGCACATCGATCAGTTGAATTTCGCCGACAGAGGGCTGCTCGAGCATTACTGCTTCCATATGCTCACCCCGTTCGCGAAATTGGTTCGACAATCATCAAACTATCACTACAGTAAAAGTATGACGACAATCAAACAGTACTCCGCGTCCTCGGACAGAACGACGGGTCGTCTGCTGCTGCTCGCCGCGGGTGCGTTCGTTGTGGGCACGGGTGGTTTCGTCATCGCCGGAGTTCTGCCGGGAATCGCCGCGAGCCTGCGCATCACACAATCGCAGGCAAGTCTGCTCATCACGGTCTACGCAATCGTTTTCGCCATTGCCTCACCGCTCATCGCCATTGCAACCTCGCGGGTACCGCGGACCAGCCTGATGGTGATCGGGCTCGTCGTGGTGACCTCCGGAAACGTCCTGACTGCGGTCCTTCCCACGTTCGAGACAGTCCTTATCGCACGCGGATTTGGTGCCCTCGGTGCGGCAGCCTTTGTACCTGCGGCAACGGCCTCGGCGGCGGCGATCGTTGCACCACACCGGCGGGGCCGGGCGATCGCCCTGGTCGCCGCGGGATTCACCGGCGCCACCGCTCTTGGTGCCCCCATCGGCACTGCCATCGGAGCGGTAGCCGGCTGGCATACCGCGCTCTATTTTGTTGGTGCCCTCGGAGCCCTGGTGGCGCTTGGCTTGTCGCTGTCACTGCGCCGGGTTCCACTTCCCGCAGCGCAGACAATACGCGAACGGTTCGCGCCGCTGACCAACCTCAGTGTGCTCGTAACCCTCGCCACCACCCTGCTCATCGTGACCGGCCAGTACAGCGCGTACACCTTCTTCGGTGCCGTCCAGGAACGGGCTACGGGCGGGAGCGGAACCATCCTCGCCCTGTTGTTGTTCGTCTACGGTGTCAGTGCGACGGTAGGAAACCTGGTCGCCGGTGTACTTGCCGACCGCTTCGGCAATCGCCGGGTGCTGGAAACCTCCCTGGTTATCCTCATCATCGACTTCCTGGTTATGCCGGTCGCGGGGGCCCAGCTGTGGAGTGCCGTCATCTGCATCGCGGTTTGGGGGTTCTCGGCCTGGGCCGCACTCCTCGCGATCCAGCACCGGATCGTTGGACTCTCCTCCACCGCCATCGCCTGGAACACCTCGGCAACCTTTTTTGGTATCGCGCTGTCCGGCCCCGTCGGATCCCTGGCCATCTCGACCGTCGGCGCACATTCCCTCACCCTGGTCGGGGCGGGTGTGCTGGTGCTTGCCACAATCAGCGGGATGCTCAGCCACCGGCTTGTCACCCGCGAAAAAACGGAGATCGGCCTCCCCGCAGGCGAGCCAATCACCCATGCGGGAGCTGACGCGACGCCCGCACCGGGCGACACTCGCACCATTATCAGCTAGCCTCGGAATACAGCACCATCCGGAGAGCGGGTAGACGAGATGTGGGCATTGAGGCAGGCGTTCGTCGCACTGCTTGGCCTGCTCGCCATTACGATCTCGGTCGGGGCGATGAACTCTTCCTTCGGCCTCGCCGTCGGCGTTGCCGCTGTCCTCATCACGGTAGTTGTTGCAGCGCGTTATGCCGCTGTTGTGATGCGAGGGCAGAACCCCGGCTTGAGTGCCGACCTCTGGATGCATCGCCAGGCGCTCTGCGCCGAACCCGCCCCGCAGCATCCTGATACAGCCGGTCGTCCCCGGACGCGCGCGCCGGCGTCGTCTCCTTCGGCCGCGTAGACCTTCCCACGTCACCCCGCCCGACCGCCCTGCGTGTCGCGGAGTGTCGAGATGGATCCCTCGCGGCCAGACGCCGCCGATCCGTTTCGACCCCAAGGGATGACCCATGGACCTGTACTCATTTGCCCCAATCGCTGCCGCCCTCGATGGCGCCTACTTCGTTGTAACCGCGTTAGCCGACGCACTCGTTCCCCTCGCCGGTGCCGCCAGTTCCGCCGTTGCTGTGATCCTGATCACGATCCTCGTGCGCGCCGTGCTGATTCCTGTCGGTCGCTCCCAAGTCCGGGCGGAGATCACGCGCCGGCGCCTCGCCCCACAGTTGCAGGTTTTGCAAAACCGATATCGGACCTCGCCGGAGACACTCCGGCGAAAGACCATGGAACTGTACACAGAGCAGAACGCGTCACCGCTCGCCGGTTGCCTGCCCACCCTGTTCCAGGCTCCGGTGCTGTCAATCGTGTATGGGCTTTTCATCGTGGCTACGGTCAACGGCCACGCCAACGCGCTGCTCAGCGACCAGCTGTTCGGCATCGACCTCGGCGCATCATTCCTCCACTACCTGGCGGCAATGGACGCGGGAGCGGGAGCCATCGTATTCCCCGGGCTGCTGCTGGTCATTGCGATCGTCGCGTGGCAGTCGCGCCGTGCGGCACTGCGGATGGCGCCGCCAGCGGTAGAAGGGACGCCCGCCCTACCCGGCAACCTCGCCAGCGTCCTCAGTTGGCTGCCGTTCTTGACCGTGGTTTTCGCCGCGGTGGTGCCGCTCGCGGCCGTGTTGTACCTGACGGTGTCAACAACGTGGACCCTCGTCGAAAGGAGCATCCTTCGGAAACGAATGAATTGACCAGACACCGCAAGCCCTCGTGCTGCGCAATTCGTCCGATCGATGATGGGAGAAACCAACGCGCATCGCCGCGCAATAGGGAGGTCATTGTGCCGGTCGTTTCGCTGAAATCCATCGTCGACAAGGCCTTCACAGAGAAATATGGCGTTGCCGCCATCAACGTTTTCAACGACCTGACTCTGGAGAATGTGCTGGCGGGGGCGGTGGAGGCTTCCGCGCCGGTTATCGTCCAGACGTCGGTGAAAACTGTCAAATCGATTGGTGCCCGCGTGCTTTTCAACATGTGGACGTCGATGACAGAGGGAATTGAGGTGCCCGTCACCCTGCATCTCGACCATTGTCCCGAGCGTGCGGTTATTACCGAATGCCTCCAACTTGGTTGGAATTCGGTTTTGTTCGACGCCTCTGAGCTGCCCGTCGAGGAGAACCTGCGCCAGACCATTGAGGTTGTTGCGGAGGCCCGTCGCTTCAACGCCCATGTCGAGGGTGAAATAGAGGCTATTACCGGTGTGGAAGACGGTGTGGGTTCGGACTCGACAGCGGCGAGGCAGACGCTGGAGGTGTCCCTCGACTTCATCCGCAGGACCGGAGTCGACGTGTTTGCCCCGTCGATTGGCAACGCGCACGGCGTGTATGCCCGGGAACCAGAACTCGATTTTGACCGGGTCAGCGATATCGTTTCCGCCGAACCGATCCCGATTGCGCTCCACGGCGGCAGCGGGATGAGCGATGCCCAGTTCGCCGATCTCATTTCCCGGGGCTGCGCCAAAGTCAACATCTCTACTGCACTGAAGGTGCAGTACATGAAGTCCATGCTGACCGCGCTTCGCGCCGCAGAAGCGGCAGATAAGTGGGACCCACCAACACTCTTCCGCGCCGTGGCCGCCGATGTGCGCGCCCTCACTTCCGACCTGGCCACCGCGTTCGGTAGCGCAGGGAAGGCGTAGTCGCAATGCGTGCTCTTATTTTCGACTGTGATGGCGTTCTTGCCGACACGGAACGTTACGGGCACCTCCCGGCGTTCAACGAAACGTTCCAGGAGTTCGACCTGCCGGTGCACTGGAGCGACGAGGACTATGCGAAGAAAGTTCTTATCGGGGGTGGCAAAGAGCGGATGGCAAGCGTGTTGAGCGAGGAGTTTCTCGAGCAGGCTGGGCTGCCGCACGACGAGGACCAGCTTCGTGACATCCTGCTGATGTGGCACCGTCGCAAGACCGAGATCTACACCCAACTGGTTGTTGAAGGCCGGATGCCGGTGCGACCGGGCATTGTGCGGATCGTGCAGGAGGCGCTGGAGGCGGGGTTTGCCCTTGCGGTCGCCTCCACCTCCGCGGAACCCGCTGTCCGCGCTGTTCTGGAACACTCTGTGGGTATAGACATGGCGGGACGGTTCCAGGTCTTCGCGGGCGACATCGTTCCGGCCAAAAAACCCGCCCCGTATATCTACCTGCTCGCCCTTCGAGAACTTGGTGTCTCTGCTGACGAGGCGATTGTGATCGAAGACAGCGAAAACGGGTTACGGGCCGCGCTGGAGGCTGGAATCCGCACGGTGGTGACCGTGAGTTCCTACACCCAGCAGGAAAACTTCGACGGTGCGTCGTTGGTTGTGTCGTCCCTCGGAGATCCCGGCGGCGAACCTACAACGGTGCTCTCATCCGCGGCGGGTGTGGTGCCGGAAGACTTTGTCACCCTCGGAGACCTCATCGACCTCTTTTCCACCCCGACCTTTGAAAGAAAACCATGACCACCTCATTGGAAAATACCGAGTTTGTTGTGCGCACCATCGCCGAAACCTCGGTCGCCAACGAGAAATACTTCGGAGACCTCGACTCCGTGGTCGGAGACGGCGACTTCGGATACTCTCTGGCGCGAGGCTTCGAACAGGTTTTGGCGGACTGGGACACCTACGACCGAACGGACGCTGGAACATTCCTCTCCAAAGTGGCCCTCACCATAACGAGTCGAATCGGCGGTACGTCCGGCCCCATCTGGGGCACGGCGTTTCTTCGCGCGGGGGGCAGCCTCAAGGGAAGCCAGGAGATTTCGTCGGCGGACGTGGTCCTGGCACTGCGGGCCGCGATCGAAGGGATCAAAAAGCGCGGCAACGCCGAAGTTGGTGACAAGACATTGTTAGATGCCCTGGTGCCGGCAACGGATGCGCTCGAAGAAGCGGCACACTCCGGGCTTGAATCCGCCGCTGCGGTGCAGCGAATGGCGGCCGTCACCCGGCAAGCCGCAGATGCCACCAGTTCCCTTCAGGCACGCCGGGGTCGCGCCAGCTACACGGGGGAGCGCAGCATTGGCTCGCCTGATGCGGGGGCCGTTGCGCTGGCGGTGCTCGCAGAGCGCCTCGGGGACACCTGGGGATCCCGACCATCCGCCTGAGCGTCCACACCCGTCATCCGAACAAAGCACAGAGAGGTGCTGCAATGAAGAAGTTCATCAACGACCCACAGAAGTTCGTCCCGGAGATGCTGAATGGGATCGCCCTGGCGAACCCGGACACCCTGCGCTACGTGCCGGAATACAACCTTATTCAGCGTGCCGATTCGCCAAGCGACAATAAGGTCAGCATCATCCAGGGTTCCGGTTCCGGACACGAGCCGGCACACGTGATGACGGTGGGAAAGGGGATGCTCGACGCCGCGTGCCCCGGGGATGTTTTCGCCGCACCTCCCATGGACTTTGTGTATGAAACCACAAAGCGACTCGCCTCCGCGAAAGGGGTACTGCTGCTCGTCAACAACTACACCGGCGACCGGATGGCCTTCGATATGGCCCAGGAGCTCAGCCAAGCCGATGGGCTTGACGTGCGCACCCTCTTTATTGACGACGATGTGTCCGTGCAGGATTCGACGTACACGGTCGGTCGGCGAGGTGTCGCTGGGAACTTTTTTGTAATGAAAGCCGTCGGGGCGGCGGCCGAATCCGGCGCCGATCTCGACGAGGTCATCCGTGTGGGCGAAAAAGTCAATGCGGTGACCCGAACCATGGGTATCGCGCTGACCGCGTGTACCCCTCCCGCCAAAGGTGTCCCGCTTTTTGACCTCGGCGATGACGAGATCGAGATCGGGGTGGGAATCCATGGCGAGCCGGGGCGCCGCCGCGCCAAGTGGGCGCCAGCAGCCGAGCTCGTCACGGAACTGTTGGACGCCGTTGTGCCTGACCTTCCGTTCGAGAGCGGCGACCGGGTTGCGTTGATGATCAACGGGCTCGGCGGGACACCCATCAGCGAGTTGTACCTTTTGTACGGTATCGCCCACGAAATGCTGACGGAAAAGGGAATCTCCGTCACACGAAGCTATGTCGGGGAGTACTGCACCTCGCTCGACATGGCGGGTGCATCACTCACACTTGTACGACTCGACGACGAGATTGATGCCCTGCTGGATGCTCCGGCTGAGATAGCCATCCGCATCTTCTAGGGTTCGCCGCCGTCAGGCGTTGACAACCAGGTTGTTCGCCTGGGTGAGCCAGGTGCGCAACGCAGGTCCGTGCACCTCGGCCGCCCTGGCGACCTTCAGGGTTGCCATCTCACCGGCCCCGGTAGCTGTCAGCGCGCCCGCGGAATCGATCGCCTGTCCGCGCCAGAGCATAAACGTGATGTAGTTCGGGTAGGTCTTAAACCCCGCGATCGGCGTCGAATCAACCATCCACACGGGATGCCCGTGCCAGATCTGGCCCGTGGCCGTTGGCAGCGCAGCATCCAGATGGTCGCGCAGGGTTCGCGCGACGGAATCGAGCGGGTCCGACAGGCTGTCAATGTATTCGGAGATCGTTGCTGCGGGCATCGGAACAATCCTTCGTCGGGTCGTATGCGGCAAACTGCGAGAGTGTGGTGGTGCTCCTCGGCGCGCACAACGACCCCAAATGGCGGATATCCATAAGAAGACACCTGCACCCGATAAACACCATGATCGCTTACCAATGGGGGCAAGGCCAAGGGCTGCAGGTTACAAAATTATGGTGTACGCGAGAATATTTTGGGATTGACCACGAACGTCGCGGTGTTCAACCTACGACGGTGATCACGTGCGCAGAGATCGCCTCCGCGTCAGATGTTTACAGGGCGAATTGCCGGTCGTGCCGGGCATTATTCGTCCGGGAGGTTAACAATATTTCCGCCGAATCTCGCGATGCGGCCCAAAAGTGCGCCGTCGGCGGCCAATCATCGTGGACAATGGGAGTGCGCCGCACCGCAAGCAATCGCAGAAGGCAGGACCCCTCCATGAACGGCATCGCATTCACCGTCTCCCTCATTCTTTTCGTCGGAGGCATTGCGCTGTTCGGTTATGCATTTGAGACCGCCGGATTCGAAACGGTAATGTTCGTCGGGGGCATCGCTGCAATCGTCGCCTCCGTGGCGATTCCGTTCCACGTAATGAAGCGCACCGACGGCTAACAGCCCGCTCCGCAAGCCTTTGTGGGCGGCAGGTGTGCTGTCTACGCTGGCGGAATGACGAACACAGATCCCGACGACGCGTCCGAAACCCTTGGCGGACCGGCTCCCGATCCCTCCAACCCTGCCGCGAAGGATCCCGCCGATTGGGTGACCGGCGACGAACCGATGACGGCCTCGCAGAGAAGTTATCTCGACACCCTCGCCCGGGAAGCGGGCGAGGAAATCGATGCATCGATCACCAAGGCAGAAGCGTCGGAGCACATCGATCGCCTGCAGAAAAAGACAGGCCGGGGAGCCTGACAAACGGCCTGCCGCTAGGCAGCTGGTTTCAGTACTTCGTTGGTGAATGAATCTAGGCGGGTGAGCAAGCCCGACGCCCGGGTAGCGACAACATCTGCCGGATTCGGCTGCATGTCCGAGGGCGGGGGAACAATCCTGATGATTGTGGAGCACGCGAGGTCAGAGCAGATGTATGTGCCAACCGAATTCCCGTCGAGCCCGGCCTGACCAGCCTTCGGTACGCTGAACAAACTGACCTGACGTCCCGGCTGGTGTGTGCGGCACAACGAACACATCGCGGAGATACCGCGGGACAAACTCGACTCGGCGGCCCTCACAACCATTCCGACCGGTTCGTTTCCCCGCCAGTAGACGATGTAGCCGCGCTGCGGAGATAAAGGATCACGCCAGCCGAGGTATTCGCGTCGTTCCCAGAGCGTTTCGTGCAGGCCCGGCAGAGGGATGCGCGACACGTCGCTGGGGGCGGCGTTCACGATCGATGCACGGATCTCGTCTGCAGTGAGCGGCTTCATGCTCTCCTTCTCGGATGGGAACCTTACGTCTTTCGACAATAACCGAGGGCTCTAGAAGCCCTCAACCGTATGTGGAAGATAATGCTCGGCCAGCGTGGTCAATTCGTGCTCGCTGAGCTGGATTTCCAGCGCCGCAATGGCATCACTGAGATGCCCCGGCTTCGTCGCGCCCACAATCGGGGCGCTGACTGCCGCCTGCTGGATTACCCAGGCAAGGGCGATTTGTGCGCGTGGAACTCCCCGGTCGGCTGCAACCAGAGCAACGGCGTCGACGATCCTGCGATCTGAGTCCTCAGCCTGCCGGTACAGGGTTTTGCCGAACTCGTCGGTGTCGCTGCGAATGGTGGTGTCGTCCCAGTCACGTGTCAATTTGCCGCGCGCGAGCGGACTCCATGGGATCACCCCGACACCGGTGTCGGAACAGTACGGGTGCATCTCCCGTTCCTCTTCGCGGTTAAGCAGGTTGTACTGGTCCTGCATGGAAACGAATCGGGTCCAGCCACCGAGGTCAGCGGCATGCTGCATCGAGGCGAACTGCCAAGCAAACATGGAGGATGCTCCGATGTAGCGGGCCTTGCCTGCCTTGACCACATCGTGCAGAGCCTCCATCGTTTCTTGACGGGAACTCGGGGGTCGAAACGGTGGATCTGGTACAGGTCGACGTAGTCAGTGTTCAAACGTAGGAGACTGGCATCGATCTCATGCATTATCGCCGCGCGCGACAGCCCGGCACCGTTGGGCCCCGGTCGCATCCGCCCGTGTACTTTCGTCGCAATAACAACGTCATCGCGTGCGGCGAACTCGGCAAGCAGCGTACCCAGGATCTTTTCACTGGAGCCGAGCGAATACACGTTCGCCGTGTCGAACGTGGTGATTCCGGCCTCGAGTGCCTGTCGGATGAATGGGCGGCTCTCCTCGATTCCCATGCTCCAGGGGTGCGCTCCCGTGGACGGATCCCCGTATGACATACAGCCCAGGATGATTGGGGAGATTTCCAGGCCACTGCGTCCGAGGCGCGTGGGTGTCATGCGTCGTGGTTGTCTGACGATGTTGAGTCAGGTGTGGTCGGATCGTCGTCCGTTACAGCCTTGTCGGTCGAAACCGATGGACCAGCGCCGGTGGCGAGACCGGATTCGTCCTCGTGGGTCGCCTCGATCGACCGAATCGCATCGCGAAGCTCGGGGGAGTCATTCAGGGGTTTTCCAGTGTCTGCCATACCTCCACCCTAGACGCGAGTGCGCCCACGGTCAGCGGGACAACGCAGACTGTACTTAAATGGCGAAGTGACTTCTGATCTTCTCTCCCAGCTCCGTGCCGATCTTTCCGCCGCCCATTTCACCGTCCAGGCCCTGACTGAACTCTGGGGGGAGAGCGCCGACGACGCGCTTCACCGTGGGCATCGGGTTCCGGCGCGACGTGCCATCGACGCACGTCACCGCGCCGGGGAGTCGTCGGCTGTTGATGTGCTGGCGACGCTTTTTGTCCTTGGACTGCCGGTGAGTGCCGAGGACGCTGAATCCGCACTGGTATCGCTCGGTCTCAGTGGTGCACTCGCGCTCGAGCTGATTGCCCGGAACCACGACACAAATACCGTCCAGCCGCGGGTCGACCTACGTCCCTACAGTTTTATTGACGGCGACGACACCATCAATTGGTGGATCGCGAGTGATCTGGGTGAGATTGCCCTCGGACGCGCCCTGGACGAAGATCATGTCCTTGGTGTGGGCGGGGCGTCGCTAACCCTGAGCGGACTGATGATCCACGAGCCCGTCACAAGTGTGCTGGATCTCGGAACGGGATGCGGCATCCAGGCTTTGCATGCCTCGCGGCATGCCCGGCGGGTCGTCGCCACGGACATTTCGGCTCGCGCTCTGAAGTTCGCCTCGATGAACGCGGAACTCAACCGGATCACCAACATCGAATTTCGTCTCGGCAGCCTGTTCGAACCGGTCGAGGGTGAAACATTTGACCAGATCGTCTCGAATCCTCCGTTCGTCATCACTCCCCGCACAGCGGGTGTGCCCACCTATGAGTACCGGGATGGCGGCCGTGAGGGCGACGCCCTTGTCGCCGAAGTCGTTGCCGGCGCCGCCCAGCATCTGACCCCTGGAGGTATTGCCCAGTTGCTTGGTAATTGGGAGTACCGCGGCGACACCGACGCCTTCGACCGGGTGAACGCCTGGCTCGACGCCGCAGTCACCGGCAGTTCTGCACACAGCGGACTCGACGCCTGGATTATCGAGCGTGAGGTTCAGGATGCTGCGCTCTATGCCGAAACCTGGATCAGAGATGGCGGTACTCAGTCAGGCGACGAGTTCGACCGTCTTTCCGATGCCTGGCTCGATGACTTCGCCCATCGCTCCGTGAACCGGGTGGGATTCGGGTACCTCACCTTGCGCCGTCCGGCTACCGGGGCGCCGACGCTGCGCCGCCTCGAGCGTCTCGGAGGACCCGTTGGAGCAGGTTTGGGCGCGCACCTTGCCGACACACTGTCCGCACACGATTGGCAAACTGCACTTGATGATGCCGCGTTGGCCCGCGCCTTTCTCACCGTGTCCTCCGACGTGACGGAGGAGCGCCACTACTGGCCCGGCGACGAAGACCCCGCAGCCCTCACCCTGCGTCAGGGCGGTGCATTCGCGCGCGTCTATCCCATGGGCACCGTTTTGGCCGCGGTCGTCGGAGCCTGCGACGGTGAGCTGAGCATCGCGGCTATCTGCGCTGCGCTCGCCCAGTTGCTCGAACTCAACGAAGACGATGTCCGCGACGAAGTGCTGCCGAGTATTCGGGAGCTGGTCGAAACGGGTTTCCTGCTCGTCTAGCTAGCCGCGGACTCCTCCGTCGATCCTGCGCACAATGGCGACGAGGGGAGTGTGGCGTTGGAGGTTGACCCGCATGGTGAGATGTCCGCGTCGTGCCAGATGAAGTCCGATCAGTACCGCAGCGACGGTGGGCACAATCCCGGAGACGGCCATCCCGAACTGGGCCCCGTTGTTTTCGACGATCCATCCCATCAGTGGGCCTCCAATGGCCTGGCCTCCGAGAAGGACGAGGACATAGACGGACATCACCCGGCCGCGGATACCTAGGTTCGACGACATCTGAACAAGCGCATTAGCCGCGGTAATGAACATCAGGTTCGCCACCCCAAGGGCAACGAGAAGAACGGCAAAACTCGTCTCGGTCCCCATAAAGCCCGCCGTAGCCTGAAGCGTTCCCATCAGAATGGCCGTCAGGATGACGGTGCGAAGGCGAAGCACTTTGCGACGGGTCGAGGCGATAGCTCCAACAAAGGCTCCCGCCGCAAGGAGCGTATTAAAAAGACCGTATCCTGCGGCGCCCACGTCGAACACTTCGGTTGCATAGGCCGTCAGGATTACCGGCATTGTCAGTGAGAAAACGGAGACAACAGCAAGCATCACGATCGTCCAGAAGATTGCCGGTTTGCGCGAGACATAGACGAGGCCCTGGCGCAATTGGCCCTTCGATCGTGGCATCGGCGGGGTACGCATCAGCTTCGACGTCTTCAGCAACGACAGAGTCAGCACGGTGACCAGGCATGTCACCGCATTGATTCCGAATGCCCATCCCGCCCCGACGGCAACTAGCAGGACGCCCGCGACCGCCGGTCCGATCAACCCGCCAAGCTGGAAAACGGATGAGTTGATGCTGATGGCGTTTTTGAGGTTCCGCGGACCGACCAGTTCGTTAACAAAAACCTGGCGGGTGGGATTGTCGACGACTGTCACCATCCCAACCAGGAATGCGATAACAAATACATGCCATACCTCCACCACTCCGGAGATGGCGAGCACTGCGAGCACCACACTCAGCAATCCAACGATGCCCTGGGTCAGCATCAGTAGCATCCGCTTGGAATAACGGTCCACAATAAGGCCGCCATACAAGCCGAAAAATAGCATTGGGGCAAACTGGAGGGCAACCGTGATGCCGACGGCAGTCACGCTGCCAGATAGCTCGAGAACCAGCCAGTCCTGTGCGATGCGCTGCATCCACGTCCCCGACATGGCCAGCACGTTCGAGAAGGTGAAGAGGCGGAAGTTCGGCACCCTGAGGGAGGAGAGGGTGTCACTCCAGGGTGCGCGCCCGGTGGAGACGGGCATCGGTTCGGTCGGGGGGAAAATGGGCGGAGCCTGAGTCACGTGTGTCCTGGATAGCGTTTCGTATAGGGAATCTTTCCTGAGGTTACTCCTGACCGGTCATTATCGCAGTAAATTGAATCTATATCTCCCATTACGTTTTCGAATGGATACTCTTGTTTGATCCCGTTCTTCTCAAAACTTTCCTAGCCGTGGCGGAGACCCAGTCGTTTACGAACGCGGGGGTACAACTCGGTCTTAGCCAGCCGACGGTGAGCCAGCACGTCCGGAAACTAGAGACAGCTGCGGGGCGATTGCTCGTCTCCCGGGACACCCGTGAGGTGCATCTCACCGACAATGGGGACGCGATGGCCGGATTCGCCCGCACTATTCTCGCCGCGCACGCCTCAGCGTCCAGTTACTTCAGCGGTTCAGCGATGAAGGGTCGGCTCCGGTTTGGTACTGCTGATGACCTCGCTATCACGCAGCTTCCACGGATCCTTCGCCACTTTCGCCAGCTCTACCCGCAGATCAATCTCGAGCTGACCGTCAATCAGAGCGGTCCTCTCTACCGGCGTTTGAAAGCCGGTCAGCTCGACCTCATCTTTATCAAGGAGAATCCGAGCGAGACTTCGGAAGGTGTGCGGGTGAGCCGCGACAGCATGGTCTGGGTAGGCCATGAGAAGACCGTGATCGAACCGGGACAAACGGTGCCCCTCATCGCGTACCAGGCCCCCAGCGTCAGTAGGCAGATCGCAATCGACGCCTTGGAAGCGGCCGGCCGCACGTGGCGAATCACCTGCAACACGCGGGAGGTCAGCGGGCTGTTGGCTGCCGTTCGCGCCGGAATTGGTGTCGCTGTGTTTCCCCAAACACTCATCCCCAACGATCTTGTGAAGGTAAGCAGTCGTTTCGGATTGCCCGCCCTCGGCGACGTTGACTTCACGCTGTTGGCGAACCCTTCAGCGGCCAAAGAACCGATTGACGCATTGATTGCCGCAATCATGGACCGGGCGCTGGTGCGCCAGTCACCCCGATCCTGATGTCCTTGTACTGCGGCTTGCCTCAAACCTGAGTCGATCTGCAAGGTGGGAAAGCGCGGCGTGGACGCCACCGCCCGGGGACGAACTCCGTTAGCCTCGGCGAGTGGAAGATGATCGATACGGTTTTGATGTTCTCGCCGGTTTCAACAAGCGGGCTCCGAAGGTGCAGCCCACCATCGTTGAAGCCGTCCGGGACCTCGTGGTGGAAGAAGTCCAGACCGGTTATGTTGGTGCCGTGGTTGGCCTCGAACAGCGGTTCGTGAAGCTCGAAGACCGAAACGGCCGCGTTCGGCTGTTTCCCCTGGGTGCGGGGTTCCTCATCGATGGGAAAGATGTCTCTCTCCGCGCCCCGAAAGCGAAGGCTGCACCTGCCGCCAGGACAGCATCCGGATCCTTCGCCGTGGAAGATGCACGTGCCCGAGTGGCCCTGCCCAGCCGTATCTTTGTGGAAGGCCGACACGATGCTGAACTCGTCGAGCGCGTCTGGGGGGACGACCTTCGTGTGGAGGGCGTTGTTGTTGAATATCTCGAGGGCGTCGACGACCTCGACCGGATCATCCGCGAATTCGCCCCGGGACCGGGTAAAAAGGTCGGTGTTCTCGTTGACCATCTCGTCCCCAACTCGAAAGAAAGCCGAATCGCCGACACTGTCGCTCGCGGGCCGTTCGGATCCTCGGTACTTGTGGTGGGACATCCTTTTGTCGACATCTGGCAGGCGGTGAAACCCGCCAGGCTCGGAATAACCGCGTGGCCGACGGTGCCGCGGACAATTGAGTGGAAGCATGGAATTTGCGAGGCCCTTGGCTGGCCACACGAGGACCAGACCGATATCGCCCACGCTTGGAAGCGAATCTTAGGCCGAGTCAACTCCTACACCGACCTGGAGCCGGTGCTCCTTGGTCGTGTGGAACAACTCATCGATTTTGTGACCGCGCCCGACTGAGCAGACGTTGCGACGGTGACCTGAGGTGATGGTTGACTAGCTGTATGACTTCCTCGTTCGACTTCGGCGTCGGAGCACAGGTATTTGTGCGCGACGCTTCGCCAACCCTTCCGTCGCCCTGGCCGCAGGGCCCGAGCGGGATCATCGTTCGCTCTGGCGGGTCAGCACTTTCCGGCGTATGGGGCAAGGCGGCGGGTCGAATGTGGTGGGTGGAGTTTGATGAGCCGCAGAGCAATTCGGACGGAAGTGGACCCTTCTCGACGGCACAGGTACTCGAAAAATATTTGGAACTCGCGCCAGCAGTCGACTTCGAAAATTAGGGTCACCCCCGAGTGCCTTCGGGGGATACCCCGATTGTGACCGCCGCACCCAGCTGCCATGCTCAGAGCATGGCTCAATTACAACGACCTCGTACCGGACGCGTTATTGCAGGTGTGTGCGCAGGTATCGCACGCCGTTTCGGCCTCAAGCCGCTCACCGTGCGACTCATCTTCCTTATTTCCTGCTTGCTGCCCGGGCCTCAGATCCTGCTGTACATCGCATTGTGGCTGCTCGTCCCGAATGAAGATTAGATAACGCCAGATCAGAACAAATAACCGCCGAGCGTATTGGGCGGTTTCAAGGGGTCGTTGCAACACCATGGACGGTTTAGGTAGAAACTAACAGGTCTCGTAAACGCTCGGCTGGGGTATCCCAGCCGAGCGTTTTACGTGGTCGGCCGTTGAGCTCCTGGGCGA
>Ga0247735_1000249_pt1 | contig 22923 bp, 20 predicted proteins | sample UWRJL178409R2_FD_180934 | JGI IMG/M metagenome (GOLD analysis project Ga0247735, IMG submission 180934) | Plant litter microbial communities from Arlington Agricultural Research Station in Wisconsin, United States - UWRJ-L178-409R-2 | ecosystem: Environmental > Terrestrial > Plant litter >... | reverse complement strand
CGCGTCGCCCACCTCGTGGCACGCAGCGAAGCCGCCGCGGAGCTCGACAACCTCACGGTGCGCGGCGGCAAGAACGTGCTCGAGTTCTCGGTGCGCTCGACCACGAAGGGCGAGGCGATCGAGCACCTCCGCGCCTACACGAAGGCCACCGCGGTGTTCTTCGCCGGCGACGACGTGACCGACGAAGACGGATTCGCCGCGCTCGACGCCGACGACCTCGGCCTCAAAGCCGGCGAGGGCGCGACCCTCGCGAACCACCGTGTGAAGGGTCCGGTCGAGGTGGCGCGTGCGCTCACCCTGCTCGCCGACCTGCGCGAAGGCGACGTGCACGAGCAGTAATCGCCGTGTGAAACCGGTGAGAGTACTCCTGCGTGCTACACGCACCGGGTGTTTCCCAGCCAAACCACGGTAAACTCGTGACGCGGCTTCAGGGAACCTTTCCGAGTAATCTCCAGCGACGTGTACTTGCCGCACCAACGCACTGGGAGGCACCATGATCGCGATTCTGATCGCGTTCGCAGCGCTCGCGCTGATCCTCCCACTGGTGCGCCGTCTGATCGGCCGCCGCGTCTTCCTCGTCGCCGCGCTCGTGCCGACGGCGGCTTTCGTCTACACGCTGGCCATGTCGGGCGCCGTGCTCGACGGGGGCCAGGTGGCCGAAGTCGTGCCGTGGGTCCCGCAGCTCGACCTCGCCCTCGCGGTGCGGCTCGACACCCTGTCGTGGGTGCTCGCCCTCATCGTCACCGGTGTCGGCGCGCTCGTGCTCGTCTACTGCGCGCGGTACTTCGGCGACAACGAAGACGGGCTCGGCCGGTTCGCCGCCGTGCTGCTCGCCTTCGCCGGCGCCATGTACGGACTCGTCGTCGCCGACGACGTCTACCTGCTCTTCATCTTCTGGGAGGCGACGAGCGTTCTCTCCTACCTGTTGATCGGCCACTACACCGGCCGCAAGGCCAGCCGCGGTGCCGCGCTTCAGGCGCTGCTCGTCACCACCTTCGGCGGGCTCGTGATGTTCGTCGGGCTCGTGCTGCTCGCCGTCGACACGGGCACGTCGCGTCTCTCCGAGATCGTCGCCCTCGCCCCGAGCGGCCCGCTCGTCACGACCGCGATCATGCTCGTTCTGGTCGGTGCGATGTCGAAGTCGGCGATCGTGCCGTTCCACTTCTGGCTTCCCGCCGCGATGGCCGCTCCCACACCGGTGAGCGCCTACCTGCACGCCGCCGCCATGGTCAAGGCGGGCATCTACCTCGTCGCGCGGCTCGCCCCCGGCTTCGCCGATACCCCCGGCTGGCAAGAGGTCGTCGTCGGCTTCGGTGTGCTCACCATGATCTTCGGCGCGTGGACGGCGCTGCGCCAGCACGACCTCAAACTCGTGCTCGCCTACGGCACGGTGAGCCAGCTCGGATTCCTCATGGTGGTCGCCGGATTCGGCACCCGCGACACCGCTCTCGCCGGCCTCGCCCTGCTGCTCGCCCACGCGCTCTACAAGAGCACGCTCTTCCTCGTGGTCGGCATCGTCGACCACTGCTCGGGCACCCGCGACCTGCGCAAACTCTCGGGGCTCGGCCGCAAGACGCCGGTGCTCGCGACCGTGACGGCGCTCGCGCTGGTCAGCATGGTCGGACTGCCTCCCGCGCTCGGCTTCGTCGCGAAAGAGGCCGTTTTTACCTCGCTGCTCGAAAGCGGCACGGGAGGAAACCCGCTCGGCTGGGTGGCGCTGGTCGGCGTCGCGCTCGGCTCGGTGCTCACCGTCGCCTACAGCGCCCGTTTCTTCTGGGGAGCGTTCTTCACCAAGCCCGGCGTCGACACCGTGAAGGTCGAGACCGAGAACCGCGCCTTCCTGCTGTCACCGGCGCTGCTCGCGGTCAGCGGTATCGCGCTCGGCCTCGCGGCATCCTTCGTCGACGCCACCCTCACCGGCTACTCCGAGACGATCCCGGCCGCGGGGGAGGAGAGCTACCACCTCGCCCTCTGGCACGGCCTCGAGCCCGCCCTCGCCATCTCGGCCGCGACCCTCGTGCTCGGCGCAGCCGTCTTCGCGTGGCGCGGCCGCTCGATGCGCAAGGCCGACGGCTCGGCGAGCACCGCCGCCAACGCCTACTCGAACGTGCTGCGATTCATCGACCGCACGGCCGCCCGCACCACCGCCACCACGCAGCGCGGATCGTTGCCGTTCTACCTCGGCGTCATCCTCACCGTGTTCGTCCTCGCCGTCGGTACCGCGCTCGCGTTCAACCGCAGCTGGCCGAGCGGCATCAAGTTCTGGGACTTCCCGGCGCAGGTCGCCATCGGCGTCATCATGATCGTCGCCGCGATCGCCGCGACGCGGGCGACGAAGCGCTTCCAGGCCGTCGTGCTCGTCGGTGTCACCGGCTACGGCATGGCGGGCATCTTCGCGCTCGAGGGTGCCCCCGACCTCGCCCTCACGCAGATCCTGGTCGAGATCGTGACGCTCGTCGCCTTCGTGCTCGTGCTGCGCCGGCTGCCCGCCCGCCTCGGCGTGCGCAACGGCCAGTCCAACCGCGTGATCCGCGCCGTCGTCGCCATCGCGTTCGCCCTCGTCATGGGTGCCGCCGCGATCGTCACGCTCGGCGCCCGCGAAGCGCTCCCCATCTCGCTGCAGTGGCCCGACCTCGCCTACACCCAGGGGCACGGCCGCAACGTCGTGAACGTCGCGCTCGTCGACCTGCGCGGCTGGGACACCATGGGCGAGCTCAGCGTGATCATCGTCGCCGCGACCGGCGTCGCCAGCCTCATCTTCATCAGCGGCCGCACCGACAACCTGCCGCGTCTGCCGCGCCGCGAGGCCAAAAAGAAGATGAAGGCGCAGCGCATCAGCGCCTACTCCGCCCAGGCCTCCGGCGACGACGCCCGCACCTCGTGGCTGCTCGCCGGCCGCACCCTCGCCGCGGGCAACCGGTCGATCCTGCTCGAGGTCGTCGTGCGGCTCATCTTCCACCCGATCCTCATCGTGTCGATCTACCTGCTGTTCGCGGGCCACAACCTGCCCGGCGGCGGATTCGCCGGCGGACTCGTGGCCGGTCTCGCCCTCGTCGCGCGCTACATGGCGGGCGGAAGGCACGAGCTCGGAGCCGCGGCACCGATCGACGCGGGCAAGCTGCTCGGCGCCGGCCTCACCCTGGCCGTCGGCACCGCGCTCGTGCCGATCTTCTTCGGCCGGGCCGCCTTGCAGTCGAGTTTCATCGAGGGCGAGGTCTGGCTGTTCGGTCACGTCGAATTCGTGACATCCACCATCTTCGACGTCGGCGTCTACCTCGTTGTGGTCGGGCTCACGCTCGACGTGCTGCGCAGCCTCGGCGCCGAGGTCGACCGGCAGCAAGAAGACGAATCAGACGAACAGACCGCCGAAGCAGAGAAGGAGACGGTATGAACATCTCGCTCGTTCTCGTCGCCGTGATGGTGGTGCTCTACGCGGCCGGAATCTACCTGCTGCTCGAACGCAGCATGACGCGTGTGCTGCTCGGCTTCCTGCTCGTCGGCAACGCCACCAACCTGCTGCTCATCACCATGGTCGGCAAGGTCGGCAGCGCGCCCATCGTCGAAGACGGTGTGACCGCCGCCGAGATGACCGACCCGATGCCCGAGGCCCTCATCCTCACCGCGATCGTCATCACCTTCGGCGTCTCGGCGTTCCTCATGGCGCTCATCTACCGCTCCTGGCGGCTCGAGCGCGACGACGATGTCGACGACGACGTCGACGATGTCGCACTGCGTGCCGAGGAGGTCGCCGAGCTCGGCGAGACCCTCGAGACCACCACGGAAGACACCGAGTTCGGGGCAAGCCGATGAACATGAACTCCCTCGTGCCCCTCGTGGTGATGCTGCCGTTGCTCGGCGCCGCCTCCACGCTCATCCTCGGCAAGCGCCCGCGCGCCCAGCGCATCGTCGCGGTCGCGACCCTCAGCGTCGTGCTCGCGATCGGCATCGTCATGCTCGTCGTGGTGGATGACTCGGCTCCCCTCGCCCTCGAGGTGGGCGCCTGGCAGGCACCGTTCGGCATCGTGCTGATCGTCGACCGGCTAGCCGCGCTGATGCTCGTGGTCTCGGCCCTCGTGCTGCTCGCGGTGCTCGTCTTCTCGGTCGGGCAGGGTCTCGCCGACGGCGACCACGAGACACCGGTCTCGATCTACTACCCGACCTACCTGATCCTCGCCGCGGGAGTCTTCACCGCCTTCATCGCGGGCGACCTGTTCAACCTCTACGTCGGCTTCGAGATCCTGCTGGTGTCGAGCTACGTGCTCATCACCCTGGGCGGCACCGAGGCGCGCATCAGGGCCGGCGTCACCTACATCGTCGTCAGCCTGCTCTCGTCGCTGCTCTTCCTCGCCGCGATCGCGATGATCTACGGCGCCGTCGGCACCGTGAACATCGCCCAGATCTCGGTGCGGATGGCCGAGATCCCGCAGGACGTGCAGATCATCCTGCACGTGATGCTGCTCGTCGCGTTCGGCATCAAGGCGGCGGTGTTCCCGCTCTCGTTCTGGCTGCCCGACTCCTACCCGACCGCGCCCGCGCCGGTGACGGCGGTGTTCGCCGGGTTGCTGACCAAGGTCGGCGTCTACGCCATCATCCGCACCGAGACGGTGATCTTCCCCGGCCCCGAGCTGAACACGGCGCTGATGATCGTGGCGCTGCTCACCATGGTGGTGGGTGTGCTCGGCGCGGTCTCGCAGGCCGACATCAAGCGCATCCTCTCGTTCACGCTGGTCAGCCACATCGGCTACATGATCCTCGGCATCTCGCTCGGCACGGCCGAGGGCACGGGCGCGGCGATCTACTACATCGTGCATCACATCGTGGTGCAGGCCACCCTGTTCCTTGCGGCGGGCTTGATCGAGCGCGTGGGTGGAAGCACGTCGATCACGAAACTCGGCGGGCTGCTCAAGGCCGCGCCGGTGATCGCGGTGCTCTACTTCATCCCCGCGCTCAACCTCGGCGGCATCCCGCCGTTCTCCGGGTTCATCGGAAAGCTCGCGCTGTTCGAGGCGAGCGCCACGCAGGGCACCCCGCTCGCCTACGTGCTCATCGGCGCGGGCGCCCTCGTCTCGCTGCTCACCCTGTACGCGCTCGTGCGGGTCTGGAACATGGCGTTCTGGCGCTCGGCCTCGGAGGTCGAGAACTACGAGTCGACCCTGTTGAACAACGTGTCGGAGGCCCCCAACGCCCCGCGAATGCAGGCCACCCGCACGGCGCCGCGCCTCATGGTCGCGGCGACGGCCGGCATGGTCGTGGTGAGTCTCGGGCTCACCGTGTTCGCCGGCCCGCTCTACGCCGTCGCGTCGCGCGCGGGCGAGAACCTCGAGGGCCCCTCGTTCTACGTCGACATCGTCTTCCCGGGAGGTATCGATGACTGAGCAGAGCACACGCACGCAGAAGAAGCGGCTGCGGGTGCGGATGCTGCACCAGCTGCCGCTCATCGTGGTGCTGGTGATCCTCTGGATGCTGCTCTGGGGCAACGTCTCCTGGCTCAACCTGGTCACCGGTCTCGTGCTCGCGATCGTCGTCACGCGTGTCTTCTACCTGCCGCCGGTCGACCTCACCGGGCGCCTGCACCCGTGGCACCTCGCCGTCTTCGTCGGCAACTTCGCCTGGCAGCTGGTGACCGCGTCGTTCCTGGTCGCGGCGCAGGCCTTCGCGAAGAGGCCGGTGAGCCGCAACTCGGTCATCGCCGTGCAGCTCTACACCCGCTCCGACCTGATCATGACGCTCACGGCGATCGCGCTCTCGCTCATCCCCGGGTCGCTGGTGCTCGAGGCCGACCGTGAGAAGTCGATCCTCTACCTGCACGTGCTCAACACCCCCGACACCGTCGCGGTCGAGAAGGCGCGCCAGCAGGTGCTGTTGATCGAGCGTCGCATCGTGCGCGCGCTCGGATCCCGCGACGACCTCGAGAGGGTGAACGCATGAGCGTCCTGTACCTGGCGGTCGGCATCCTGTTCACGATCGCCGCGCTGTTCATCATCTACCGCATCGTGCGCGGACCGTCGATCCTCGACCGCATGATCGCTTCCGACGTGCTGCTCACGACGCTGATGCTCGTCGTCGGCGCCGAGATGGTCTACAACGGGCACACCCGCACGATCCCGTTGATGGTCGTGCTCGCGAGCACGGCGATCTTCGCCACGATCGCGGTGGCCCGCTACGTGTCGAAACAAGACCGCGCCGCGGGGGTGCCGGTCGGCGTCGACAGTTCGCTCGGTGACAGCGCCTCCGACACCGCGTCGTCGGACGGCGATGCGGATGACACGACGGGAGACGCCCCACGATGAGCAACGACCTGCTCGACCTGTTCGCGGCGATCAGCCTGCTGCTCGGCGCCCTGCTCTCGGTGGCCGCGGGCGTCGGCCTCGTGCGCTTCCCCGACGCGCTCAGCCGCATGCACGCGGCGACCAAGCCGCAGATCCTCGGCCTCGTCTTCGTGGTCATCGCGATCGCCCTCGAGTCGCGCGAGTGGTCGACCCTGCTGCTGCTCATCCCGGTGGTGCTGTTCCAGATGCTCACCGCGCCGATCTCGGCGCACATGGTCGGCCGCGCCGGATACCGCACCGGCAATTTCGACCACACCCTGATGCTGGCCGACGAGCTCGAGCCCGAGGTCGAGCGCGCGACGAAGGTCGCGCACGAGGCCGCGCAGCGCGAGAAGGGCCGCGACGCCGACTGACCAGCTGTTCGTCGTGCAGACGTGCAACTCGGTGCGCCGGCGTTCATTACACTCGTAACATGCCGGACACATCCCCTGACGCCATCGACATCAAGCCCCGCTCGCGCACCGTCACCGACGGGATCGAAGCCACCACCTCGCGCGGAATGCTGCGGGCGGTCGGTATGGGCGACGCCGACTGGGAGAAGCCGCAGATCGGCATCGCGAGCTCGTGGAACGAGATCACGCCCTGCAACCTCTCGCTCGACCGTCTCGCGCAGGCCGCGAAAGAGGGCGTGCACGGCGGCGGAGGCTACCCGCTGCAGTTCGGCACCATCAGCGTCTCCGACGGCATCTCGATGGGGCACGAGGGCATGCACTTCTCGCTCGTCTCGCGCGAGGTCATCGCCGACAGCGTCGAGACCGTGATGATGGCCGAGCGCCTCGACGGCAGCGTGCTTCTCGCCGGCTGCGACAAGTCGATCCCCGGCATGCTCATGGCCGCCGCCCGCCTCGACCTCTCGAGCGTCTTCCTCTACGCCGGATCGATCGCGCCCGGCTGGGTCAAGCTGACCGACGGCACCGAGAAGGACATCACCATCATCGACTCGTTCGAGGCCGTCGGCGGAGTGAAGGCCGGCACGATGAGCCTCGAAGACGCGCACCGCATCGAGTGCGCGTTCGCTCCCGGCGAGGGCGCCTGCGGCGGTATGTACACCGCGAACACCATGGCGTCGGTCGCCGAGGCCCTCGGCCTCAGCCTCCCCGGCTCCGCCAGCCCCGCCTCGGCCGACCGCCGCCGCGACTACTACGCACACCGCTCGGGCGAGGCCGTGGTCAACCTGCTGCGCCTCGGCATCACCGCCCGCGACATCCTCACCAAGAAGGCGTTCGAAAACGCGATCACCGTGGCGATGGCGCTCGGCGGCTCGACCAACGTCGTCCTCCACCTGCTCGCGATCGCCTTCGAGGCGGAGGTCGAGCTCACGCTCGACGACTTCAACCGCATCGGCGACAAGGTTCCGCACATCGGCGACCTCAAGCCCTTCGGCAAGTACGTGATGAACGACGTCGACCGCCAGGGCGGAATCCCCGTGCTGATGAAGGCGCTGCTCGACGAAGGACTGCTGCACGGCGACGCGCTCACCGTCACCGGAAAGACCCTCGCCGAGAACCTCGCCGAGATGAGCATCGACCCGCTCGACGGCAAGGTGCTGCGCACGCTCGACAACCCGATCCACGCGACCGGCGGCATCACGGTGCTGCACGGCTCGTTCGCCCCCGAGGGCAGCGTCGTGAAGACGGCCGGTTTCGACGCCGACATCTTCGAGGGCCCCGCGCGCGTCTTCGAGCGCGAACGCGGCGCACTCGACGCCCTCACCGAGGGAACCATCAAGAAGGGCGAGGTCGTCGTCATCCGCTACGAGGGCCCCAAGGGCGGCCCCGGCATGCGCGAGATGCTCGCGATCACCGCGGCCATCAAGGGCGCGGGGCTCGGCAAAGATGTACTACTGTTGACGGACGGCAGGTTCTCAGGCGGCACAACCGGACTGTGCATCGGCCACATAGCTCCCGAAGCAGTAGACGCAGGTCCTATTGCCTTCGTGCGCGATGGTGATCTTATACGGGTCGATATCGCAGCTCGCTCGCTCGACCTACTTGTCGATCCGGCAGAGCTGGAAGCTCGCCGCATCGGCTGGGCTCCCCTTCCCCCGCGCTACACCCGAGGCGTGCTCGCGAAGTATGCGAAGCTCGTGCACTCCGCCGCCGAAGGTGCCGTCACCGGCTAGGCGCCGGTTTCACTCACCATTTTCTAAGGAACCCCATGTCCACGGACTCACCAGCCGTGCCAACGGCCAGCCCTCGACCGCCGAAGAAGCAGGCCCCCGACCAGCCGGAGATGTTGACCGGTTCGGGCGCCGTCCTGCGGTCGCTCAAGAACCTGGGCATCACCGACGTGTTCGGTCTGCCCGGCGGCGCGATCATCCCGTTCTACGACGAGCTGATGGCCGACACCGACATCCGTCACATCCTCGTGCGGCACGAGCAGGGCGCGGGCCACGCGGCCGAAGGCTACGCCGCGTCATCCAACCGTGTCGGCGTCGCCATCGCGACCTCCGGACCCGGGGCGACCAACCTCGTCACCGCGATCGCCGACGCCTACATGGACTCGGTGCCGCTGCTCGCGATCACCGGCCAGGTGTTCTCGACCCTGATGGGAACCGACGCCTTCCAGGAGGTCGACATCATCGGCATCACGATGCCGATCACCAAGCACTCGATCCTGGTGAAGGACCCGGCCGACGTGCCGGCCGCCATCGCCTCGGCGTACCACATCGCCACGACCGGCCGCCCCGGCCCGGTGCTCGTCGACATCACGAAAGACGCGCAGCAGAACTCGGCCCCGTTCGTCTGGCCGCCCAAGCTCGACCTGCCCGGCTACCGCCCCGTCACGAAGGCGCACGGCAAGCAGATCACCGCGGCCGCCGAGCTGCTCGCGGCCGCCAAGCGCCCCGTGTTCTACGTCGGCGGAGGCGTCATCCGCTCGAGGGCGAGCGCCGAACTGCTCGAGCTCGTCGAGAAGACCGGCGTGCCCGTCGTCACTACGCTGATGGCCCGCGGCGCGTTCCCCGACTCGCACGACCAGCACCTGGGCATGCCCGGCATGCACGGCACCGTTCCCGCGGTGCTCGGCCTGCAGGAGAGCGACCTCATCATCGCGCTCGGTTCGCGTTTCGACGACCGGGTGACCGGCAAGACGAGCGAGTTCGCCCCGAACGCCAAGATCGTGCACGTCGACATCGACCCGGCCGAGATCGGCAAGATCCGCGCGGCCGACGTGCCGATCGTAGGCGACGCGAAAGAGGTCATCATCGACCTCCTCGCCGCCTGGGCGCCCGCGACCCTGTCGATCACCCCCGACTACACCGAGTGGTGGACGCGCCTCAACGGACTGCGCGAGCAGTTCCCGCTCGGCTACACGATGCCCGACGACGGACTCCTCTCGCCACAGCAGGTCATCGAGCGCATCGGCCAGATGACCGGACCCGAGGGCGTCTACGCCGCGGGCGTCGGCCAGCACCAGATGTGGGCGGCGCAGTTCATCAAGTACGAGCGCCCCAACTCGTGGCTCAACTCGGGCGGCGCCGGAACCATGGGGTACGGCGTTCCCGCCGCCATGGGCGCGAAGGTGGCCCAGCCCGACCGCGTCGTGTGGGCCATCGACGGCGACGGCTGCTTCCAGATGACCAACCAGGAGCTCGCCACCTGCGTCATCAACAACATCCCGATCAAGGTCGCGATCATCAACAACTCCAGCCTCGGCATGGTGCGCCAGTGGCAGACGCTGTTCTACGACGGACGTCACTCGTTCACCGACCTGAACACCGGGCACGGCACCGCGATGGTGCCCGACTTCGTCAAGCTCGCCGACGCCTACGGCGCTCTCGGCATCCGGGTGACGAAGCAGGAGGAGGTCGACGCGGCCATCCAGCTCGCGCTCGACACCAACGACCGCCCCGTCGTCATCGACTTCATCGTGAGCCGCGACTCGATGGTGTGGCCGATGGTGCCGCAGGGCGTCGGAATGAGCCAGGTGCAGTACGCCCGCGACCACGCCCCCGAGTGGGAAGAGGAGTAGAGCCATGAGTCACGTCCTTTCCCTGCTGGTCGAAGACAAGCCAGGCCTGCTCACCCGCGTCGCCGGCCTGTTCGCGCGCCGCGGTTTCAACATCGAGAGCCTCGCGGTGGGCAAGAGCGAGATCCCCGGGCTCTCGCGCATCACCGTCGTGGTCGACGTCGAAGAGCTGCCGCTCGAGCAGGTCACCAAGCAGCTGAACAAGCTGGTCAACGTGATCAAGATCGTCGAGCTCGATCCGACCCAGTCGGTCACGCGCGAGCACATGCTGATCAAGGTGCGGGTCGACAACACCACGAGATCGCAGGTTCTCGAGGCCGTGTCGCTGTTCCGGGCGAGCATCGTGGATGTCTCGACCGACGCTCTCGTCATCGAGACGACCGGTGACAGCGGAAAGATCCAGGCGCTGCTGCGCATCCTCGAACCCTACGGAATTAAGGAGATCGCCCAGAGCGGCCTCCTCGCCATCGGACGCGGCGGCAAGAGCATCACCGAACGCGTCTTCAAGAACTAACAGCCGTACAGACCGAACCGAAAAGAGAGATACCAAAGTGACTGAAATCTTCTACGACAACGACGCCGACCTCGCCCTGATCCAGGGCAAGAAGGTCGCTGTCATCGGCTACGGCTCGCAGGGCCACGCACACGCGCAGAACCTGCGCGACTCGGGCGTCGAGGTCGTCGTCGGCCTCAAGGAGGGCTCGAAGTCGAAGTCGAAGGCCGAAGAGGCCGGCTTCACCGTGCTCACCGGCGCCGAGGCGGCAGCCTGGGCCGACGTCATCGTCATCCTCGCTCCCGACCAGAGCCAGCGTCACCTCTACGCCGACGACATCGCGGCGAACCTCTCCGAGGGCAAGGCGCTCGTCTTCGGCCACGGCTTCAACATCCGCTACGGCTACATCACCGCCCCCGCCGGCGTCGACGTGCTGCTCGTCGCCCCCAAGGGCCCGGGTCACACCGTGCGCCGCGAGTACGAGGCAGGCCGTGGCGTCCCCGTCATCGTCGCCGTCGAGCAGGACGCGACCGGCTCCGCCTGGGACCTCGCCTGGTCGTACTCCAAGGCCATCGGCGGCCTCCGCGCCGGCGGCATCAAGACCACGTTCACCGAAGAGACCGAGACCGACCTGTTCGGCGAGCAGGCCGTTCTCTGCGGCGGCGTCTCGCAGCTCGTGCAGTACGGCTTCGAGACCCTGACCGAGGCCGGCTACCAGCCGCAGATCGCCTACTTCGAGGTTCTGCACGAGCTCAAGCTCATCGTCGACCTCATGTGGGAGGGCGGCATCGCCAAGCAGCGCTGGAGCGTCTCCGACACCGCCGAGTACGGCGACTACGTCTCCGGCCCGCGCGTCATCACGCCCGACGTCAAGGAGAACATGAAGGCCGTTCTCGCCGACATCCAGAACGGCGCGTTCGCCGAGCGTTTCATCGCCGACCAGGATGCAGGAGCCCCCGAGTTCCTCGCCCTCCGCGAGAAGGGTGCGGCGCACCCCATCGAGGCCACCGGCAAGGAACTGCGCGCGCTCTTCGCCTGGAAGCAGCAGGACGCCGACTACACCGACGGCTCCGCCGCCCGCTAGCGGGTACGAACCAGCAAGCCAGAAACAACGATGGCCGTCCCGCAACCGGGGCGGCCATCTTTTCGTCCGGGGGCTACGAATAGGCGGTATGAACAGCGCATCCCGCCGCACCGTCGGGGCCCTCCGCATCGTCGCGGCACTCACGGTCTTCGTCACCATCGCCACCCAGATCGGCGACCGCGTCGTCAACGACGCCTTCGACCCGGCCGAGTACTTCAGCTATTTCACCATCCAGTCGGGGCTCATCAACATCGTGGTCTTCGCCGTCGGGGGAGTCATGGCATTGTGGTTCCGACGCGACACCGTGCTTTTCACCGCGGTGCGGGTATCGACGCTCGCCTACGCCGTGGTCACCGCGGGCGTCTACAACCTGCTGTTGCGCGGCATTCCCTACGAGGGATTCCTCGGGCTGCAGTGGCCGAACGAGGTGCTGCACGTCTGGGTGCCGATCGCGATCGTGCTCGACTGGCTGTTCTCGCCGGGTCGCCCGGCGCTGCCGTGGGCGTCGCTGCGCATCGCGCTCGTTTTCCCGGTCGCCTGGCTCGTCTACACGCTGTTCCGCGGCGTTGCGACGGGAATCTACCCCTACCCGTTCCTCGATCCGGCCACCGCGGGCTGGGGCAGTGTCGTCGCGTACATCGTCGCGCTCAGCGCTTTCATCGTCGGTCTCGTCGCGCTCGCGATCCTGTACAGCAGGCGTGCAGCGGCGCTCACGCGCGCCCGTGCCTAGAACAGGCTGGCGACGCCCCAGACGACCAGTGCGATGACGCCCCAGAGCAGAAGCGCAGCGGCGACGGCGATCGACCAGCCGCGCAGACGATGCGCATTTCGCTCGCCCTGGGCCGACCCGGTCGGCGCGAACCAGACGTCGCCCGAGGCCGATCCGGTGTCTTGGCCCGCCGCTGCCGTCTCGCGCATGTCGTCCCCCGTTGTGACTTGCGCCCCCCGCGCATTCTGTAACCGTAGGGCCCGGCGCTCGGCCCGGGTATTCCCACTAAGTGGGGGTAGACGCGGGCTCACCGCGACTCCGTAAGCCGTGCGACGGTCAGCATCGAGATGCCGCGGAACTCGACCCGCAGATCGTCGGGGCCCTGCACGAGGGTCATCAGCACGTCGTCGCAGTGGTGGCAGCGCACCACGATGTCGGGACCCGACTCGTAGACCATCGCGCCCGCGAGTGCCGATTCGTCGCCGCATCCGATGCACCGACCGACGGCGACCGTCATGTCGACGCTGAACAGCTCGGAAAGGGGGCCCGCGAGTACGTTGCCATCGAGATGCGTCATTGGTCTTCTTGTTCCCTCGTTGTTGGAGAACACGCTGGATCTTTCGATAGCAACATCCTAGCGAGCGCCCACAAAACCGACCAGACGGGCGTAAACATAAATATGTTTTTTATGATGGAAATGATACGGTGATCGCACGCTCAGCCGGTGACCACCGCCGGCTCCGAAGGAAGACACGGTAATGACGCCCAGTTCACCCCTCCCCGCCATCCCCGCCCTCCGAGTCGCCATCACCACCGGAGATCCCGCGGGCATCGGCCCCGAGCTCGTGGCCCGGCTGCTCACCGAGATCGCCGGCGACGACGCTCACCCCGTCACGGTGTACAGCACCTCCGACGAGCTCGACCGCGGGTTCACGCAGGCGGGGGCTGCGGCGGATCGCGGAGCGGTCGACCGCGGGGCGAACATCCGCATCGTCGACAGCGCGCTCGACTTCGACGGCATGCCCACCGGCCAGGCGTCGGAGCGTGGCGGCCAGTGGGCGCTCGCCCACCTCGAACTCGCGATCGCCGCGCGCGAGCGGGGCGAGGTGGACGCGATCGTCTTCGCGCCGCTGAACAAGTCGTCGCTGCATCTGGCGGGCATGCACGAAAACGACGAACTGCGCTGGTTCGAGAAGCGCCTCGGCGTCACCGGCTTCGTCTCGGAACTCAACGCCATCAGCGGCCTCTGGACGTCGCGCGTCACATCGCACGTCGCGCACCGGGACGCCCCAGTGCTCATCACCGCCGACAGGGTGTTCGGGGCCGCGAGCCTGCTCGACGCCTACCTCGTCGGATCGGGCGTCGCCGCGCCCCGCATCGCCGTGTGCGCGCTCAACCCGCACGGCGGAGAGAGCGGCAAGTTCGGACGCGAGGAGATCGACGAGATCGCTCCGGGGGTCGCGCTCGCCCGTGAGGCCGGAATCGACGCGATCGGGCCGTTCCCCGCCGACACGCTGTTCTTGCGCGCCCGCGACGGCGACTTCGACGGTGTGGTGACGATGTACCACGACCAGGGCCAGATCGCGATGAAGATGATCGGGTTCGACGGGGGAGTGACCGTCGAGGGCGGCCTCGGCGTCGCCGTCTGCACGCCGGCCCACGGGACCGCGTTCGACCGGGTCGGCGCGGGCACCGCGTCGGTGACGTCGACGCGCAACGCCTACCTTCTCGCGCGGTCGCTCGCCTCGACGAGCACGCTGACGGCATGACCGGCAGCCCGACACTGCGGGCAGCCCTCGCCTCGTTCCCACCCTCTCGCGTCGTCGAGCGCGATGTCTTGCGGGCAGCGGCGGTGCGCGGCGCCACTGTCGTCATCCTCGACGACGATCCGACGGGCACCCAGACGGTCGACGACCTGCCGATCGTCACCGCGTGGCAACCGTCCGACCTCGAGTGGGCTTTCGAGCGGGCCTCCACCGGGTTCTGCGTGCTCACCAACTCGCGCAGCCTGAACGCGAGCGACGCCCGGGCGCGGAACGCCGAAGTCGTCGCGGCCGTCGAGACCGCCGCCGCCGGCCGGCCGTACACGGTGATCAGTCGCGGCGACTCGACCCTGCGCGGGCACCACATCGAGGAGATCGACGAGGTCGTGCGCTCTCTCGCCGGCGTCGGTTGGGGCGAGGTCGACGCGGTGCTCGTTGTGCCCGCGTTTCCCGACGCGCGCCGCATCACCGTCGACTCCACACACTGGGTCGTCGACGGCGGCGACTACGTTCCGGCCGCCGAGTCGAGCTTCGCCCGCGATGCGACGTTCGGCTACGCGTCGTCCGACCTGCGCGAATTCACCGAAGAGCGGTCGGCGGGCGCCCATCCGGCGTCGACCGTCGAGCGCATCACACTCGACGTCGTTCGCGGTGATCCCGCCCTGCTGGTCGCCGCGATCGAAGCGGTCGGAGACGGCCGCCACATCGTCGTCGACGCCGCAGACGAGAACGACCTGCGCTGCATCTCGCTCGCCGCTCTCGACGCCGAGGCGCACGGTCACCGGCTGCTGTACCGCTCGAGCCCCGGGCTGTTGCGCTCGCGGCTCGGACAGTCGCCGCATCCGCCCCTCGGAGAATCGGATGTCGCGGCGGCGGTATCCCGCGCCCGGGCCGCGACGGCCCACGGTCTCGTCGTCGTCGGATCGCACGTTCCGCTCAGCACCCGGCAGCTCTCGCACCTGGTGGCTCACGACCCGGGCGTAGAGCATCTGGTGCTCGATGTGCGGTCGCTGCTCGACCCGCTGGGCGCGCAGGACGCCATCGACGACACCGTGCGTCTGGCCAGCGCCGCCCTCGCGCACTCCGACGTGGTGCTCTCCACGTCGCGCGAGCGCGTCGACGGCACGGACGGCGACGACAGCCTGCGCATCGCCCGCGCCGTATCCCGGGCGATCGTCGCCGTGACCGCCGGGATTCTGCGCCTCGCCCGGCCGGCCTTTCTCATCGGCAAGGGCGGCATCACCTCGAGCGACCTCGCCACCGACGCCGTCGGACTGCGGAGGGCGACCATCCTCGGCTCGTTGTTGCCCGGCATGGTGTCGGTCTGGCAGTCGGGCGATCCCACGCTCGACGACGTGTCGGGCATACCGTACGCGGTCTTTCCGGGGAACGTCGGCTCGGACGACTCGCTCGCTCAGGCAGTCGCGGCCTTCCGGGCGGGGGCGAACTCGATCGGATAGGTGTCGAGGTAGTCCTGGATGGCGACCACGGCACCGCCACGGGCCCACTCGTAGAAGTCCATCGGCTCGATGCGGGTCTGGATCGGTCGCGCCCACGTGGGGCGGTCGACGGCGATGCCTGCGGCGACCGAGTCCGGCGCGGTCGTCGCGAGCGCGATGCCCTCGCCCGACAGCAACACGTCCTGGATGCCGGTGAGCATCGAGATCGACGAGATCAGGCGGCCGAGCGCTTCCGCCGACTCCGCGACGACGCGGCTCGCCACCGGATCGTGCGCGACCGCGAGCTCGAGTACCTCTTCATAGCCGACCACGCGGCCGAGAGCGATCGACACCGACTGGCAGATGCTGCCCGACGAGAGGTACGCCATGGCGCAGCCGCGATGTCCGTCGGCGCACAGCGGGCCGGTGCGGTCGATCACGAAGTGCCCAGCGGTGGGGGTGTTGGGGTCTTCGCGCCGAACGACCCGGTCGTGGATCACCAGGGAGCAGCCGATTCCGACACCGACGGTGACGAGCGCGAAATCGGTGTGGCCGCGTCCCATGCCGAACCAGTGCTGCGCTTGGGTGAGGGCGAGCACGTCGTTCTCGACCACGGTGCGCAGTCCCGTCGCCGTCGCGAGGTCGCGCGCGAGGGCGACGTCGTGCCAGCCGAGCGACCGCGACACGTCGACGGTCTGGCCGTCGAGCGAGTGGCCGCCGAGTGCCACGCCCATGCTCAGCACCCCGGTGTCGGCGGCGAGGGTCGCCGACAGCCGGCCGATCGCCTCGGTCACCGTGCGCGGGTCGGTCGCGTCGAGGGGCATGGTGGCGCGCTCCACTATCTGCGCGCGGGCGTTCGTGATCACGGCGTACAGCGCGTCGAGGTTGACCTTGACCCCGAGAAAGCGCAGATCGGCGGCGACGTCGAGGGGGCGGGCGATGCGGCCGTGTACGGGGTCGGCCTGCGGCTCCCCTTCGACGAGCAGGCCGGAGTCGACGAGCGGCTTCGCGAGGCGGGTGAGGCTGGCGGGAGAGAGGTCGAGGCGACGGGCGACTTCGCTACGGGAGAGCGGGCCGCTCTTGACGACCTCCCTCGCGGTGGCCCGTGCCGACTCGATTGCCATCGTCCCAGGAGCGACTTCTCTGACACTCACGATTCCACCCTTCACCCGGAAATTGCTTCATCCTCAATAATAATGCGCCGAGCGGGTTGGCGGACGGTCGCGTGACCGCGCGTCTCGCGCCGGTACAACCGATGACTTGACGGCAAGTGCTTTCTATCGTAATAATAATAGAGTTGAACGAAGCCTCACCCGAGGCCTGAGGCGAGGAAGCCACAATGTCAGACACCACCCGACTGTTCCATCTTCTCGCGGGCGGTGTGAGCGTTGTCGTCGACGCGCGAGGCACCGGTGTCCCCCGTATCGCGCACTGGGGTGCGGCGCTTCCGGGTATTTCCAATTCCGGGCTCGAACAGCTGGTGAGCGCGGCGCAGCCCCAGATCGTGTCGAACAGCATCGACACCCTCGTGCCCCTCGGCATTCTTCCCGAGCAGTCCGCCGGCTGGGCCGGAACGCCGGGCATCACCGGGCATCGCGACGGCCAACACTTCTCGTTGGCGCTCGAGCTGGGCGACGCGCGGCTCGTGTCGTCGCCCGACACCCGCTTTGCCGACCGGCGGTTCGTCGCCGAGCTGGCCGATACCGACGCGGGTCTCGCCGTCGAACTCGTGCTGGAGCTGTCCGAGTCCGGCGTTCTGCGTTCCCGCGCCACCATCTCCGGGACCGCCGGGGGTGCCTACACGCTCGACGGCGTGAACCTGGCCCTGCCGGTGCCGCTGCACGCCCAGGAGATCCTCGACTTCACCGGCCGCCACGTGCGAGAGAGCAGCGCCCAGCGTCACGCCTTCACCTATGGAACCCACGTCAAAGAGGGTCGCCGCGGTCGCACCGGCCATGACGCGGCCCTGCTCTACGCCGTCGGCGCCGAAGGGTTCGGGTTCCGTCGCGGCGAGGTCTGGGGCGTCCAGGTCGCGTGGAGCGGCAACCACCGCAGCTATGCCGAACGCCTGCCCAACGGCCGCGGAGTCATCGGCGGCGGCGAACTGCTGCTGCCCGGCGAGATCCGCCTCCACGCGGGGGAGTCGTACTCGAGTCCCTGGCTCTACGCGTCCTACGGCGACGGCATCGACGCCCTGAGCGCGCGGTTCCACGAATTCCTCCGCGCACGGGACGGCTACCCGTCGACCCCGCGTCCGGTGGTGCTCAACACCTGGGAGGCCGTCTACTTCGATCAGGATCTCGAAACCCTGCTCGCGCTCGCCGACCGTGCCGCCGAGGTCGGGGTCGAGCGGTTCGTGCTCGACGACGGCTGGTTCCACGGGCGTCGTGACAAGTCGGCCGGCCTCGGCGACTGGCACATCGATGCCGGGGTCTGGCCGGAAGGGCTCGACCCGCTCGTGTCGCGTGTGCGCGAGCTCGGCATGCAGTTCGGTCTGTGGTTCGAACCGGAGATGATCAACCCCGACTCCGACGCGGCGCGTGCCCACCCCGAGTGGATCATGTCGCCCGGCCATCGACTCCCGCCGACGGCGCGCTACCAGCAGGTTCTCGACCTCGCGAACCCCGGGGCATTCGCGCACGTGCTCGAGAGCATGAGCTCACTCGTCGCCCGGTACGACATCGATTTCATCAAATGGGACCACAACCGCGACCTCGTCGACGCGGGCCATCCCGGTGCCGGCACCGCCGGTGTGCACAACCAGACCCTCGCGTTCTACCGGCTCGTCGACGAACTGCGCGCGCGTCATCCCCGGCTCGAGATCGAGGCGTGTTCCTCGGGCGGTGCCCGCGCCGACCTCGAGGTGCTCGAACGCAGCGACCGCATCTGGGCGAGCGACTGCATCGATGCTCTCGAACGCCAACGCATCGAGCGCTGGACCGGCGTCACCGTGCCGCCCGAACTCATCGGCTCGCACGTGGGATCGGCGACCGCCCATTCGACCAAGCGCACCCACGACATCTCTTTCCGCGCGGGCACGGCCATCTTCGGCAGCTTCGGCATCGAGCAGAATCTCTCCCTCGCGAGCGACGAGGAGATCGCGCAGCTCACCGAGTGGATCGCCCTGTACAAGAGCATGCGGGGCTGGATGCACCGGGGCACCGTCGTACGCGGCGACCACCCCGACCCGAGCTACTGGCTGCGCGGCATCGTGGCCAAGAACGGCGGCCAGGCGCTCTACTCGTTCGTCGCCGTGGCCACGAGCGTGCAGAACCCGCCGGGGATGGTGCGTCTTCCGGGACTCGACCCGGAGCGTCTCTACCGGGTCGCACCGCTCGCGCCGGGCGAGCGCATCCTGACCTTCAACCACCACGCCGGTCCCGCCTGGTGGACGGACGGAATCGAGTTGAGCGGACACACGCTCGCGACCGTCGGTGTTCAAGCGCCCGCGCTGGCACCCGAACACCTCGCCCTCGTGCACGTCACCGAAACAACCCAGGAAGGCCAAGACCAGTGAGCGCTCCGACCACCGAACGTCCGAGGGTCGGTCGACAGACCCCCTCCGGCCTCGTCCCTCCGAAGAAGCCGCTGATCTCCCTCAAGGGGCGTGAGTCCCTGGCCGCCTGGGGGTTCGTGCTTCCCGCGCTGATCGGCTTCATCGCGTTCTTCGTCTGGCCCGCCCTCAGCGGTCTGTACTACAGCTTCACCGACTTCGACCTGCTCTCCGATCCCGAGTTCATCGGCTTCGACAACTACACGCGTCTACTCGGCGACCCGCTGTTCTGGAACGCGATGGGCACGACCGCCTACTACGTGCTGATCAACATCGGGCTGCAGACCGTGCTCGCACTCGGAATCGCCGTGCTGATGCACCGGCTCACCCAGTCGATGGTGATCCGCGGCGTCGTGATGCTGCCCTATCTCATTGCGAACGTCATCGCCGCGCTGGTCTGGTTCTACATGTTCGACTTCCAGTTCGGGATAGTGAACGAGGTGATCAACGCGACGGGTCTCGACCGGGTGGCGTTCTTCGGCGAGAGCGAGTGGGCCATCCCGACGGTCGCGCTCATCAACGTCTGGAGGCACATGGGCTACACCGCGCTGCTGATCTTCGCGGGGCTGCAGACCATTCCCAAGGAGGTCTACGAGGCCGGCGCGATCGACGGCGGATCGGAGCTGCGGATGTTCCGCAGCATCACGCTTCCGTTGCTGCGTCCGGTGCTCGCCATGGTGCTCGTCGTCACCGTCACCGGCTCGTTCCAGCTGTTCGACACCATCGCGGTGACGACGCAGGGCGGTCCGGTCAACTCCACCCGGGTGATCAACTACTACATCTTCGACATGGCCTTCAACCGCTTCGACTTCGGCTACGGGTCGGCGATGGCGTTCGCGCTGTTCGTCTTCCTCGCCGTGTTCACCTACATCCAACTGCGCCTCACCCGCGCCAACAAATCCGACCTGGGATGAGCCGACCATGACACTCACCACCGCAGCACCAGAGCTCGCCAGCACCATCGAGCCGACCCCGCCCAAGCCGCCGCGCGCGAAGAAGCCGAAGATGACCGTCGGCCGTTTCTTCGCCTGGGTCGCCCTCGGTGGTGTGATGCTCGTCACGCTCATCCCGTTCTACTGGATGCTGCGCACCTCGTTCTCGACGACGCTCTCCCTGGGCAGCGACCCGTCGTCGCTGCTCCCGGTCGATTTCACCTTCGGCGCCTACGAGCGGGTGCTCGGACTGGCGACGCCGGAAGAGGCGCTCGCCGAAGGCGGATCGGGCGCATCCATCAACTTCTGGGCGTACCTGCGCAACTCGCTGATCGTGGCCACCGTCACCACGGTCGGCCAGGTGCTGTTCTGTTCGATGGCCGCGTACTCGTTCGCCCGCCTGCAGTGGAAGGGCCGCGACCTCGTATTCGCCGCGTTCATCGCCGCCCTCATGGTGCCGCCGATCTTCACGACCATTCCGAACTTCGTCACCATCCGCGAGCTCGGGCTACTCAACACCTACGCGGGCATCATCCTGCCGACGCTGCTGATGACGCCGTTCGCGGTGTTTTTCCTGCGCCAGTTCTTCCTCGGCATCAGCCGCGAAGTCGAGGAGGCGGCGATCATCGACGGGGCCGGACCGATCCGACGCTTCTTCCAGGTCATCCTGCCGCTCGGTTCCGCCCCGATCGCCACCCTCGCCATCCTCACCTACATCACCTCCTGGAACGAGTACTTCTGGCCGCAACTGGTCGGACGCGACGAGGAAGTGCGGGTGCTCACCGTGGCCCTGGGCGTCTTCCGGTCGCAGTCGCCGCAGGGTGGTCCCGACTGGGCCGGCCTCATGGCGGCGACCCTCATCGCGGCTCTGCCCATCCTGATCCTCTTCGTCTTTATGGGCCGCAGGGTCATCAACTCGATCGGCTATTCGGGCACGAAGTAGCACCACCGTTCAGCTCAGCACCACGAAAGGCACACGATGAAAAAGACCACGAGATCTCTCGCGGCTCTCGCAGCACTGCCGCTGTTCGTCCTCACCGCATGCGCAGGGGGCGGCGACGACGTCGCCGACGGCGACATCACCTACTGGCTCTGGGACTCCAACCAGCAGGTCGCGTACCAGCAGTGCGCGACCGACTTCGAGGCGGCCAACGACGGCGCGTCGATCACCATCGAGCAGTACGGCTACGACGACTACTTCCAGACCCTGACCACGAGCCTCGTCGGCGGCAACGCCCCCGACGTGATCACGAACCATCCGTCGTTCTTCCCTCAGCTGGCCAGCACCGGGCAGCTGCTCCCGCTCGACGACGTCGTCGAGAGCGAGGGCATCGACTTCGACGACTACCAGGCGGGCATCCCCGAGCTGTGGATCGGCGAGGACGGCGCGCGCTACGGCATGCCGAAAGACTGGGACACGGTGGCCACCATCTACAACTCCGGTTATCTCGAGGAGGCCGGGCTGACCCCCGACGACCTGCAGAACCTGGACTGGAACCCCGACGACGGCGGCAGCTGGGAGGAGACCATCGCGCGACTGTCGGTCGACATGAACGGGGTGCGCGGCGATGAGCCGGGCTACGACGCCGACAACGTTGAGGTATACGGGCTCGGGCTCAAGTCGAAGTCGGGCATCGGCGCGTTCGGGCAGACGCAGTGGAGCATGTACGCACTCAGCACCGGCTGGGAGTACTCGGACAAGAATCCCTTCGGTACCGAGTTCAACTACGCCGACGACGAGTACATCGACACCATCGCGTGGTGGCGCTCGCTCATCGAGAAGGGCTACATGCCGAGCTATCAGGCCGCGTCGTCCGGCGTCGGGATCAAAGACGCCTACGGGGCGGGCAGCTACGCGCTCGTGACCGACGGCAGCTGGAACGCGCGCAGCTACTACGGCATCACCGGAATCGAGAGCGGAATCGCGCCCCTGCCGACCGGTCCGAGCGGCGAGCGCGTCGGTGTGCTCAACGGCCTCGCCGACTCGGTGGTCGCCTCGACCAACGACCCGGAGATGTCGAAGAAGTGGGTCGCCTACCTCGCATCGGCCGCGTGCCAAGACGTGGTGGCCGAGGCGGCCGTCGTGTTCCCCGCGCTGAACAGCTCGAGCGAGAAGGCCCGCGAGGCGTTCACCGCGGCCGGTCTGGACGTATCGGTGTACTACGACGCTGTCGCGGCCGGCGAGACGCGCACCGCGCCGATCGCCAACAACTGGGTCGACATCCTCGCGATCATGGAACCGGCGGTGGAAGCCGTGCTGATCGACGAGGCGGAGCCGGAGTCGCTCAAAGACGTCGCCGCCGAGGTCGACAAGCTCTTCGCGAACGAGTGACTATGAGCCGCCGAACCGCTCGGTCTTGACCGATGCGGCCGGATGCTCCAGGGCGACGAGCGCGTCGGCCACGGCTTCGACGAAACCGGTCGGACCGCAGACGAACACCGACGGGTGCTCGCCCGCCGGGATCGTCGATGCCGCCAGGATGTCGCGGGTGACCCGGCCCGGCCGCGTCGGCCAGCCCGCGGGGGTCTCGCGCGTGTAGACCCAGGTCACCTCGAAATGCGGCGACGCGAGGGCCGCGAGTTCGTCCGCGAAGAAGACGTCGGCGGGGCTGCGCACCGAATAGAGCAGTCTGAAGCGGGCGGTGGAGCCGG